>ERZ1034973.1435-NODE-1435-length-13992-cov-37.658750_pt1 | contig 13992 bp, 11 predicted proteins | sample MGYA00520686_ERZ1034973 | MGnify/ENA primary metagenome ERZ1034973 (study PRJEB33766, sample SAMN09781775) | gut metagenome | biome: gut microbiome | host: Homo sapiens | place: Madagascar | study: EMG produced TPA metagenomics assembly of the PRJNA485056 data... | reverse complement strand
CGATTTCCTTAACTTAATAGCATTACCCCTCTAGGGGAAGGTGCCCCGCAGGGGCGGATAGGGTGACTATGGCATGAAAGACAGCTGGGATAAGGTTTCCCGGTCACTCCTATGAGAGCTGCAAGTCCCCCACGGCAGATGGAACGCGAAAATGAGATGATCGTTATTTCACATCGCCTTTTTTGTTGTGATGGGTTCAGCGTTTCCCTAGGGAAATATGTGAGAAAGATGAATACCGATAAAGATTTCTCGGCTTTGCTCGAAATGACGATGGCGCTGAACGCGAACTCACTATAGACGTGACTGGGGACTTGAATACCACTTACGATATGAGAATACCACCATCCCTCCAGCGGAACAGGCCCTTGAAGAAGGGCCGCGCCAAAGGCGCAGGATAGAGTGCCCCGCAGGGGCACAGTTCACAGTAGCGGTCAGCAGAGCAGATGCGTTGACCGTTCTTCCGTCCATCTCATATCACTTGCTGGCCGTTCTGCCGTATTCTGCCTCTTCGAGGCGGTCTATCCCGGCCTTTGGCCGCCCCCTTCTCCAAGGGGGAACGCATTTTAGGCTATTCTCCATTCTCCGCGGCGCTTCCCTACTTTTTTGCGCCGCGTCACTCCCTGCACGCTAATCCTGAACCCTGAAGTTTGAAAGCAGGGATGAGTAGCTAGGGATTAGGAGTCTCAAGTGACTCGTGACTGGTGACTGGGAGACATCAGGCACTCGTATCGTCATTTCGAGCGAAGCCTTCAATCTTCCTTGCAGACCGATAAACGAAGGATGTGTGAAAGCAGAAATGTGTAGCACCAAGGCGTCGTTTACTTGCAGTGCCTATGTGATACTGACCGGAGTGCAAGAAAGATCGAGGGCAACGCTTTCGATGACGGCGGCGCGAAGCGCTATCAAAACTCCGCGGCACTCCCCTATTTTTATGCGCCGTACCAGCCCCGCAGAACCCGCAGAACCCCTTTTACAAACCATCCGTGAGCGCCCTGCCCTATGGGTTAACCCTGCCCCCTGAACCCAGAAGTTTGAAAGTAGGGATTAGGGATTAGGGATTAGACTAAAAGACCAAGAGACGTAAAGACTGGAAGACATCAGATATCTGACGTCTAACGTCTCAAGCGGACATCGCCCTATTTATACTTCGCGGCGCTTCTAAATTTTATGCGCCGCACCACCACTCCTCACTCCTAACTAGCGAGTAGAGCTTTCACACGCAATCAAAGGGCAGCACTCCCCACGGGCTACCCTGAACCCTGAACCCTTGACCCCTTATCTCTTCTTCCCTTTTCCCAAATATGGTAGAATAAATGAAAATGATAGCCCATTCTATTTCCACGGAGGAACCAATCATGAAAAAAGTCATTTTCGATATAGACGGCGTCCTTTTGAGCGAAGAACGCTACTTCGATGTATCTGCTCTGACCGTATGGGAGATACTCTACAGCCCTGCGTACATGGGACTTCCCGGCGAACGCGACGATTTTAATGCGGGTCGTATCACCGAAGGGCAGATCGCCGGCTGCCGCAGCGTGGTGTGGGGAAATGATGCTCTGCTTTCCTGGCTGAAAGCGCGCGGCATCAATTCAAACTGGGATATGGTACACGCCGATCTCATCACCATCCTCTGGCTGATGGCAGAAACCTATAAAAAACGCTCCGGCGGAGAAAAAATGTCTTTTACCTTCCACCAGCCACAAGACTTGAAGCGCGCCGGAGAGGAGCTTATGGGACTACCCATGCCGAAAGCAGAAGACATACTCGATCGCTGGGAGAGCGCGGTCCCCGAAGGCCTTCAGGGCGAAGAGATCTTCCATGCCATCAAGGATGCCATGGCGGATACGATCGATGGCGACCTTTCCTGGGCTGACCTTCGCTCCGATTTCTGGAAGATCCATACCGAAGCCTTTCAGGCCTGGTACCTCGGAGACGACACCTTCATTTCCCTCCTGCATCACATGCCCTACAGCGCAGGAAAAACTGGCTTCCTCTCCCGTGAAGTCCCGCTTGCGCCCGCCGCTCACATCCTTTCCCTCTTCCGCACACTGAAAGAGCGCGGTTATGACATCGCCATCGCGACCGGCCGTGCCAGAGAGGAGATGGAGATCCCCTTCAAGCTGTTCCACTGGTACGAGGAATTCGATCCTTACACCATGGCGACTGCCTCTGATGCGGAAGAATCAGCCGATAGGCTCGGCGGCCCCGTCCTCGACAAGCCGAATGCCTTCATCTTTTCCTGCGCCATCTTCGGAAGAGATCCGGACAACTACAAGGCCTACTCCGAAGAGACCATGCAGCCCGCCAAGGAGGATGAGATCTACGTCTGCGGCGACTCCTACTCCGACGTCATCGGCAGCCGCCGCGCCGGCGCGAAATGCATCGGCATCCTGACCGGCCTTGAAGGCAAGGACGCGATCCAGATGTTTGAGAAAGAAGGCGTCCCATATGTGGACCGCGTGACGGATATTTTAGGGAAATTGGATCAGAAGTGACCGGCAGCAAGTGGCTGGTGACTCGTACATTTCGTTTGGCATTTTCCTTGCACTGTCATTTCGAGCGAAGCGAGAAATCTGTTTCGTCTGCGGAGAAAAGAGGAGTAGGGCAGCCATCCATAGGAAACTTGACGTTCCCTCCATGTGCGTGATGGAGGTGGTCCTCACAGTAAAAACCGCGGGAAGAAAGAACTTCGGAGCTCTTTCTTCCCGCGGTTTTTATAAATTCAGAGGATATGTTTCCCGGATCATCACAGGAATGAGCGACTGGTAACAGGTGACTTGAATACCGCTTTCAGGCATTGCCTTTTTTGTTTACGGCTGAGCCGCCACCAGTATTTCTAATCCCTAGTCAAGAGTCCCCGGTCAGCAAATTCCGGACAGCAAAAAACATCCGGGAAACGCTTTTTGCCTTTACCCAAATGCAGGCGGGACACGGAATCGGCGCCGGTGTGGTTACATGTACCAAAGTACGAACGTCCTGGCTGTCGTCGGTGCTCGGCCTCGCAGGGGGCAGGGAAGCGTGGAAAGCTTGGATTTCCCGGATATTTTTTTGTTTGTCTTACGTTTTCAGCCTTAGACAGGTGGGGGAAAAAGACTGACATTTCCGTGCCCTGTCCGATGAGCCGGAGTGCAAAGCAAGATCTTCCTTTCGTAAGGTTGCTCTCTGTCGTATTTCTTAGCGCTAATGAATTCTGGAAATCAGAGAACAGCCGCGAAAAGGTGCACACACGATGCCCCTGGCTTCATGTCTGTATTGTATACCTTCTTTTTGAAAATTGCAAGTCACGTCTTATAAGCAACTCACAAGTAATGGGAGATAGCTGGAAATTATCGAGTGGCAAACGCATATATATGGGATCATCCGTCATTTACAAGCTCTTTTATTCACATGGCGGATTATGTCGTGATAAGGAGATGTTGGCAGATCAGTCCGTGAGAGGGCGTTTCTTATTTTTGCTGAGAAAATGAGATGATCGGGGAACCCATTGCGGATAGCCGTCCTTTTACGGGGAATACACCTTATCATATGAAAATTAGAAATAAGAGATACAAGGTTAATAAAAATAAAATTAGATTAAAAACTATTGGACAAAATAAGTGGTTTATGATAGTCTCTTAGAAGGTCATCACTGATCAGGGAATAGGTGATGAGGATTTTCATCTTTGCCGTGGAAACTCGGACACACTGGCTCTTGATGGAGATCATTTTCTTCCCGTTCATTTTACATTTTGGAAAGAGGAGAATGGTTATGAAAAAAGAAATGTATAAGATGTTGGCTGCTGCCCTCATGCTCACAATTTCGGGGGGGGGTAGTAGGCAGTGCTGCTGATACTGTACTGGATACAGTGTATGTAAATGCAGATAGAGATAAGGCGGAAGATACTGTCGGTACACTTCCGGGCGGATTCATCAAAGAAGAACCAAGCGTTGGACTGTTAGGGCATCAGAATGTAATGGATGCCCCTTTTGCGGTGTCTGAAGTCAGTCAGAAGACGATCAAAGCTTTCGCGTCTCCTGTGAACGGTGTCAACGAAGCTCTTGCGCTGAACCCTTCTGTCACGATTCAGTCCGGGAGCTTGTATCAGGATATTGCGATTCGTGGATTCAGAACGAATGGTCATAGACAGTACGTAAATGGTATTCCAGGCCTTCTCTGCCAGGAAAATATTCCATACTACTGGGTAGATAGCGTCAGTGTGGTTTCCGGTCCGAATATCGGCGTCCGTGGTACAGGTCTGAGTGAAGCTATCGGTGGTGTCGTTGATTATACCTCCAAGAAAGCAGTAACCAATGCCACCGATTTGAAACTGGCGTATCGTGGCGGCAGTTCTTTTGAAGAAGGCGTTGATTATCAGACGCGTCTTGGCAGCGATAAGAAATGGGGCGTTCGCGTTACTACGAATAACATTCATGGTGATACCGCGATCGATAACGAAAAACTGGAACAGCAGAATATCTTCGTCAATATTGATCATATAGCAGAGCGCTCAAAGACAAATTTCCTCTTTGGATATAATCATACCAAACATTATGGTGGTCCGTATGGGGTAAGCTTTGATTTTACGACGGTAACTGATCTTCCTTCTGCGCCTAAGGGAAGCAATGGATTGAAACCGGATTGGTCTTATAATGCGTATGAGAACTACATCATGGCGTTTAACCATGAGCAGAAGTTGTCTGAACATGTGATCGGTTTCGTGAATGCCGGATATCATAAGGAAAATTGGTATGGCTATATTGACGGTGGTCCAAAAGTTTTAAATAATAATGGCGATTTCAAAATTAGCGTATCTAATTTCCCGCTGTTCCTTGTGAAAACCTACTTAGGAATGGGCATCAAAGGGGATTTCACCATTGGCAAAGTAAAAAATGAATACATGATCGGTGTGGATAAGAGTTGGGAAACCTATGACATTGACAACGGAAATCCTAACTATAAGTGGTCGGGACATGGTAACATCTACCAGACCAACAGCTGGGCAAATCCGGGCGATGCACACTGGATTCCACTTCATTCTGATACCACACAGATGGAAGGCTGGCATGTTGTAGACACTCTGAAGGCACTGGATGATAAGCTGCAGGTGACACTTGGCGTTCACGGTCACAGGGCTACTGTAAATCAGGTCGGAGTAACGTCTCTGAAAAAGTCGGATGCCATTACTCCGACCTATGCGATTTCCTATAAATTTACGCCAGATTTCATGATGTATGCTGACCATACGGAAAGCTTCGGGATGGGCGCACGCGTCTCGACTACTTCTGCTTTGGATTATGTCAATAAAGGTAAAATGCTTGATCCGGCGAAGACGAAACAGAATGAAGTGGGCTTCAAAGTAAAGACTGGTAAATTCTTGAATACACTGGCATACTTTGATATCAAGCAGGCGAATGCAATCGACGTAAAACTGGCGAATGGCAGATGGCTCCGCGCACTGGATGGAGAGCAGGAAAATAAAGGTTTTGAATGGGCCTTCACTGGAAACATCAATGATAGATGGGATCTCATTGGTGGTGCCATGTACATTGATGTGAAGCAGACAAAGACGAAAAATGGGGCTAATGATGGTAAGCCGGTAGACGGCATCCCGCACTGGACGGCAAATGTCGGCGCGATTTATCATCCAAATAGCCAGTGGTCTATTATTGGACGTGGCAATTACATTGGAACAGCGAAGATCAATGGGGATACGGTCAAAGTACCGTCTTCCTTCGTGTTTGATCTGGGTGCGACCTATGATACCACTTTTGGCAAGACGCCCGTGACTTTACAGGCGATGCTTTACAATGTAGCAGGAAAGGATTACTGGATTCCAAGCGGAAGCTCCAGCAGCTTGACTGTCGGTGGACCACGCACCTTCGTATTCTCCGCTAATTTCCGTTTCTAATCCAAAGGAGAAACAACCTATGAGCAGAACTATCCGCCGGATGCCTCTGGCGCTCATTACGATCATTCTCACCGTTCTGCTCCTCTTCTCCTGTCTCCTCGGACTGAAGCTCGGGTATCCTTCTGTGTCCTTGTCGGGGATCGTATCGATTCTTGCTTCGCATCTTTCGGGAAGTGCGCTTCCTTCGGATATCGCAATGGGCGCAGCGGATGCGGTCTGGGATCTTCGGCTCCCGCGCATCCTGCTCGCGCTGGCGGTCGGGATGGGGCTTTCGCTTTCCGGCATGGTGATGCAGGCGATGTTTCGGAATCCGATGTCAGACCCTTACATCATGGGTGTGTCCTCCGGCGCATCGCTGGGGGCGGCTTCTGCCGTTTTCTTTGGCGCGGGGGCGGCTTTCGGGGTATCTGCGATCGGATGCGGGGCATTTCTCGGTGCCTTGGCGTTGTCGCTCATTCTCGCCATCGCGGCAGGCCGTGTGGCACCGGGGGATTCATCCTATCTTCTGATCTTTGGTGCGGCGCTGGCGGCAGTCTGCGGCGGGATCACGAGTGTGCTGGTGTATATCGGATCCAATGCGACGGGGATGGATGTGACGCTGTACTGGCTGATGGGCTCTGTTTCCTTCGCGAAACACCTGCCGACGCTTACTGTTCTCGCCATCGTGCTTGCTTTCATCGTGTTTTTCTCTACACAGACAAGGATCCTGAATCTGATGCTGGAAGGGGAGGAAACTGCTGTCCCGCTGGGGCGGCAGCTCCTCCCTTTTAGGCGTCTTTACCTTGTGATGAATGCGCTCTTGATGGGAAGTCTGGTGACGCAGGCGGGACTGATCGGCTTCGTAGGTCTTCTGGTGCCGCATGGCTGCCGGATGGTCATGGGGGCGGATCACAGGAAGCTCCTGCCTGTATCCGTTCTTTCGGGGGGATTGATGACGGTCTGGGCGGATATCTTAGGACGGATACTGATCCACGGTGTGGATATTCCTTTGGGTGTCAGCTTATCTCTGATCGGTGCGCCTGTATTTCTGGGGATGCTCATCCGGCGTTCGTATCATTTTGGAGGAGAAGGGGCATGAATATTTCAGTCAATCATGTATCTGCCGGTTATGGGGGGAAGCAGGTGCTCAAGGATGTATCGATTTCCTTCGAAAGCGGACAGCTGACGGGCATCATCGGGCCCAATGGGTGCGGGAAGAGTACGCTTTTGAAGTGCATTTACCGTCTGCTTTCTCCTTGGTCCGGGGATATCCGGATCGGTGATACGATCTTGAAGGATCTGCCGTATCGGGAAAGCGCGAAGCGCGTCGCGGTACTGGCGCAGCATCACGCAGCCGGTTTCGATTTTGATGTAGAAGAGGTCGTGCTGATGGGGCGCACGCCTTACAAAGGCATTACGGAGGGAAACAATCGTGAGGATCGTGATATCGCGCATCGGGCGATGCAGGAAACGGGCGTGGAAACATTAGCGGAGCAGAGTTTTTCTTTTCTCTCCGGCGGGGAGCAGCAGCGCGTGATGCTCGCGCGGGCTCTCACGCAGGAGACACCTTGTCTTATCCTGGATGAACCGACGAATCATCTGGATATCACCTACCAGCTGCAGATCATGGATCTGGTGAGCTCGCGTCATTTGACGGTGCTTGCGGCCATTCATGACCTGAATATCGCAGCCATGTATTGTGACAAGATCGCAGCGATGAAGCATGGAGAGCTGGTCGCCTTCGGCAGGCCTCGAGAGGTCTTGACGGAGGAGCGGATCTGGGAGCTGTATCATGTGAAGGCCGAGGTTTTTCTTCGAAAAGATGGAAGGCCGGCTGTGATTTTTGAAAGAGGGGCCATCGTATGAAGCCGGTCTATCGTGTGATGCTCATCAGCTTTCTCTGCCTGCTCCTGACGCTTCTATCATTGGGGGTGGGAGAGATCTCCCTTTCACCGGCAGAGACTTGTCACTATCTATATCTGGCGCTGACTTCGCCGGAAGGAAATGGGATGGTCGGGCAGGATGTGGTGCAGTTCATCCGTCTGCCGCATCTTGTGCTTTCTTTTTTCATCGGGGCAGGACTGGCCGTCTGCGGGGCAGTGATGCAGGCGGTGATGAAGAATCCGCTGGCGGATCCGTATCTATTGGGGATTTCCTCTGGCGCAAGTCTGGGCGCGGTGCTGGCGATCGCACTCGGTATCGGGATGATCGGGAGCTTTGATGGGATCGGTGCCGCGGCTTTTCTTGGCGCCGGACTTGTTTCCCTTCTGATTCTTTTGATTTCTTCGATCAGCGGCAAAGGAGAGGGATTGACACTGCTTCTGGCAGGTTTTGCACTCAATGCTGCCTGCTCGGCTGCTGTGAGCTTCTTCGTCACCGTGGTGGCGGATACGTCGAAGACGCGGTCTATCCAGTTCTGGATGATGGGGAATATCCGTGCTGACTCATGGATGGCGATCGGCATTTTGGCGATTCTGGTGACGGCTGGATGTTTCTATTTCTTTTCCCAAAGGCGCATCCTCGACCTGATGCTCATGGGGGATGATCTCTCGCTGACCATGGGGCAAAAACTTTCGACGTATCGAAAAGTGTATATCGCGGTTATGGCGCTTCTTGTCGGAGCGGTGGTGTACATGTCAGGCATGATCGGATTCGTCGGGCTCATCATACCGCACGGCGTACGTCTCCTCGTAGGGAGCAGCCATGGGCGTCTTCTCCCGCTTACTGCACTGACTGGAGGGACATTCCTTTGTTGGGCGGATATTCTGGGAAGAAATGCGATTTCCGGACTGGAGCTGCCTGTGGGGGTCATGGCTGCACTGGCAGGCTCGCCCTTTTTCCTATGGATGCTGATATCCGGAAAGCAGGTGAGAAGATGAAGCGGGCTTGGCTTTTATCGCTCCTTCTGCCGCTCGTCCTATCGGGCTGTCAACTGGAGAGGTCTTACCCCGCCGGGGACGATTCGCGCCCTTTTGTGGATAATATCAAGGTAGAGAACTACTATGAGACGGGGGTGAATCGCGAGTACTTGTCGGATGTGCCGCAGCGTGTGATCGTCATCGGTGCGAATGAAACGGAGACGCTGCTGGATCTTGGCGTCGAAAAGGCCATCCTTGCCGCTGATGATGGGCAGAATAGTCAGCGGTATGGCATCAAGGCATCGAATGAAAAGGCCTTTCAGGCATTGCCTCGCATCGATCGCAGCACGATTCAGGCGGAGCATTTCCTGGAGATGCATCCTGATATGATCATCGCAGAGCAGCAATTCTTCTCGAAAACCCGTCTTGGCAGTACGGACTACTGGAACAGCAAGGGGGTCCTCACCATGGTGCCGCTGAATACCACCTCACCGGGTAAGCTGAATCAGGTGGAAACCGTAGAGAAGGAAATGAAATTCATTCGTGATCTGGGGATCATTTTTCACAAAGAGGAAGAAGCAGAGAAAATCGTGAGCGCAACGGAAAAACGGATTCACGATATAGCGAAAACTGTGGAATATCATAAGAAACCGAAAGTCATGATTCTCGATCGTATGAGCATCCTCGCGTCCTACGGGCGAAAGAAGATCGCAGGGGATATGGCTTCCTCTATTGGCGGTGTCGTCCCGGATACCACGGCAGCGGTCAGTGATGAGATGATGATGAAGCTAGACCCGGATGTCGTCTTTCTCGTCGTGTATCGCGATGAGGAGAAGGAGCTGGCATGGCTCCGAAATAGGCCTGCTTTCCGGAATCTGAACTTCGTCAAAAATCATCGTCTTTATGGGATACCGCTGAAATATGTGTATGGTCCACAGACGCGCACCATCGATGCGATCGGCTATATGGCAGAACGTATGTATCCCGGGACATTTGATTTTCCGAAAGAGTATGACTTTCATAATGGAGTGACTGGAGACTAGTAGCTAGTGACTGGGGATTAGGCGCTCTCTTATGAATTTTCTAAAAGAAGCAAAAAGGCGGGTAGGAAGAATTTTGAAATCTTTCTGCCCGTTTTTGCTATGTGAAAGACAGGCTGCATTTATATCAGATAGCAAATTGGATCAATTTTAAATAAAGTCTATGGAAACGATGAATAGATAGATGCAGCAGGTTCAATAGAGACTCCTTTTTGAGGGACAATGTATATTCTAAAATTCCGCGGCGCTCTATGATTTCGCGCCGCATTTCAAAAAGAAATGGGATAAGGATGAAGCACGCTATCAGATGATGAGGATGGTTCTGAGAGCACGGAATGAAGAACACTTGACGCAATCGGAGCTGGCGGAGCGCACAGGGCTTCGTCAGTCGAATATCAGCTGCCATTGAGAAAGGGCAGACAATGCCTTCTATGGCTGCGCTTGCTAAGATCGCACATGGTTTAGGGAAGCGTCTGGAGATCCGCTTTATTTCATCCTATCAACAATCAACATCAATAAAAACCCCCGTTTTGTCTATAAAAACAAAGCGGGGGTTTTATGTGAAGGAAAGTCTGATGCCATAGGTTATACAGGTTTAAGGGGGCTATCTTTGAGGGGCAACGTATCTATTCAAAACTCCGCGGCGCTTCATTATTATGTTGCACCGCGCCTTATCTGTTGAACCTTTAGAACCCATAGAACTCGCTGAACCTTTTTATCTACCGTGATTTGTGAATATTCTTTCTCAAAATGGATCAGAATTTCACGCGCAGCAGTCTTACGGCATAGAGGATACAGAGGATGGTGACGCCGGTATCTGCGAAGACGGCGACCCACATATTGGCATAGCCTAAGAGCCCCATGATCATGACGGCGATCTTCACGATGAGGGCGAAGGCGACATTTTCCCAAGCAGTCTTGATGACTTTTCTGGCCACGCGGACGGCTTTGGAGATGGCGTCTACATTCGAATTCAGGAAGACGACGTCAGCGGCTTCGATGGCAGCATCTGCGCCGCTGCCCATAGCGGCGCCTACATCAGCACCGGCGAGGACAGGAGCGTCATTGATGCCGTCGCCTACGAAGAGGACGGAGCCGATCTCTTTTCTGACTTTCTGCATTTCAGAGAGCTTATCCTCCGGAAGGAGGCCGGCGTGGATGTTCTCGATGCCGACGAGACTGCCAATGGCTTTTGCGCTCTTTTCATTATCCCCGGTCAGCATGACAGGGGTGATGTCGAGGGCTTTCAGGTCTTGGATGCCTTCGATGGTGTCGGACTTGATGGCATCGGAAATGGTGATGCGGCCGAGGAGGGCCTTGCCTTTGGCGACGTAGACGTCGGTGCCGACTTCTTTGTTTTCCGGAAGGGATGGGACAGAGATGCCGGAAAGGGCGAGGAGCTTTTCATTTCCGACATAGATGTCTTCGCCGTTCAGGTTGGCTTTGACGCCGTGTCCGGCGATTTCCTGCATGGAGGTGAGTTTGGGAAGAGAGAGACCTTTTTCATTCGCGCAGGTCACGATGGACTGGGCGATAGGGTGGGTGGAGTAGATCTCACCGGCAGCTGCGAGGGCAAGGATCTCGTCTTCGCTCTTGCCAGCGGTCTTCACGATGCTTCTGACTTTGAATTTTCCTTCGGTCAGAGTGCCGGTCTTATCGAGGACAGCGGCTTTGGTATTCGAGAGGGCTTCCATGACGGTGCCGCCCTTGAAGAGGATGCCTTCTTTCGATGCGGCACCGATGCCGGCAAAGAAGGAGAGCGGGACGGAGATGACGAGCGCGCAGGGGCAGCTGATGACGAGGAAGGTGAGAGCGGTGTAGATGCATTTATCCCAGTCGGCGCCGAAGAGGAGCGGCGGGAGGACTGCGACGGCGATCGCGACGAAGACGACGATCGGGGTGTACACGCGGGAGAAGCGGGTGATGAAACGGTCGATCTTTGGCTTGCTGGCGACGGCATTCTCGACGGAGTCGAGGATACGGGTGACCATGGATTCTGCGAGGACTTTTTCGACTTGGATGCGGATGGTGCCGGTCATATTGACGCAGCCGGAGTCTACGGGGTCGCCGACGGCTGCGAGGACAGGCTTCGGTTCACCGGTGACGGCGGAGGTGTCGATCTGGGTCTTGCCTTCGGAAATGATGCCGTCAAGCGGGATGCGGTCGCCGGGGCGGATGAGAAGGATGTCGCCGACTTCGGCTTCTTCTGCCGGGATGGTCTCGGTGCCGCTTGCGGTCACGCGCTGGACGACTTCCGGGCGCAGGTCGACGGCGTCCATGATCTGGTCGCGGCTGCGGTCGGCAGCGAGGTCCTGGAAATATTCACCGATGCGGTAGAAGAGCATGACGCCGACAGCTTCTGGGTATTCGTGGATCGCGAAGGCGCCGACGGTCGCGACGGTCATGAGGAAGGTCTCGTCGAAGAATTCCCCATGGGTGATGTTTTTGAGAGCGGTGTAGACGATGGGGCCGCCTAAGATGAGGTAGGAGACGAAGAAGAAATAGTCTCCGATGGAGGCAAGTCCTGCGAAGAGGCCTGCCGGCTGGTAGTGCATCAGCATGCCGATGACGAAGAGGAGGCCGCCGATGGTGAGCTGGCTTTTTTCGCTTTTCAGGCGTTCGAGGAAGGACGCTTCTTTTTTTGTGGCTGACTTTTTCTGCGCTTTGGTCGGGCGCTGTTTCTTTCGGATCTCGGTCGGACTTTCGACTTCATTGCATTTTCTGGTCAGCTCGGGGATGAGGCTGTCCGGGTCTTTGGCGGTGAGTTTCATCGTCTTGGTGGCGAAGGAGATCGAGGCGGAGAGGACGCCGGGCTGGCGGTTCACGAGCTTTTCGAGCTTGACGGCGCAGGCTGCACAGTCGAGGGTGGGGATCTCATAGATCTCTGTCTTGAAATCGCCCTTGTCAGACGGCGGTACGATGCCGATATTTTCATCGACGGTGCGGCAGACGGAGAGCAGCTGCGGGATGAGATTGTCCGGATTTTCTTTGGAAATGACGCGGAGCTCTTTCTTCGTGAAGGAGACCGAGGCGAAGAAGACGGATGGCATTTCGCGGATCTTCCCTTCCATTTTCGCGGCGCATTCCATGCAGTCGAGGTGCTCCATGTGATAGAGACCGCGTTTGTATTCCTTTCCTAAGAAATCGCACTGGCAGGAGGCAAGGTCTTTGCCGCAGTAGTCGCAGTCTTCTTCGTCGATGCAGTCATGGCAGTGACAGTCGTTCTTGTGCCCGTCATGATGGTGGACGCCCTTGTCATGAAAATGACCGAAGGCGCGCCTTTCATCGATTGCAATGTCGGCATCGCTCTCCATGACATCGATCTTATTGTCCTTGTATTTTGCCATTTCAGGGTCATTCGAGTGGTCATGGCTCTCTTCCGGGATCTCTTCGCAGCAGCCACAGCCGCAGCCATCATGCTCATGGGAGTGGCTTTCGTGGTCATGGTCATGCCCGCAGGCGCATCCGTGCTCATGGGAGTGGCCTTCGTGGTCGTGGTCATGTCCGCAGCCGCATCTGTACTCATGGGAGTGGCCTTCGTGGTCATGGTCATGCCCGCAAGCGCATCCGTGCTCGTGAGAGTGGCCTTCGTGGTCATGGTCATGCCCGCAAGCGCATTCGTGCTCGTGGGAGTGACCTTCGTGGTCATGGCCGCAGGCGCAGTCGTGATTTTCTTCATCTTCCTCGTGGTGTGCATGCTCTTCGGTGCGATGGACGGCTTCCTGTGCCTGATGGCAGTGGCCGCATCCGCAGTGATGTACATGCTTTTCATCGTGTTTTTCCATGGTATGTCTCCTTATCTGGAATGGAAGCGTTGCTTCCTGACTGGTATCATTCTATGGTGTTATTTTAGCATTCTCCAAAGACACCGTAAATGGAGCATGAGAAACACTTTAATATTTCAAGTAGGAGGGCAGGGGTGATGAGTTTAGACATAACTAAAATGGAAATGCGTAGAAGCGCTTGGGGTCTTGCGGAGGCTTCCCGTGTACCATAGGCCTTCCCTCCTTGGGGAAGGCAGGGATGAGGAGGAAGGGCTACGGGGTGAATACCGATCTTATATATATGTATAGTCAGGCTCTGCCCGTCGGGGAGCTCCTTTGCGGGGCGGGAAGGCATGATTCCGGGAGGCGAAGTACGACGCCCCTTTGCGCCTTTTGGATCTGAAGCCTCTTAGTGTAAAATTTTACTCGGTAGGGAAATTTTTCCAGAAACAATAAAAGAGGA
>ERZ1034973.1433-NODE-1433-length-13995-cov-6.455811_pt1 | contig 13995 bp, 9 predicted proteins | sample MGYA00520686_ERZ1034973 | MGnify/ENA primary metagenome ERZ1034973 (study PRJEB33766, sample SAMN09781775) | gut metagenome | biome: gut microbiome | host: Homo sapiens | place: Madagascar | study: EMG produced TPA metagenomics assembly of the PRJNA485056 data... | reverse complement strand
CCTTCCGGCTTAAGGCGGATGTGATGGAGTCTGTGTCTGCAGAGTCTGCACTATCTGTGCCGTTTTCTGCCAACAGCTGTCGGATATCGTATGTCTTTAGCTCTGTATCTGAGCTTGCAACTACGAGCTGCACACTGTTAAAGTCAAAGTAATCATTTCCCATGACCGCTACATCTACATCTGTGCCAAGCTTTATGCTGCCATTGTCAAAGGTTGGTTTATCGGCAAGTATGCCGGATGCTACATTTTTGAACACTGATGTCACACCTTCAAACTCATCGAGCACCTCTGTGCTTCTCTTATTTCCGTCAACAAACAGAAATGTCACATTGCCTGCATAGTCCTCAGACAGCGGAAGTGTGGCCTCACCCGTATACTTGATGCCGTTTAGCTCGAGCGGTATCTCGTTTGTACCGAAAAATACACTGGTTTTTGTATCCTCTGTGTACTCCTTTGGCACCACCGAGACAGAGACTGTGTATGTCATATCGGTAAAGTCTGCGCTTTTTAAGGAAATGTCCCAGTCTGTTATGAGGCTGGCCTCCTCCTCAAGGGTGGACTTGATATCATCCTGCATGGTCTGCACATCGGAAAGTATCACCGATGTGTTGTCTGAGGTGTATGACATCTGTGTCTCGAGCTTTTTTATCCTGTTATTAAGCAATACTGCCCCCGCAATAAGTGCGGCGAGCAGTATTATGGTAATCGCATTGAAAATATTTTTTTTCAAATTCATATTATAGTGTTATTCCTCATCTTCCTCTGCAGCCACAGCTATTCCAAGCTCCTCAAGCTGCTTTGGATCTACAGTTCCGGGTGCCTCTGACATGAGGTCCGAAGCGTCCTTTACCTTAGGGAATGCAATAACCTCCTTGATATTGTCTGTATGTAGCATATGCATGCAGATACGGTCAACGCCAAAGGCCAATCCTGCGTGTGGCGGTACACCATATGAGAATGCATCAAGCAGGAATCCAAACTGCTCATGTGCACGCTCCTTTGTGAAACCAAGCACCTCAAACATCTTCTCCTGAATGTCATCCTGATGGATACGCACTGAGCCTCCACCGAGCTCTGTACCATTGAGTACGATATCATATGCCTTTGCACGAACTGCACCCGGATCTGAGTCTATCTTGTCCCAATCCTCCTCCATAGGCATAGTGAATGGATGATGCATTGCCATAAATCTGTTTTCCTCATCAGACCACTCAAGGAGTGGGAACTCTGTTACCCAGAGGAAATTGTACTTGTTCTCATCAATCAGGCCAAGCTCAGCTCCGAGCATGAGACGAAGCGCTCCAAGTACATTCCATACGATTTTATTCTTGTCTGCTGCGAAAAGGAGTAAATCTCCCGGCTTTCCGTTCATCTTTGCAACAAGTGCATCAAGCTCAGCTTCTGTCATAAACTTGGCAAATGACGACTTGTATGTACCATCCTCATTGATGCACAGATAAGCAAGTCCCTTTGCTCCACAGCCCTTTGCGTGCTCTACAAGCTTGTCAATCTTCTTACGAGGCATCTTTGCCTGTCCCTCTACATTGATACCACGGACAGAGCCACCGTTTTCAAGAGCTCCTGTGAATACTCCAAAGCCACAGTTCTTTACCACTTCCGAAACATCGCAAAGCTCCATACCAAAGCGTGTATCAGGCTTGTCAGAACCAAATCTGTCCATAGCCTCTTGCCAAGGCATACGCTTAAACGGAATCTCAACATCCACATTTATGACCTCTTTAAAAAGGTGCTTTAACAGTCTCTCATTTACCTCGATTACATCATCGATATCTACAAATGAAAGCTCCATATCGGCCTGTGTAAACTCAGGCTGTCTGTCTGCACGCAGATCCTCGTCACGGAAGCATCGTGCAATCTGGAAATATCTGTCATATCCTGAAGCCATCAGAAGCTGCTTAAAGAGCTGTGGTGACTGTGGAAGCGCATAAAAATGTCCGTGGTGTATACGGCTTGGCACGAGATAATCTCTGGCACCCTCCGGTGTAGACTTGCAAAGGATTGGTGTCTCTATCTCCAAAAAGCCCTCGTTTGCCATAAAGTCACGCATCACGCGAAGCACATTGCTTCTGAGCATGAGATTTCTCTGGATATCAGGACGACGAAGATCCAGATAACGGTATTTAAGTCTGATGTCCTCGCTGGTCTTTGAATTCTCCTCAATATGGAATGGAGGTGTCTGTGCCTCTGAAAGCACTCTGATTGATGTAGCGATAACCTCGATATCACCTGTCTTTAAGCTCTCATTGACAGCAGCTGTTCTCTTCTGAACAGTTCCCTCAACTGCGATGACGAACTCACTTCTTAAGGTACCTGCCTTTTCAAAGCCCTCTGCACCTACATTTTCCTCACCGAATACTATCTGAAGTATTCCACTTCTGTCTCTTAAATCTACGAAAATGAGACTTCCTAAATTTCTTCTCTTCTGTACCCAGCCCATCACGGTGACCTTCTCACCGATATTGGCATTTGATACCTCTGTACATCTATGGCTTCTATGTAAGCCCTGCATTGATTCTGCCATTTTATACTCCTTATATTTCTACTATATATTTATTCTAATAACTGTTTGATACCGCTGCTACACAGCTAATCTGCTGCTTATCAGATTCCTATCTGTTAAAGAACTCAACAAACTCCTCGTAGCCCTCTTTCATAAGCTGCTCCTTCTGGAATTTCTTGTTCTTGTTCATGCGCACAACAAGCACCTGCTGTCCGTTTGCTCTTGCGTCTTTTGCCTGGTTCATGACATCAACAAGCTTGTCTGCCGGATATTTCTTCTCAACCAGATAAGCCACCTTCTTTGGACTCTCAGGAATCTTGAAGCCACTCTCCATGAGAAGCAGGATAATTCTCTCAAAACCGATTGAAAAACCACAGGCCGGTACATCATTTCCGGTGAACTTTCCAATCATCTTGTCATATCGTCCGCCACCGCCACAGGCTGCGCCAAGCTCAGGCATTGATATCTCAAAAATAGTTCCTGTGTAGTAGCTCATTCCACGAACAAGTGTAGGGTCAAATACGAGCTCAAACTTTGCTCCCTTTGTGGCATTGACAGCAGTAGCTATCTCTGTCATATTTGTAACCACTTCTTCGTCTAAATATTCACCGAGCTTTTCTGAAAGTATATTTACACCCTCAGTGACATCCCTTGTCTGCTCCAAAAGCTTGAACAAATCAAGATATTTGTCAATATTTTCCTGTGGATAGCCATCCTGTGCAAGCTCACTTGCAACGCCTTCCACTCCTATCTTGTCCATCTTATCGAGTGTGATAAATACGCTGTCGTAGTCCTCCTCAGCAAAACCACTGTAAGCAGCCATTGCCTTTAGGATTCTTCTCTCGTTGATTTTTATCTCAAAGTTCTCGAAGCCGAGTCTTCCGATTGTGGTAGTGGTTGCTGTAATCAGCTCTATCTCTGCCAGATTGCTTGGCTCTCCGAGTATATCTATATCACACTGTGTAAACTGTCTGTAGCGGCCTCTCTGAGGTCTGTCAGCTCTCCACACACTGCCCATCTGAAGTGCCTTAAACGGCGATGGCAGGTTGTTGGCATTGTTTGAATAATATCTTGAAAGTGGCACTGTAAGGTCGTAGCGCATTCCAAAATCTACTACATCCGACTCTTCCTTTGCTGTCTCCAGATTCAGCTTCTCGCCTCTCTTCATTACCTTGAAGATCAGCTTCTCATTTTCTCCGCCCTGCTTGCTTGTGAGATTTGCTATATTCTCCATGCATGGTGTCTCTATCGGTGTAAATCCAAAGCTTCTGTATGTATCCTTAATCACACTTGTCACATAATCACGGATTTCCATCTCTGCAGGTAGTATATCCTTCATGCCGTTGACCGGCTTTTTGCTCAGTGCCATTTGGTTTCCTCCATCTATATTAAAATATTGAATTCATTAGCTATTCTATTATACTTTTCGGTTTTGCAATCGTCAAGGGTTACAGGGGATTTTGCTGTATGTGCTATAGGACGGGCTGCAAGCCACGACACCGCTAAGGCACACGCATATGCTTTGCTTTCGCTACGCTTTGCCGCTAAGATACTGTACGGATTATGCTTTTTACGCTTCTATGCTTGACGAAACCGTCGAAACGCGCCTTCCATGGCGCGGTTCTCCTTGACTTGCCCTCCATGGCAAGTCATTTCTGTGCTTCATGTGCATAATCCTACAGTATCTAAGCGGCTTCGCTATTCGCTCAATCAAATGCACATGCGTGTGCCCTGGCGGTGCCGTGACTTGCAGCCCTTACTCTGTGACAGTATTTTCATATACCGGGTTACTTTCAAGTTACTTCAATAAACCTTGTGCACTGCTGAAATAACGTACATCTGCTGTGAAAGGTTACAAATGCAAATGTTCGTCTACTGTGGAAAATTTCAGATGCTAATGTGCTTCTACTGAGGTGGATTGCAAATGCTAATGCACATCTACTGCGGTGAATTACAAATGCTAATGCACATATACTGTGGCGGATTGCAAATGCTAATGCACATCTACTGTGGTGGATTGCAAATTCCGCACGGAGACAAGCCCATGGATTTTGCTTCATCAAGCGTTACCTCTGTGTCACTCTTTTTCAAGGTGCGACAGCCCGCACGGTGATATTTCTTGCCGGTTGCTGTGATATGAACCATAGTCTCGCTGTTTGAGGAATCTGCAGCGCTATTTTCTGCTACTGAGCTGTCTGAGCCTGATGATGCACTTCCTGTTGTACTGCCTGAAGAGCCGTATTCTCCTGTCCCGCTTCCAGTGCTGCTCTGCGAGCCTTCATTCTGCGGTGTACCCGTCTGAGCGCTCTGCTGCGGAGTTGTGCCATCCAGCCAGCTATCACCATTCTCATAGTTTATTCCGACTCCGGGCTGCACATTATAGCAATAGACATTAAAAAGTATGCCGCCACCGTTATCCTCAACCGACTTTGCCTCTATGAGAACACCATTTGCAACAAGATTGCTACCCGAAAACATCGGAGTCACTCTGTAGAGTACATGATTTCCTGTATTGTTTACATAATCCGCTACCAGATTCTCAAACGGCAGCATGCCCTCCACATTCAGGTATCTCGTGCCGGTAATAAGGTTCTTTGGATTGGCATTCTCGCCGGCAAGCTGATAGCCAATAAGATGACAGCGATTATATAAATACCTGTCCTTTATCACATCATACTTCACCGTATGCCAGCCTGATGGCTTTATCATGCCTATCTTGCCACGCTCCTCAGTCGGCATGATATCCTTACAGATATTGGCATAAGCCACACCGCATCTGCCAAGTGAATCCAAATCACTGTAATTTTCAAAAGCAGTGGTAGTCATATCGCTGTCCGTAAAAAAAGGCTCATTATTGTTGACAGCCACGTATGCCTTGCCATCATATGCAGGAATCGCATCGAGGGAAACGTAGGAATTGTTGTTTACAAGATCCTCCTGCGGCTTCCCTGCATCCGCCTGTCCTGTACCGTTAGCACCTGAATCAGCTTCCGCCGGGTCACTTCCGCCCTGTATATCATCCGCATTATCCTTGCTACCTAAAGCACCGGAAGAATCCTCACCTGCTACAACAGCTCCTGCGGCATGCCCGGCACCTTCAGTGCCGGATAAATCAGTGGAGGCACAGCCTGTAAAAATTGTAGCAATTGCAAGTAACTCACATAGTATAATTGCAGCTGTTTTCCTTAACTTTTGCCATATGTTCATATAAAATCACTCTTTCTATCAATCAATTGATATTGGATTTCCCCTAATTACAATAAATTAAATGAATACTTAAATTACTAAACCTAATATACTTTTATTTCCTCGCTTCATTTATTATAACAAACGTTTGTTTGTTTTTCAACCCTTGCTGTAAAGCTATACATTTCACACGTTAGAGCTCTCCTGAGTGGATTACCACCACAGCGTAAGGACCGTAAGCCCCGCCCGGCGGGGTGAACACGGACTCTCGTGAGAGCGCATAGCGAAGCTGGTTAGATACTGTAGGATTATGCCCATGAAGCGCAGAAATGACTTGCCATGGAAGGCAAGTCAAGGAGAACCGCGCCATGGAAGGCGCGTTTCGACGGTTTCGTCAAACCCAGAAAAACTCAAAGGCATAATCCGTACAGTATCTTAACAGCGCAGCGTAGCGAAAACGAGAGTCCGTGTTCACGCCGCCGGGCGGAGCTTACGTCCCGAACCAACTAAAAAAGCCACCCCAGGCATAACACCCGGTGTGGCTTTTAATCATGTATTATGAAATTATGTGAATCACCTAATGTGAATCAACACTGCTATATTGCAGAACAAATCTACTCGCAAAGCTTAGAAAACTCATCCGCAACAAACTGAACCTTGGTTCCGATAATAACCTGAACAGAATTCTTGCCAGGCTTCATAACGCCTGCAACACCTGCAGATTTAATCTTCTTGTCATCAACCTGAGTGATATCCTTAACCTCAAGTCTAAGTCTTGTGATGCAGTTATCAATGCTTGCAATATTGTCTTTGCCACCGCAGCCCTCAAGAATAGTCTTTGCTACTGCTGTGTAGTCATTGTTAGTAAGCACTGCCTTCTTCTCTGCCTCAACATCATCGTCCTCTCTACCAGGGGTCTTAAGATCCCATTTCTTGATAGCGAAATAGAATACAATGTAGAATACGATAAAAGCTGCGATTCCAAGAGGAATGATGAGCCATGTCTTTGCTGCAGCCGGAAGTGAAGATGAGAATAATAAATCCATCGCACCGGCTGAGAATGAGAAGCCTGCTCTAAATCCAAGAGCTACTGTAATCATTGTGAAAATACCATAAAGTAAAGCATAAATCACATAGAGAGCAGGAGCAAGGAACATAAATGCAAACTCGAAAGGCTCTGTAACACCACAGATGAATGCACAGATAGCTGCAGAAGCAAGGATACCGATGGCAGCCTTTTTCTTAGCAGTCTTTGCACACTTAACCATGGCAAGTGCAGCACCAGGAATACCAAACATCATACATGGGAAGAAACCTGACATGTACATTCCGAGGCTCCATGAAACATCCTTTGATGTCTCGCCTGCCCAGAAATGAGAGAGGTCTCCAAGTCCGATAGTATCGAACCAGAATACGTTGTTTAATGCGTGGTGTAATCCTGTAGGGATTAACAGACGGTTCAGGAATGCATAGATACCTGCGCCGACTACGTCAAGACCAACGATTGCTTTACCGATAGCTACAAGAGCACCGAAAAGTAATGGCCATACGAACAGTAATACTACAGATACAAGGATTGAAACAACACCTGCAATAATTGCTACGCAACGCTTGCCACTGAAGAATGACAGCCAGTCAGGAAGCTTTGTATCCTTAAATCTGTTGTAACACAAAGAACCAATAACACCGGCTAAGATACCGATAAATGGGTTTGCAATCTTGTCGAATGCAAGTGTCTTTGTAGCGCTGTCAGCGATAGATGGCATGATTGTTGTAACAAAGCCTGTAGACAGGAGTGTTGTCATCATAAGCCATGAAGCTAAAGCTGCAATACCGCCGGTACCGTCGTTCTTTTCCGACATACCGACACCAACGCCGATTACAAAAAGGATGGCCATGTTATCAATCAAAGCGCCCCCTGCTTTAACTAAAAACAGACCTATTAAATTACGCACTCCCTCGATGTCACCACCCTGCATGGTTGCAGGACATAAAAAATATCCAATACCCATGAGGATACCACAGATAGGAAGTACTGCTACGGGAAGCATTAAAGCTTTACCCAGTTTTTGAAGAAATTTCATAAATTTCCCCTCCTTTACATTATGTATACTAAACTGGAGATACTCCAATAAAGTTCGTTATTATTATATAATTATATTCAAATCTACGCGAGACTTAAAATCTCATCACCGGCGGATACATCCCCCTCTTTGAGCATCTTTATCTCACTATAATCAGCAGTGTTGCCAATTAAAACCGGAGTAATGACATTAAGATCTGCTGCCTTAATCTGCTCCAGGTCAGCCTCCATCAAAAGGTCACCCTTCTTCACCTGATCACCAACAGAAATATGTGATGTAAAAGGATCACCCTTTAGTACTACTGTATCCAGACCAATGTGCAAAAGCAGCTCGACTCCCTGAGTGGTCGTCATGGTAAAAGCATGCAGCGTATCAAATACAGCTGTCACCTCACCATCCGCCGGAGCGTAAAACCTGCCCTCAGAAGGAATCACGGCCACGCCGTCTCCCAATATCTTCTCAGAAAAAGTAGGATCCGGAACCTCTGTAATAGGAACCACTCTGCCGTTGCACGGAGAACAGATCACCTTTCCCTTTGATTTATTCTTGAAAAAACCTAACATGATATCTCCTTTCCGTCGATATACACACTCACAATATCCAAATCATCATTGAGAAGCACAAAATCTGCTCTCTTTCCTGCAGAAATGCTGCCTGCCTCATCATAGATGCCAATCTCCTTAGCCGGATTGGCTGTAGCACACATAATTGCCTCCTCAAGCGGAATGCCTGCCTGCCTTACTGTGAAACGCATACAATCCATCAGATTGGTTGCCGAACCGGCAATTGTCCCATCATGGAGTGTGGCAAGCGGACCTCTGACTGTCACGGCCTGTCCACCGAGTGTATACTCGCCATCCTCAAGCCCTGTGGCTCTCATGCTGTCACTTATTAAAATCATGCGCTTCGCACCAAACATGGCAAATGTCGCCCTGATAACCGACGTATGAATATGCACACCGTCACAAATGAGCTCCGCATGACACTTTTTTGAATCTCTCACAGCCCCGATAACTCCCGGATTCCTGTGATGAAGCGGTGGCATCGCATTATACAAATGTGTGGCATGGCTTGCACCATGCTCAATAGCCTCTACTGCGGTATCATAATCAGCCGCCGTGTGTGCTATTGAAACCACAACACTTCCTCTTACCCTGTCTATAAACTCAATCGCACCCGGCTCCTCCGGAGCGATATCTACAAGCTTTATCAAGCCATGGGCCGCATCCTGAAGCTCGCAGAAATAATCATAATCACATCGCATGATATTTTCTGCCGCCTGTGCGCCCTTTTTAGAAGGACTGATAAAAGGTCCCTCCATATTGATACCTACAAGATGCGCACCACCATGATAATTATAATCACCGGCATTTTTCATGACACTCAAAAGCTCATCCCTTTGAATGGTCATAGTAGCCGGACACACGCTCGTCACTCCGACAGAAGCCTCGTATGCTGTAATCACATCAAGTGCCTCTGTGGTGCCGTCACACATATCAGCTCCCTTGCATCCATGAAAATGAATATCCACAAGACCCGGTATCATGATAAGACCTGATGCATCTATAATCTCCTGCGATGCGCTGTCATTAGCCGCGTCCGTGTCAGCTGTTCTCTCCAAAACACTGTCAAAACGGCCATCCTTAACGACAACATCGCCTTGCATAAAGCTGCCATCCTCTGTAAATACCCTTGCATTTTTTATTATCATATACATGCACCTTCTCAACTAAAAAACATCTACAAGCAACTCAGTGCAGCCTCATCCGCTACAAGCGTAACATCATTATGCAGCTGCAATACAGAAGCCGGCACCTGTGGTGTAATCGGTCCAAAGAAAGCCTTGTGCACAATCTCTGCCTTATCCTCACCACTTGCAACAATAAGAATCTTCTTAGCCTGCATGATGGTCTTGATGCCCATTGTATAAGCCTGCTTCGGAACATCATCAGCCGATGCAAAGAAGCGCTTATTAGCCTCAATAGTAGACTCTGTCAGATTCACACAGTGTACCTGCTTGTCAAAAGACTCGCCCGGCTCATTAAAACCGATATGACCATTGTGCCCGATACCAAGAAGCTGTAAATCAACACCGCCCAGAGACTGAATCAGCTCTGTATAGCGCTTGCACTCCTTCTGTGAATCCGGCTCCATGCCGTTTGGCAGGTGAGTATTCTCAACCGGAATATTCACATGATCAAACAAATTCTGATGCATAAAATAATAGTAGCTCTGGTCATTCTCACGGCTTAATCCCTTGTACTCATCAAGGTTCACCGTCATAACCTCTGAGAAGTCCAAATCCCCCTTCTTGAACCACTCAACGAGCTGCTTATACAAGCCGATAGGTGTAGAGCCTGTAGCCAGTCCCAATACACAATTAGGCTTCATAATCACCTGTGCCGATACGATATTTGCAGCCTTTCTGCTCATATCTGCATAATCCTTAGCATGATATATTCTCATGAAAAATCCCCCCAATTCGTAAAATATACCCAATACTATCTGCACAACCTTCAAATGTGTTGCTTGATTGCATATATGCATTTTACCTTATATAGGACATTTTGTCCAGTACTTTTTGTTATATTTTGCACATTTTATAAAAAAAATGTTAAATTTTAATGCGGTGAAGTGGTGAAATTGCATAAAAATCCACCTCACCCGAATCTATAATTTTTCACCTACCACCCTGCATCTCTTTCTGCATAACTAAAATAATCCGTTACACTTATATCTAGTATAGCGGATTACCCTGTAACATACAATCATTTATAATCTTGAGTGTCCAGCCATAGACCATCATACTGTCATTATTAAGAGAAAATGACAGCATATTTTTATCAGAGAGCAGTGAATACTTTGTCACATATGTCAGAAAGGCGGTCTTGTCTTCCGTGATTAGCATTGTAAGCAGATAAGCACAAAAGAAACCACCGCAGGAATTTAGCTTAGTTAAAGCGTTAAATTCTGCGGTGGTTTTAATTATGCAGTCTTTTTAATTTCTATATCCATAATACCAATACCAATATAGTGCGTTCACCAGATTTTTTAATTCAGCAGATGAATTTTCGCTATTAATGACCTTCTGTGAATAGCTGAACGGACCATAGTCCAGCTCGAAAATACAGGTCTTATTCTTTCCTGTGACTTTGCATGCATAATTACTATTCAGGTTGCGTGCCATTATTCCGTTTATATCTACACAATACACCCCATCTGAAGCCTTTTTAGGTGTCAGACTGACTTCATTGCCATCTGCCTTAACATAGCTGAACTTGTAATTGTTTATATCACAGCCTTCGTTCACCATAAAATAATGTCTTACTGTCATCTCAGACTTACATATCAGAGAGCTTCCGTAATATGTCAGTCCATTACTCTGACTATTTGCATTATCTGTTTTAATAACAGCCTTATATGCAGCAAAATCAGCCGCTGCGACAGCTTTATCTGTATCGCTCAAACCAGCATTTGCCGGCTTGCCTGTGTTATATTTAAAGAAGCTCTGCGCTGCCGTTCCATAGTTTAAGAGTGCCTTCACCAGCTTAATGGTTTCTTCCGGATACTCGTTTGATTTTGACAGGAGCTCGGTGGCATATTCTTTTACACTGTAAGTGTACTCATTTCCACTATTACCATCCACCACCATTTTGGCTTTAACCGTATCTGACATCTGTGCAGCATTTAGCGGACATGCAAACTTATATATAACCTTTCCGTTTTTCTCAACAGGGATTGCATCGTTTACGCTGACCTTATATGGCTGGCTATTATTCACCGTAAACTCCATATATGCGTTGCTGTTTGATTTGATACTTTCAGGAAGCTCCATATAGTAGTTCATATCAATATTGTCTTTTAAAGTAAGGCTCCTGCCAACAAGCTTCTCAGAATCTTTTTCTACATTATTGGCGGTAAATGCTTTAATACAGAAATTACCATGCATATTCTGATAATTCCAACTGTGGGAATATGCCAACCCTGTCCCATAGAAATAATAGCTTGCCGTATTATCACTTGACGCATGATTCTCCCACACCATTTCATTATTATAATTTACATCACCGGTCATCGCTGCCTCAAGGTCAATGGCAGGTATATCAGTAGTCACTACAACCGAATAGCTTGTCCCAGGCTTCAGATTAATCGCTGTTTTAAGTGGAATGGTATATACTCCGGCATAGGTTGTCTGCCCTGTAGTGGTAGCAGTCTCCTGCTTTGTTCCGCTGGTTGGCTTTGTCTTATCTTTTAAATCTGTATAAATCTCTATTGTATAATTCACATTCGTTTTAGATGTAATAGACAGGGAAACTGCTTTCAAATCCTCAGAAGATACTCCCTGTTTTGTCTGAGTAGTAAAAACATTGGCCAATTTCCTATAACTTTCTTGACGGGCTACATTTAATCCTCCATCAACCTGATAGTTGTTATCATATCCATCATTAGCAGAAAAATCAAACACCCAAGCCGTATCGGATAAAGAAAACGTTTCATATGACATCCAGAAATAACTCTGATCATAATATGAACCGGTTCCGTCTCCCCAACTATTACGAATAAGCCATGCACCATCTTTTTCAGGTTTAACACCATCTCTGAAATTATCTTTAGAATAGTTATCATCCCATCCAACAGCCATTACCGCATGACCTGCTCTGTTATCTGTTTTATCATTATAACTGTTATTTATATAATGATATCCGGTATCATTATGACTATACATAATTCCCACTGCACCATATTTTTTTATGGCTTTTTTCACATCTGATGCATTTTCCTTGATATTAATCATGTATGTATTTTCCAGATGTGCCTTATCCTTTGAATAAGCATATTCATCCGATAACCCTGTATTAAGAAAAGTATCAATAGTGCTTGCTGTATATCCGTTGCTTGCCACCTTACTATATGGTACATCACTCTCGCTTACCGGACCACACCATTGTCCCATTCTGCGTGCCGCCATCAAATAGTTTCCACCACGATTGAGATAACCATACTGAACACTTGTATTATTCATATAGTACTTTGCATAGTCCCCCACTGTTCCACCAAGCGGATCTAACAGCGAATTATATGCATAATATGCCAGATGCAGTTCACTAAGATCTATATTTTTATCAAACGCACCATCATTAATAAGATCAAACTCTGCAAGACCTATTGACGAAAATGCCCAACAAGTGCCAAGAGGATTTTGATTACGAACAGACGGATATTTCGCCTTGATATCGCTGACTCCATTTGCCGGATACCTGCTCTCTATAGTTTCATCTGCAGAATATCCCCAATCATCAGAATACGGCACCGCCTCATCCGGTTCATACACCGGTGTATTATAATCCAAATCACTCAGAATATATCCACTTGTAATGCTATTTTCTACAATTGGCTGCTGTTCTGCTTCAACACCTTGCCCTGCTGACACCGGTTCTGCTGCCACCGGAACAGCCACACCTAATATCATAGCCGCACTTAACACCAATGATAAAAACTTTTTTGTCTTCATTCGACTTCCTCCATTGTATTAACTCCTCTTACTTTTCTTCTTCAAATGTAGGTAAAACCACAACTGACGTCACATTAGTCGACCGGTATAATTGGAAGCTCTATCACTCCGTTATCAGATTTCGGTTCATTATTATTATTCATTCCTGAATTGTTTATTTCAGATTTTTTATCAATCTTACCACCTGTTTTATTTACATCGTCTGAAGTGTTTTCTGATTCATCATTTTTCATTATATCAGTCTCATATGAATCCCTGGAATCATTATTATCGGTGTTTTCTGATGAGCTCTTTGTATCTTTCAAGCTTTTGCCCGTTTCTTTTGTAGTTGTTGAACTTTTATCAGAATTCTTTGTATCACCAGATTTGTCCTTATCATCGACTACTGTTGCTTTGTCTTTTGAGGAATCTGATGAATCCTTATCCACATTACCAGTCTCTGTATTTTCTATATCCAATATCATCTCTGTAGCTGATACTGCCTCTGTGGCTATTTCTGAGCTTGTTTTATTTTCAAGCGCTATATTCTTTGCAGACAGTGCTGCAACTGTAATTGCTACGCCAAAAATCAATATCACTATTGTGCTAACCATTTTTTTGTTAAACTTAAATTTCATTTTCTATATCCTAGTATAATAATGGTGTAGTCAATCAAGACTACTTGGTTAATAAGTTTCTGTAAATCAGATAAC
>ERZ1034973.1426-NODE-1426-length-14034-cov-8.817440_pt1 | contig 14034 bp, 10 predicted proteins | sample MGYA00520686_ERZ1034973 | MGnify/ENA primary metagenome ERZ1034973 (study PRJEB33766, sample SAMN09781775) | gut metagenome | biome: gut microbiome | host: Homo sapiens | place: Madagascar | study: EMG produced TPA metagenomics assembly of the PRJNA485056 data... | reverse complement strand
TCTGCAAACTTTGGTGTCTGTACTGGTAAATCTGTAGCACTTCCACCGCAAAGAATCATTACGTCTATCTTATCCTTCCACTGCTCTACCTCATCTACTGAGCATACTAAAGCACCCTCTGTCAATATAGATACGCTTTCTGGTGCACGTCTTGTAAATACTGCTACAAGCTCCATATCTGGATTTTGCCTGATAGCACACTCAACGCCTCTTCCAAGATTTCCGTATCCAATAATACCTATTCTCATATTCTGCCTCCATTTTATACATATTTACTGTATTTCACATATAATTAGTGTGAACAAACACTTCTTTAATATTACTTTTTGAAAATACATATGTCAACTCTCATTCAGGCAGTTTTTTATCAATAAATATTATTACTGTTCTTTCTTTAGCTTACCAGCCATTAAAATTGTAAATCCAATGCCCATTAATGATAATACTAATAAATATCCTGCCCAGTATATATGTGTCATATCTCCTGTCTGTGGTGTTTCAACTGTATTACCTGCGGCTTCTGTTACATTTTCTGCTGATGTGTCTGATGCACTGCTTGTAAGCTGCTGTTTTGTTATAAGATAAGTTGAGCAGTGATCCTGTTCTACTGTCATATAACCGTCATTATCAACTACGGCTGACATCATACTGATTATTGTTCCATCATCTAAGAGCTGGCTGTAATAAAGTGTCTGGCCTGCATAAGCTTTTCCAACATTTAACTTAATACTTGCCGTTGCTGGAAGCACGCCGGAATAATTGTATACAATCTTAGATACGAATATATCCTCTGTTACATCTGCCGGCATATCTCCTGCTTCTTTTATATCAGAAGTAATTGCTGTTGAGAAGTCATATATTGCAACCTGTGATACTTCTGACATTGTTCCTTTTGCAAATGTAAATGTAACATCATTGTTAGATTTGATAACAACATCATTCACCTTGTTATCTTCAATAATCTTTCTGATTTCATCAACCTTGATTGTTGTGTTGCCGTCGGATACATCTACTATTGTATTATTAGAATCCCGGTCTGGAACTGATGGCTTCTCATCGCCAGGTTTCTCAGATGGCTTGTCAGATGGTTTTTCAGCTGGGTTCTCAGATGGCTTGTCTGTTGTGCTGTCTCCAGCTGATTTAGCTGTAAATGTAAGCTTGTCTGCTATACATTCTACATTATAAAGACTATCTACCTCTGTTCCGTCATACCTGTATCCGTCTGGAAGATTATCACTTCCCCATACAGGATTATATGTTGCCACAGGATTGCTATAATCAACAAGCCATATTTCATCATTGCTTCGTTCATCTACACCAAGCTTTTCAAGAAGCTTGCATATTTTATAAAATGATTTTCCGTTTTCATATGCATATGCAGATACATATCTTTCCTTTGTTGCTGTATTGATTATAACCTGACTTGTTCCGCCGCTTCCACTGTCTGACTCATAATATGAAATAGGCTTGTCTAATGTGGTTTCAGTATATCCAGCAGGGATATTATCATATTCGCCTATCTTATCAGCATAATATACGTCACCCAGAGCTTTCTTTGTGGTAAGCTTGTACATTGTATAAGTTACTTTCCCAGATTCAACATATGTCAGTTCCTTAATATAATATAATGAAGTATTATCTGCCTCATTCTTATATACTGTATCAGTTGTATAAGGGTCGTACTCATAATACCTGGCATATAATTGTGATATTTGCAGTGGATGTGAAACATTATATGTTACATTTTCCTTTAATGTTCCATTATCTTTGATTGGTTTGTCCGTTTGATTATCGCTTGTATACACTACTGCCTTTGAACCTGAATATATAGTGACATTACATGTGTCTGCAACTGAAAGTACTGAATTAGTTCCCTCAGCGAAGAAAGCTACACCATAATCACCTGTTCTGTCTGCATTAATAATCAGGGAACCATTGCCACATATATTGATGGAACCGCCCCAGGCATCACCATATGAACCAATACCTCCGATTTCATTATCACCAATAAGGTTAATCTTGAAATCATCACCCATCATATTAGTAGCTATTCCTGCAGTCTTGTTTTTATAATTATTTAATGTAAGTGTATTGGTTTCTCTGTCATAAGACATTCCATCTATGGAATTAGTGCCTTTTGATGAGAACAGCAGCGTACTTTCCTCTCCATTTCTTACATTAATATAAGCATAAGCCCAATCGCCAGTATCACATGGTCCGTTGGCAGCTTTTACTTGTGGTGCTGCAAATGAAACTGCTGCCGATACAGCAAGCACAACAGCTCCAACTAATGCTGTCATTTTTTTACTATGACATTTTTTGTTTTTTACCATAAGTTATTCCTCCTGTTTCTTATATTTTTATGCTGATATATTACTTTATTTATTCTTCTAATTGCAGTTGTCATATATCCCAATCTGTCATAAAATGACAAAAATGGGCGTGGGACTAACGTCCCACGCCCATTTTTTCACTTAAAACCACCAGTTGTTGCGGGTTCTATGAAAAAAACAAATCATACCACTAGCTATTAAACAGGATATGCCTTATTCTCTGTGTCAGCCTTAGCAGGATCAACTTTCTTCTGCTGTGCTTCTCTGTACTTGAAGAACTCAGTAGCAACTGCTGGGAATAATGCGTATGAAAGCACATCCTCATCCTGCTGCTTGTACTGCTGTACGACTGGATCATTCTTGAACTTCTCAAGCTGTGGCTCGATAAGATCTGCTGGACGGCAGGTAATAGGTGTAGCATCACCTATAGCCTTCTTCTGTACTTCTGGGTTGAATGGCTTAATTGTCTGTCCGAATTCACCCATAAGAACCTTCTTAGATTCCTTAGTAATCATCTTATAACGTTCGCCCTGTAATACATTAAGAACAGCCTGTGTACCAACAATCTGTGATGATGGTGTAACAAGAGGTGGTTCACCAAAGTCCTTACGAACCTTAGGAATTTCCTCAAGGACTGCCTGATACTTATCTTCTGCACCAGCTTCCTTAAGCTGTGATACAAGGTTAGAAAGCATACCACCAGGTACCTGATATAATAATGTCTTGATATTAACGCCAAGAACCTTAGTATTCATAAGACCTGACTTTAACGCTTCTTCTCTCATTGGCTGGAAGTAAGCAGCTATCTCTGCAAGAAGGTTCTGGTCAAGACCTGTATCGTACTCTGTACCCTTAAATGCCTCTACCATAACTTCTGTAGCCGGCTGCGATGTTCCCATTGAGAATGGTGACATAGCTGTATCGATAATATCAGCACCTGCTTCAACAGCCTTCATATATGTCATTGAAGCAACGCCTGATGTATAATGTGTATGCATCTGGATAGGAAGTGAAGAACCATCCTTTAATGCCTGTACAAGCTCTGTAGCCTTAGCAGGAACAAGTAAACCTGCCATATCCTTGATACAGATAGAATCTGCACCCATATCCTCAATTCTCTTAGCTGTTTCTTTCCAGTAATCAAGAGTATATGCATCACCAAGTGTATAGCAAAGTGCTATCTGTGCGTGAGCATTAGGATTTTCTTTCTTAACAAGCTTAACTGCCTCAACTGATGACTTAAGATTTCTTAAATCATTGAAACAGTCAAATATTCTGATTATATCAATACCATTAGCGATAGACTTCTGTACAAAATATTCTACAACGTCATCTGCATAATGATTGTATCCGAGGATATTCTGTCCTCTGAATAACATCTGTAACTTTGTATTCTTAAAACCATCTCTTAACTTACGAAGTCTTTCCCAAGGGTCTTCCTTAAGGAAACGAAGTGATGCATCAAATGTAGCACCGCCCCAGCACTCAACTGAATGATATCCAACCTTATCCATCTTGTCTATGATTGGAAGCATCTGCTCTGTAGTCATTCTTGTAGCAATAAGTGACTGATGAGCATCTCTTAATACAGTCTCAGTTATCTTTAATGGTCTCTTAACCTGATCTGCCATCTTAAACTCCTCCTATATATTCCTATATATAAAGTAAATAAACTCTAATGAAGCTGCGTAAGTAACTTCTATTCAGACTTAGAAGGTCTTATGATATATATAGACCATTCCTCTGTCCACAACGAAGTTGCGTAAGCAACTTCTAATGAATTTAGAAGGTCTTAGTCTGCGTATTGTGCAGACTTAGAGCTTCTTAATTCAATTTACATAACACCAAACATCGCCATAAATGTACCAGCCGCAACCGCTGTACCAATAACACCGGCTACGTTCGGTCCCATAGCATGCATCAAAAGGAAGTTAGAAGGATCTGCTTCTGAACCAACCTTCTGTGAAACTCTGGCTGCCATTGGAACTGCAGATACACCTGCTGAACCAATAAGTGGATTAACCTTACCGTGTGTAGCCTTACACATAATCTTACCAAATATAACACCTGCCGCTGTACCAAAGCAGAATGCAATAAGACCTAATGCAACAATCTTTAATGTATCAAGATTGAGGAAGGCTTCTGCACTTGTTGTAGCACCAACTGATGTACCAAGAATAATAACAACTATATACATAAGTGCATTGGATGCTGTTTCTGTAAGCTGCTTAACAACTCCTGACTCTCTAAAAAGGTTACCAAGCATAAGCATACCAACAAGTGGTGCTGTTGTAGGAAGAATTAATACTACAACGATTGTAACGATAATAGGGAAAAGAATTTTCTCAAGCTTAGATACAGGTCTTAACTGTTCCATCTTAATCTTTCTTTCTTTTTCAGTTGTTAATAACTTCATAATAGGTGGCTGAATAATTGGTACAAGTGACATATATGAATATGCTGCAACCGCTATTGGTCCAAGGTAATTAGTCTGTCCTAATTTACCAGCAAGGAATATTGATGTAGGACCATCCGCACCACCAATAATAGATATAGCTGCTGCTGCCTTATCTGGGAATCCCATAAATATAGCCATAATGTAAGCAGCAAATATACCAAACTGTGCTGCTGCACCTAAAAGGAAACTCTTAGGATTAGCGATAAGTGGACCAAAGTCTGTCATCGCACCAACACCAAGGAAGATAAGTGATGGCAGAATACTCCATTCATCTAATAAATAAAAATAATGTAACAAACCACCTACGCCATTGCTTGAATCTTCAATAGATAACATAATATCCGGGAAAAGATTAACAAGTAACATACCAAATGAAATAGGTACTAAAAGCAGAGGTTCATATTCTTTTTTGATTGCCAAATACATGAAAAACAGCGCAACCAGAATCATCAGATAATTACCCCAAGTGAGGTTAAAGAATGCTGTCTGGTGAACGAGGTTTCCCAATGTTGATAAAATATATTCCATTTTTTACCTCCGTATATTATCTCTACACAACTAATTGATATATCAATTAGTTCATAGAAACTAATACTTTACCTGACTCTACTGAATCACCAGCTGCACACTCAACTGTAGCAACTGTACCATCCTGTGGTGCACAGATTTCATTTTCCATCTTCATAGCTTCAAGAACGAGTAATACATCACCCTTCTTAACTGCTGTGCCCGCATTAACGTTAACCTTAAGAATCTTACCAGGCATTGGTGCATTAACCTTTACTGCACCCTGTGCGCCTGCTGGTGCTGCAGCCTTTGGTGCTGCCTTAGGAACTGCTGCTTTTGGTGTTGCTGCCTTAGCTGCACCTGCTGTGCTTCCTGTTCCTTCTTCTACAGTAACATCATATACATTACCATTAACTGTTATTGTATAATTCTTCATAATTTATTTCCTCCTGCTATTAACCTTTCTAATTGAACGAACTACAAGTCCGTCTGTAGATGTATTCTCTGATGCAGCAATAGCTGCTGTTATAACTGCTATAAGTTCAAGATCATCAACTTCTTCATCCTGCTCTTCGCTTGAAACTATCTGAGCAATAGCATTATCAACACCCTGGGCATCATTAGATGCTTCATTCTTAGCCTTATTTTTGTTCTCAAACTTATTGATGTACTTAAATAATGAAATAATGAATGAAATAAATATAAGTACAACGAATACTGTTCCCATACCGATAAGAGTATTCATTACTGCTTTATACATCTTCTGTCCTGTAGTATATGATGGATTTATAGCACCATTTTCAAGTGTATAGTCATCATTAATTACGAATTCAAATGTACATTTATCATTCTTCTCATATGAAGTATCAACTGTAATAGTACATAACTCACCTGTCTTGCTGTTGAGTTCTACATTAATTTCATTGATACTCTTTAAAGCACCTAACTCACCTCTTGTGCTATTCCAGCTATTATAAAAAGCTATTGTCTTAACACTAATTCCACTCTGGTCAACAATGTATAACTTATTATTTACCATTGTAAGTGATTGAGCTGCCTCTGCATCCGCTGTTATCTTAGCAGAATCATTCTTATCAAGATATGTAATCATATCTTTAACCCAGTCTACAAGATAAGCCTCACTGGCATCAAGCTGCTGCTGTTTTAATTCTGTCTTGGCACTTGCTGTTGATATAGTGCCATTAGATGAACTGCAGGCTGTCATACAGAATACACAGATAAGTAATGAGAATAACACTAAGAACTTTTTAAACTTAATTTTCTTCATATTATCACCTCTTCAATTATACTGTGCCATGCTTCTTATCTGCACGAACCTCTCTTTTATCAAACAACATTTCAAATGCTGCAATAATGTACTTTCTTGTATCTTCTGGGTTAATAATTGTATCAACATAACCTCTTGCAGCTGCCTGCTCAACGCTTGACTGTAATGCTGCATATTCAGAAGCCTTTTCATTAATCTTAGCTGTAACATCATCTGCTGCTGCGATTTCATCAGCATACATAATCTTAGCAGCTAAAGAAGCATCCATCATACCGATGCTTGCCTGTGACCAGGCATATACCATATCTGCACCTACTGACTTAGAATTCATAGCTACATATGCGCTTCCATAAGCTTCACCTGTAATTACATTAACCTTTGGCACATCTGCGTTAGAAAATGCATATACTAACTTAGCAGCTGCCTTGGCAATTGTCTTCTCAGCTCTTACATTAGCTTCAAAGCCCTTAACATTAGTAAGCGAAAGCACTGGTATTTCAAATGCGTTACAGAATGTTACGAATTCGGCTGCCTTATAAGCTCCATCTGTAGTTAATACAGCTGCAAACTCTTCTGCCTTTTCGCCATTCTCATCATATATTGCTGTTCTGTTAGCAACAGCACCAACTGTAACTCCATCAAGCTGAATGAAGCCAGTTACCATTTCCTTAGCATATTCAGCCTTAACTTCTACAAATAATCCATCATCTGAAATATCTGTAAGAGCAAGTGCAGCATCAGCTATCTCTGCTGACATATCAGCGCATACTCTGTTAAGGTCGTCCTGATTATCTGTGTATACAGCACCTTCCTCATTATTAGATGGAAGCATTGATACAAGCTGTCTTACTCCATTAGCGATTGTTTCTTCATCACCAATGAAATCTGCAACACCTGCTTTAGCCATAAATTCTGCACTTGATGTATCAAGCTTAGATTCATAGTTGCCATCTAATGCGTTAGGACTGTTAACAAATAACTTAGCCTTCTTTTCTTCCACAAATACGAAATCTGAAAGTTCTGCAAGAACAGCAAGACCTCCACCACATTCACCGTATACGGCTGTAATCTGTGGAACAATTCCAGAAGCTAATGACATATTCTTATAAATCTGTCCAAAGCCGTCAAGGGCGTCTGTTGCTTCCTGAAGTCTTAAACCTGCGCAGTCAATCAGACCAATCACAGGAGCTCCCATTTTCATTGCCTTCTCATAAAGATTAGCAATCTTCTTGGCATGCATCTCACCAATTGTTCCGCCTAACACAGCAGCATCCTGGCTATACACATACACAAGATTTCCATTGATAACTCCATATCCTGTGATTACACCATCAGATGGAGCCTTTTTTTCCTGCATGTTAAAATCTGTTGCTCTTGCTGTAACAGCCGCTCCGATTTCAACAAAACTGCTATCATCAAGAATTGCTTCGATTCTTGATAAAGCCTGTGTAGTATTACTCATCACCGAGACCTCCTCTTTGTTATATATTGCTTAATGCAAACAACTATTGTTTATTTTATAACAATGTAAGTTAAATTACAAGAGATTTGTTGTTGCTTTCCACGTTATTTTGTTAATTTCATACGCATTTTTCATTAATTTTGCACATAGGACATATATGTTATTAATCTTTTGTTTCAAGAACTATAATAAGTCCTTTATGAACCTTAATTATTCCCTGTTCATCTTCCACTTCGTTGCTCTGGCATATACTTAATCCCTGCTTTAATTCATAATTATCAAGCGTATATTTAAATCCCTCAAGGCTTAAACTGACATTTTCTGACATAGGAATAATTGACACATATCTTCCATACTGGCTGTCTTTACGAATTATATGTATTCCATCAGCCTCACTTAAAAGATATATATAATTGTGTTCATCAACTATATGGCAGTCCTTTCCACAATCAGCCACCACCTTCATATTTCCTATATTGGTAATTGTGTGATCCATTCTTGTTCCTGTCGCACCAAGTATATATATGTCTGTTGCACCCTTTTTAAGTGCTGTCATAATCGCAAGATGTGTGTCGGTATAATCTTTTTCCTTAGGATATATCTCAAATTCAGTATTACTCTTATATGTGTCAAGCACATCTTTATCTACTGAATCGTAATCTCCAAGCAGATAATCCACCTTCAATCCAAGCTTATCAGCATACTCAAGCCCGCTGTCAGCCGCTATGCAATAATCAAATGTCTGATTATCAAGCCATTCCTTCGCCCACGCAACATTAATACTTCCACCTGTAACAATAAGAGCCTTGCTCATCTTCTATAACCTCCTTTTTAATTATCAATCTTTTAAATTTTCTGCCCATGTTCTTTAATTTTTCACATTTATACTTTATAATTAACCAAATAGTAATTAAGCGTATATATTTTAATAAGCAGACAGCATTTTCATTCTGCTTACATCTGGTAATAGTACCACATTTTACTGATTATATATAGTTTAATTTACGCAAAGCATTTTAATGCTACATATTACATATTATTCATATGCATAGAAAGGAGATTATTGTGAGCAGCTTAAATTCACAGTCAGACAATACAGTTGATGAACACATCATTGACGAAGCTAAGCAATCTGGCATTTCTGAAAAAGAAGCCAAAAATATTATCGAGGAAGAAGAAGGCATTGAGCTTTTACAGCACTCTGGCAATCTGTATGAGTCAACAGATGACAAATATAAAGATAACTTGTCGTCTGCAATAACTTTTTTTGTATGCGGTGCTGCTGGAATTATAATTCTTATTCTTAATGACATCGGAATATTAAAGTTTGTAACAAAAGGTAGTTCTAATTTCATACTTGTAAATGTTGTTCTTGGTCTTTTATTTGTTGGATTTATCGCAATAGGTTTCTGGTCTTTAAAGTATTCCAAGAAAATCAAGTCAAACGCCTCTATCGAAAATGAAGCAACAGACACTATTATCAACTGGCTTAATGACAATGTAACCAAAGAAGACATTGAAGGTTCTTACAACAATGATATTGCAGAAGAAATGAAATATTTCAACAGAAGTGATTACATCAAAAATGCTATTATGAAACAGTTCCCTGACACGTCTGAAGGGTTATGTGACACTATCTCTGATAAATACATTGACAGCATTTTCAATATGTAAATCAACTTTACAAAAACAAAAAGAATATACAGGCTTCTATACAAAGCATACAATCAGCTTTGTAAAAACACTGGCTTCCATAGAACCATACAGTCTGCTATAAAATCACGCAGCCTGTCAACGCTAAATATTACCCAGCTATAATCAGGCTACAACATAAGATAAACAAAAGCTGTTGGTTTATTATCTAAACACTGATAATAAATCAACAGCTTTTTACTATTATTGTAAATATAATTACTTACTTTGAAAGGTACTCATCAATACCCTTAGCAGCAGCTTTACCAGCTCCCATAGCAAGAATAACTGTTGCAGCACCTGTAACAGCATCACCACCAGCGTATACGCCTTCCTTAGATGTCTGTCCATTAGCTTCTTCTGCTACAATACATTTTCTCTTATTAATCTCAAGACCCTTAGTTGTAGATGAGATAAGTGGGTTAGGTGATGTACCAAGTGACATAATAACTGCATCAAGATCCATTACGAATTCTGAATCAGGGACTTCAACAGGCTTTCTTCTTCCAGAAGCATCTGGCTCGCCAAGTTCCATCTTAACACACTTAATACCTGTAACATTACCCTTATCATCTGTAAGGACTTCTGTTGGGTTAGTAAGAAGGTCAAATATAATCCCCTCTTCTTTAGCGTGATGTACTTCTTCTGCTCTTGCAGGAAGTTCTTCCTCACTTCTTCTGTATACAATATGTACCTCAGCACCAAGTCTTAATGCTGTTCTTGCGGCATCCATAGCAACGTTACCACCACCAACGACAGCAACCTTCTTAAATCTTGCTATTGGTGTATCATAATCCTCTCTGAAAGCTTTCATAAGATTGCTTCTTGTAAGGTATTCATTAGCTGAGAATACTTCATTAGCATTTTCTCCTGGGATACCCATAAATCTTGGAAGACCAGCACCTGAACCGATAAATACAGCATCAAAACCTTCTTCATTAATAAGCTGGTCAATTGTCATTGACTTACCGATTACTACGTTAGTTTCAATCTTAACGCCAAGCTTCTTAACATTTTCAATCTCTGATGCAACAACGGTCTTCTTTGGAAGACGGAATTCTGGAATGCCATATACTAATACTCCACCAGCTTCGTGAAGTGCTTCAAATATTGTAACATCATATCCCATCTTAGCAAGGTCACCGGCACAAGTAAGTCCTGAAGGACCTGAACCGATAACAGCCACTTTCTTACCCTTCTTCTCTGTTGGCATCTCTGGTGATACATTGTTCTCTCTAGCCCAGTCAGCTACGAATCTTTCAAGCTTACCAATTGATATAGCTTCGCCCTTAATTCCTCTTATACACTGACCTTCACACTGTGTTTCCTGTGGACATACACGGCCACATACAGCAGGTAATGCAGATGACTTTCCAATAACCTTGTAAGCTTCTTCAAAATTACCTTCTTTTACATTATGTATGAATTCCGGAATATTGATTGATACTGGACATCCCTGTACACATTTAGCATTCTTACAATTAAGGCAACGTGTTGCTTCTTCCTGTGCCTCTTCTGCATTATATCCAAGGCATACCTCATCAAAGTTCTTATTCCTTACATCTGGAGCCTGTTCCCTTACTGGAACTTTCTTCATAACATCCATTATATATACCTCTTTTCTGTTGATTAATTACACTGTCCACATCCACCGTGATGCGTATCTCCTTCAAGGGCTGCAAGCATAGCTCTGCCCTCTTCTGTCTTATATGTCTGCTGACGTTTCATAGCCTGGTCAAAGTCTACTAAATGTCCATCGAACTCCGGTCCGTCTACACAAGCGAACTTAATCTCATCACCAACCTGAAGTCTGCATGCACCACACATACCTGTACCATCAACCATAATAGGGTTCATACTTACAACTGTAGGTATACCTAATTCCTTAGTTAAAAGACAGACGAATTTCATCATAATCAATGGTCCAATCGCTATACATTTGTCATACTTCTTACCCTGTGCATAAAGATCTTTAAGTACATCTGTACCCATACCTTTTCTTACATAACTGCCATCATCAGTTGTTATATAAAGATTACCTGCCACTGCCTTCATCTCTTCTTCTAATAAGATAAGGTCTTTGTTCTTAGCTCCAACGATAACATCAACATCTACACCATGCTCATGAAGCCATTTTACCTGAGGATATACTGGTGCTGTACCTACACCACCTGCTATAAATACGATATTCTGCTTCTTTAAATCCTCAATATTCTCGTGAATTAATTCTGAAGGGCATCCTAATGGACCAACGAAATCACTAAAAGCATCACCTGCTTTAAGGTGAGACATTTTTTCTGTTGATGCTCCTACTATCTGGAATACAATTGTTATTGTTCCAGCTTCTCTGTCATAATCACAGATTGTAAGAGGAATTCTCTCTCCTTTTTCATCCATTTTAACAATTATGAACTGGCCAGGTTCACAGTGCTTAGCAACTCTTGGTGCTTCAACATCCATAAGAAAAATCTTTTCTGCTAATTTTTCAGCCTTAAGAATCTTGTACATTTTATTACCCCTTTCAGTTATATATTATCTGAAGTGTTAATCACACATCAAAACTTAATTATATGCGGCTGCACTATATGCTCCGCCATTCTGTGTCACTGTATAGCAGTCACCTGTCTTAGTCGCGACACCATAATAACCAGCCGTAGAAGTCTTACCCGTCTTAGATGTCACATCATATCTTACAACGAACATCTCAACTCCATCTACAGTTGTTCTTGACTGATATACAAATGTAACTGCAGAACCATCAGCAGCTGTAGTTCCATCTGACTTAAGCACTCCCTTTGATATAAGCTTTCCTTTTAATATCTCAAGTGCCTCATTATATACATATGTCTTAGCCTTGTTGACAACATAGTTACGCTTAACAACACTGCTTGACTGGTTATGCGAATCAATTATAACAACAGATATTACATTATTACCTGTTGGAATTGTAAATGGTTCAGAGTATTCCTCCGAATTCTTAGTTGGTGTAGAACCATCTAATGTATAATACGCTGTACTGCCAACCGGAATATTATCTATTGTCACGGTCTGTCCTTCCTCATATGTTCCAGATACAGGACTTACTGTTGGTGCAGATGGCTTCTTAAAGTCAACTGTATACTCCAGAGCCACTACTTCACTACACACTCCTATATCATTAATAGCAACAGCCTTTATTATAGTAGTACCACTCTGTATTTCAATTGCTGTACCTGTGTAACGCGTACTTTTCTTATCTGGCTCAGTCTTATCTGTTGTGTAATATATTGTTGAACTGCTGTTCTCTGTAAATTGTAACTTAATTACATCATCATAGCTTCCAGCTTCAACTGATGGCTTAGGGGTTTCAACAACATAATCTGTAAGATATTTGTAACCCTGTTTATCCTTATAATCTTTAATAAGCTTATTAAGACTTGTTCCATCTTTCTTAGTATTATATATTGAAGCTAATGCTTTTATAGCTTTCTCATTATTCTCATCAAATGATAAAATATCCTTTAACACTTCAATTGACATATCTGTATTATCTGTTGCAGCATAACACTGATACAATGTATATTTTAAATCTACATTTTTCTTGCCTTCAGATAACTTGGAAGCTTTAGCAAGATACTTAATAGCATTATCATAATCCTTGTTCTGATAAGAACCCATTCCTTTATCATAATTATATTGGAACGAATTCTTATTCTTATTATTAAGAACAACTCCGACAACTATACCTATAATAACTACTAAAGCAGCTACTACACAGGAAACAGCTATAATCATCTTTTTCCTCTTAGCATCCATAGGCTTCTTAGCCTTTTCCTGCACGCTGTCATCTTTCTCATTATTACCATTATTCATATGTGCATCAGAGCTCTTATCCTGCTGTTCTGCCATATTATATTCTGTTACCGGTTCTGACTCTCTGACTTTATTATATTCTTTTACTCTGCTGGTATCATCTATATTATTCTGTTCTTTATTGGATTGAAGTTTTTTGTCTGCATTCAAATCACTGATATTAATTGTAGCATCACTTACTTTAGTGAGCATATCATCTGTGACCTTAGGTATAACTCTTGTCTTACCCATTGTTTCATCAGCCAACTCATCATCTTCATCTGATAACTCATTCTGAGTATCTATGAATGCTTTAGCAACGTTAGTTTCTTCTTCAACAAGCTTTTTCATTGATTTAATTAACTCATCATCTAACTCATCTTTGTCATTGCTATTCATACTTATTCCCCTGCCTTTATATTTTAACGAATAAATTCTAACATATTGATACTCAATAATCAAT
>ERZ1034973.1425-NODE-1425-length-14039-cov-10.079090_pt1 | contig 14039 bp, 14 predicted proteins | sample MGYA00520686_ERZ1034973 | MGnify/ENA primary metagenome ERZ1034973 (study PRJEB33766, sample SAMN09781775) | gut metagenome | biome: gut microbiome | host: Homo sapiens | place: Madagascar | study: EMG produced TPA metagenomics assembly of the PRJNA485056 data... | reverse complement strand
TTTCTAACCTGTCTAATCGTAACGACTCCTTATACACAACAAATCTGCTTTTTTTCAAAAAAATCTCAAAATCGGTGCGTAAAACGCACTTTTCCCCCCCCCCCGATTTGCCTTGTAGAATATCGTTATATCAACTTTTTAAGGGGTTTATTTTATGAAAAAATTTTTAAAAACATTGGCAGTGTTTGCGGCGGTCGCAGCACTTGGATTTGGATTCGCATCTTGTTCTGATGACGATGATGGTTCAGGCAGTGGCTCAGGATCAGCTCTTGTTGCATTCTCTAGAGTAAATTCTGATGATGAAACTGAAACCATTAGTTTTTACAGCGGTAACACCTATGCCGTTCATATCTATTGTGAGAAAACTAATTTTGGTGTAGCTGGTATTATGGATTTAGATGTTCAGAAGGGTACTTATACAGGTGATCCGACAAAAGATGGCTCTGTAGTTTGTACATCTGTAAGCCAAGTTGATGAAGACAAAATTAAAGAACTTATGATGGGAGCAATACTTTCTCATTCAAAATCATTAAAAATCACCAATTCAAACTGTCCGCTCATGGCTCTTGATTCAAGCAAAGTTGAAAAGAGAACTTGTACAATCAGTGGTACAACGCTCACTGATGCCGAAGGCAACAAATACACACGAAAATAACTTATTTCGCGTATATTTTTTTCCACGCAAGCAAGCCTTGCGTGGATTTTTTTTAGGGTTTATACAAATCTTAAAAAACTCTAGTCAAGGTCTTGAACGTAAACATGCCTTGACCAGACGTATTGCCAGTGTGTAAAACGCACTGAACCAAATCGCTGCAATTTGCTATACTTTGAAACTGATGAATGAAAACACTGTAAAATTCGACAAAAAGCATTTTTTTATTGTTGCACTCACAATCTTCATTTTTAGTGTGTGCGATTTTCTTGTGGCTTATTTTTTTCAGGACGTCTTAAAATCGCCGTTTTTCTTTGACACTATTTTTATGATTGCCGCCCTGTTTCTGTTCGGGCCGATTGCCTCTCTTATTGAATATATTCTGTTCATTTCTTTTACCTGCATAAAGCTTAAAATTCTCTACGGAAAAACTGATTTTGTGTTCTTGTACACGCTTTCTGCATTTACGATTATTCTTGTAACCTGGCTTTTTATCCGCAAAAAGGAAAATCTCAATAAGGGCTTGAACCTGACTTTTCTGTACATTCTTACCGCTTCGGTTGTCGCCGGGCTTTCGTGCAGTGTTGTTTCGGGCTTTATAAATTATTATTTTGCGAATTGCTTGTTCCAAATAGAATGGAATTTCAACATATTTATTTTTGCTTTCAACAGCGAATATATGGATTTACTTACCTCCTCAATTATAGGCCGCATTCCAGTTACCATTTTAGACAGAGTGGTTACGACTTTTTTGGGCTTTGGAATCAGCAAGTTGTATAGTAGAATTATCTACGGGGAGAGGTAAAAATCGGCGGCAGTATGCTGACTTTGATTCGATATGGAAAATATGAAAAAAATCCTTTTGCTGTTTTCAGTTACCATGCTTCTCGTTTCTTGCACGCAAAAAGTTTCGGATAAAATCTACGACACGGATGTAATCTGCGACTCCTGGAACGAATTTTGCGAAAAGAAGGACGCTTCTTCGCTTGCGTGTTTTATCGACACGCTTAAGCGCTTTGACACTAAAACTTTTAATAACGACATGGCATTAAAAGAGTCGGTGCAGAATCAGATTGCGTTATGCATTTCCCTTGCAGAGGGCTTACAGCCGCTAATATTGGAAAAAGAAAATCATAAGGAAGAGATTTTGCTTGCCGTTCACGAAATGGACAAGGTTTTTATGAGCTTTCTTAAAGACAAAAACGCAAGTCTTGAAGACACGCACCAAAAACTGTACGTTTTCTTCCTTTATTTTACACTTACGATTTTGATTGGCGGAGCGATTCTTGTCGTTTTGAACATAAAAGAAGGGCTTGAAAAAGATAAAATGCTTTACAGTTCGCAAGTCTTTTTGAAACATTCGATTTTGATTCAGGAAGCTGAGCGGAAAAGAATCAGCCGTGAGCTTCACGATAGCGTTGCGCAGAATTTACGGTATGTTTCTCTTCTTGCAGAAAATATTTCTGATAAAGACACGGCGGCTAAAATTATTGAAACGCAAAATCAAAATATCGAGAACATCAGAAATCTTTGCTACAACCTGACTCCGCCGAGCATTACAAAAGACAATCTGCTTTCTTTGGTGAATGTTTTTGCAAAAAAGATTTTTGGCGAATCTTTTCAATTCCGTCTGATTGCGGAAAACGATGTTGATTTTTCTTGCTTGAATGCCGACGAACTTTTGAATATTTACCGGATTGTGCAGGAAGCGCTGCAGAATATAAAAAATCACGCGGGCGCAAAAGAAGTTACGGTGTTTTTTAAGAGAAACCCATTGGCGGCTGAGCCTGTTGAACCTGCCAGGCAAAAAGCGGCATTGTCAAAGGCCATTTCGGCACGAGCGATGACCGCAAAAAATCCACGAAGCCATCTTAAAATCATAATTTCTGACGACGGCTGCGGAATGGACGAGGAGCTTGTAAAAGAGATAAACTCCGCCATTTTTGAAAAGTCCAAGGAGTCCCATTTTGGAGTCCGCAATATTTGTGAGAGGGTAAAGCTTCTTAATGGAAAAGTGACGTTTTCTTCTGCCCCGGATTTTGGAACGCATATAACGGTGGAGGTTTAAAAAATGGCAAAAACATTTTACATTGTTGACGATCACGAGCTTTTGCGCATTGGCACTATTTCTTTCATCGAAAAAAAATCTGACTGGATTTGCAAAGGAAATGCCAGCACCCCTGAATCGGCGCTTTCCGACCTTGCGCTTTTGTCGGGCGGAAACATACTTCCAGACCTTGTGATTTCTGACCTTAATTTTTCTGGCGACGACGCAGGCTTTGATTTTATTGCAAAGCTTCACTCGCTTTATCCAGAATTAAAAATCATAGTGTATTCAATGTTCTTTTCGGCAGGAATGGTTCAGACGGCAATTCAAAACGGAGCGGCAGGCTATATTTCAAAAAACGCGCCGTCGGACGAGCTTATAGAATGCATGGAAAACGCTTTTAGTGGAAAAACTTTTGTTCAAAAAGAATTGCGGGAAAATCTTGTAAAATTCAATTCCTTTACAGACGCGCTTACGCAAAGAGAAAAGCAGGTGATGGCTTTAATTCTGCAAAATCTTTCCAACATGCAGATTGCGGAAAAACTGCAAATAAGACAGCGCGCCGTAGAAAATTACATTTCAAGCATTTATGAAAAAACCGGCATCAACGACAAAAAGGAATTTATCAGTCAGTTTGGACAATAATTTAAAAAATGCGGCATGACTCTGTGGATTTTTGAATCAAATGCATCTTTATCAAAAGTTTGCGGCAAGTCTGCATCAAGTGAAGATGCAGTTTTCCATGCTTTATTTCTCCGTTATATTTCAAGACTGTTTTCGTTTAACAGAAAATCAAAAATGCTTAGAACAAGTATTCCTTCTTCGGTATAGTATGAATGAATATTTGTCTTTTCGATGATGATTTTTTTGAATGAATCGCTTATATTCAAAAAAGGCCGCTCTTCCTGTAAAACTTTTTCTCTGTCGGGCAAAGCAAACGCAGACTGGATGTAATATCTTTTAAAACCTTTATTCACTACAAAATCAATTTCATATTGCACGCGGCAAGATTTTCCAGCTTTGTTCCGTTCGCTAATCTGAACAACTCCAACGTCAACATTGTAACCTCTCATTACAAGTTCATTTTAAATAATGTTTTCCATGATGTGAGTTTCTTCCATCTGCCTGAAATTCAGCCGCGCGTTCCGTAATCCGATGTCAGAAAAATAATATTTTAGAGGAGTGTCGATATATTTTTTTCCTTTAATATCGTAACGATAACTGGCAGAAACAAGAAAAGAATCGCTTAGATATTCAAGATATTTTTTTACAGTTTCCTGACTAATTTTTTTCTTATTGCTTACAAAGGTATCCGCGATTTTTTTAGGATTTGTAAGCGAGCCTATGCTTGATGAAACCAGGTTGATTAAGTCCTCAAGTTCTGAAGTGTTCTTGACTTTATTGCGTTCTACAATGTCGGTTATATAAGTTTCTGCAAAAATATTCTTTAAATATTCGGCTTTCTTTTCCGGCGATTTTAGAAGCACGACCGCAGGCAATCCGCCGTAAGTGATGTATTCCTTCCAGCCATCCTCAACTGAACCAGAATACACGCTCATAAATTCAGAAAACGAGAGCGGGCTTATATGAATCTCATCTCCACGACCGCGAAATTCAGTTATAATGTCTTTTGAAAGAAATTTTGCGTTGCTTCCAGTTACATAAACATCTGCATTTGGGATGTGTAGAAATCCGTTTAAGACATCCTCAAAATTTTCCAAAAGTTGAACTTCATCAAGAAAAATATAATACGGCTTTGAATCTATTAGTTTACTCTTTACGAAATTATATGCTTCTTCTGCATTTCTGTACTTTCTAAAAGCAAAATCATCAAACTGGATTTCTACAAAATGGGATTCATCAATTCCGTTTTGAGAAAGGTATTCCTTAAAAAGATTGAAGAGCAAAAATGATTTGCCGCAGCGACGGATTCCGGTAATCACTTTTACCATGTTGTTTTGCCTTGCGGAAATGAGCTTGTTTAAGTAAAAATCCCGGTTTATTATCATAGAAACATCCCACTTGATATTTTTGCATACAGATGCAAAAATATCAAGTGAGGGACAAATGGAATAGGCGAGTCCTATTTTATAAGACAGAAACTTCAATGTTGTCTTCAGAGAATGTTTGTATAGCGCAAAAAAATGAGTCCTAAAATCGGATGTCCGTATTTGTTTGCCGCAAGATGAGCTCCAGTATTTCGTTTTTATCAATTCTGCAAGGATTCTGCTGTCTGATGTATAAGATTTTTTATTGTTTTTTGTATGTTCTGAGGAATCGAATCCAAATCGGTTAAAATGGACTTTGTCTCCGGATTAATCTGAGAAAATGTCGGCGATTTTGATTTTTCATCCTTTCCTGTAACCAGATATTCAACCGAAACATTCAGAGCCTGCGCGATTTTTACTGCAATGTCGGCAGGCGGAATTGAAGCTCTTACTCCAAGATAGTTGTCGAGCGTTCCTTTTATAATTCCAGTTTTTGCAGAAAGCTCTTTTACTGTAAGCCCTTGAAAATCGAGTTCGCTTCTAAGATTTTCTCTGAATGAATTCATAAATGTATTATATCAATTGATATATTGTTGCCTTGATTTTATATTTCAATGTGCATATAATAAAGTATGATATGTCAATTGACGTATTTTATGAGGTTGTCAGTTTGAAAAAATACGCCATTCTCTGCGGTTCAGCTCCAAGAGGATTCACGCAGAAAAAAATAAACGAAATGTACGATTTTCTCACAAGCAGTTCCGGCGGCGCATGGGCGGAAAAAGAAATTGTGTTTTTTCCGAACGGTGTGGACGATGCGATGCTGGCATTTGTGCTTGAGCGTCTAAAAGCGGATAAGGCTGAGCAAATTCTTCTATATATATGCACTTTAACGCCACTTGCGGATGAGGATAAATCTGTCTGGCTTGGCGGATATGAAGTGAGGAGAAGTTTGATAGAGGCGTTCTGTTCGGATGTATGCGCTCAGGTGATTTATGACTGCGGAAGGAAATTGGAGAGAAATGAAGAAATTGAACTGGAAAAAGAGGTTTTTGAAAATGCGTAGTCACCGTTCAGAGTATAAATTTAAAAGGATTTTTATTCACTTGTTTAGGCCATTGATTGAAAACTGTGTTTTTATTTCGGGATTTCAGAGGGCAAAGCTTTTCCATCTGATTGGATATAAAAATATCGGGAAAGAAGTTTTTATTGGAACAAATGTTTATTTAGATGAAGTAAATCCTCTTGGGATTCATATTGCTGACAAATGTACGATAACTCGGGGGGGGGGTGCTTTTGACTCATTATTATAATTCACATTCTAAACAATGGTACTCAGATGATTTGTATTTGGAAGAAAATGTTTTTCTTGGCTGCAATGCAATTGTCTGTAAAGGTGTAAAAATCGGGAAGAATTGCATTGTTGGAGCAGGAAGCGTGGTGACTAAAAATCTTGAAGAAAATTCAGTTTATGCTGGAGTTCCGGCAAAGAAGGTTGGAGAGCATATTTTATGAAAAAATATCTATTTGAGGAAATCCCGCTCGCAGTTCCTTCTGGCCGTGCGGAAATGAAATCTGTTTTCTCCAAGATGCTTGATGATTCTGGTCAGTCTGTAATCTCATTTATAAATCCTGAAATCTTTTTGGCTCAAGAAAAAAATCCGCTTCTTCACGAATATTTCAGGAGCGTGAAATACAATTTTATCGATGGAATAAACCTTCTGTACGCGATTAACAAAAAACTCGGCACTTCATATTCTGCCGCCGACCGCTATCCTGGAACAGATTTTTTTGACTATCTTCCTGACGACAGAAACGTGGGCGTCTATCTTTACGGCTCGAAAATCGAAAACCTTGAGGACGCAAAACTGCGCATAGAAAGCGCGCATCCGAATGTAAAAATAATTGAATGGACGTTCGGTTACACAAAATTTGACGGCGACTATCTGATTGAAAAAATAAACGCCGCAAAACCCGACATTTTGATTGTATGCAAAGGCTGCCCGCTTCAGGAACAGTGGATTTGGGAAAACAGGCAAAAACTGAACGCAAAGATAATCTTCGGAAACGGCGGAGCGGTCGATTTCTGGAGCGGAAACACAAAACGCGCGCCTGAATTCATGATCCGGCTCGGCCTTGAATGGCTTTTCCGCCTGTTCGCAAGCTTCTCGTTCAAGCGCCTGGCACGACAGATGAAGCTTGTGAAATTCTTGGTGAACTATAAGCGCGGAAAATATGATGTGAGGGAAGAGGTTTAAATGTCCAGTACTTCCCGCATAGCAAAAAACACTATCGTTCTTTATTTCCGGCAGATTCTCATAATGCTAGTATCGCTGTACACGGTGCGTGTTGTGCTGAATACTCTCGGTGCGGAAGATTACGGAATCTACAATGTTGTTGCCGGTGTGGTTGTCCTGTTCAGTTTTGTGAATAACGCGATGGCTACAAGCGTTCAGAGATTTCTTAATTTCTACCTTGGAAAGAATGACACAGAAAAAACTCGGAATGTTTATTCTGCAAGCCTTGTGATTCATGGAATTATCTGCCTGATTTTTACTGTTCTGGCTGAAACTGTCGGCCTTTGGTTTGTGAATGCAAAACTGAATATTCCAACTGGACGGAGCAATGCTGCTTTCTGGTGCTATCAGACTGCTGTTATCACAACTTTGGCAAATATAATGCGCGTTCCGTATAATGCTGTAATTATCGCTTATGAAAAAATGAGTTTTTTTGCAGGCTTGAGCATTGTTGAGGCTGTGCTGAAACTTTCAGTTGTATTTCTTTTGAAAATCACACATCTGGATAAGCTAGTTTTTTATTCATTTCTGCTTACTGGTGTTTCTTTTGTTATTCTTGCCATATATAAATTTTATTGCAATAAGAATTTTGAGATTGCGCATTATAGAAAAAATCAAGATAAAGGATTAGGAAAAGAACTTGTCTCGTTCAGCGGGTGGAGTTTGTTTGGAGCCGTTGCAAATGTGGCAAACACACAGGGAACGAATATTGTTTTGAATATTTTTACGAACGTAACTGTAAATGCGGCAATGGGAATCGCAAACCAGGTGAATGCGGCTGTCTACAGTTTTGTGAGCAATTTTCAGACAGCGTTTAATCCGCAACTGGTAAAAAATTATGCGGCTGGAGAAAAGAAGGAACTCAATCAACTTATTTTCAGAGCATCAAAATTTTCTTTTCTGCTTTTGTGGCTTATTGTTTTGCCATTGAGCTTAAACTTAGAAACGGTATTGACATTATGGCTTAAGAATGTGCCAGGATATTCGGTTGTTTTTGTCCAGTTGATTCTGATATGTTCGCTTGTTGACTGTATGACTTATCCAATTGCGGTTGCAGTCCAGGCTAGTGGAAATATAAAGTTTTATCAGATAATTATAAGCTGTTTTATTTTTGCAAACCTTCCTTTATCAATATTATTCCTTTTTTGGGGAATGTCGCCATATTCAGTTTTGTTCATAAGATTTTTCCTTTGCCTTTTTATTCTTGTTTTTAGAGTTTTATATTTGAATTTCTCGCAATCTTTTTCTGTGAAGAATTTTATTTTTCAAGTTTTATTGAGATGTGCTGTTATTGTGGCTATTTCATTTTTTATTACGAAATTGCTGACATCTCATTTTTCCGGACTTGGTTATTTTATTTGTTCCTGCTTGTTTTCGGTTTTTAGCATTATTGTGCTTTCGTTTCCTATTTTGTTTACGCCGGAAGAAAGAAAATATGCGTTCAGTTTTATAAGAAAATTCAGGAGATAATTTTGAAAAGCGTTTCTATAATCGATAGAAAAAAATGTTTCTCATGCCATTCGTGTGTTCAAATATGCCCTAAGAATGCTATAGATATGCAGGAAAATAATGAGGGATTTTTTTATCCAAGTGTAAATGAATCTAAGTGTGTTGATTGCGGACTGTGCCTAAAGCATTGTCCGTCTTTTGAGCCCTATGAAAAGAATGACTTTAAGAAAACAAGTTATGCTGTTTGGCTAAAGGATGATAAAAAACTTTTTGAAAGTTCTAGCGGAGCTTTATTTTCAGCTGCCGCTGAAAAGATTTTGAAGAATGGAGGGGTTGTTTTTGGTGCGGCATATAATGCGGACTTGTTTGTAGAGCATATTTGTATTGAAGATATAAACGGGCTTTATAAACTGAAAGGCTCAAAATATGTTGAAAGCACAACAAACAGCACGTATTCTAAGGCTCTTTTTTATTTAAAAAATGGAAAAAAAATTTTGTATTCCGGAACTCCTTGCCAGATTGCCGGATTAAAAAAATTCTTGGGCAAGGACTATGAGAATCTTTTTACAATGGATTTGATTTGCCATGGAGTGCCGAGCGAGAGGCTGTTTCATAAATATCTTGAGTGGCAGTCTGGACAGCTTGGCGGAAAAATAATTTACTGCGGTTTCAGGGACAAGGATGTTGGCGGCTGCAGCTGCAATGGAAAAATTAAGACTAAGACTAAGACTAAGACTAAGACTGTATTGTCTGCTTTAGATCCATATTACTCTTCTTTTATAAGATGTGAAACATACAGGGAAAGCTGCTATTCATGTCCTTATTCATCTTTGGAGCGACCCGGAGATATAACGATGGGGGACTTTACAGAAATCACAGAGATAATTCCGGGATTTGATTTTTCAAAAGGATTGAGCCTTTGCATTATAGACACAGAAAAAGGACTAGCTCTGTTCAACTTGATAAAGGACAGCTTCAATATAGTTCCTTTGGAATTCAGCCAGTATATTTCAATAAAAAGCAACCTTCAAAAGCCATATGAAAGACCTGCTGTAAGAGACTTTGTATATTCAGGTATTTTAGAGCTTTCTGCAAAGGAATTCTTCAAAAGATTCAAGGAATCTTCTCGTTTTTATTTCATAAGGTTTTATACAAGAAAAATATTGTCAAAAATAACTCCGTCTTTTGTAAAAAAAATTCTAAAAAGAATTATCATAGGAAAAGTAAAATGAAAATAGCTGTTATAAATCAACCTCTTGCAAACCGTGGAGATGAGGCTGCCCACAAGGCTTTTATAAGGGCAATGAGCAAGGCTTTTCCTGAATATCAGATAGATGTTATTTTCCTATGTGTAGAACAATGGCTGATAGATTCTATAAAAGTTGAAGAAGAAAATGTCTCGTATATAAATATACCAAGAGTCCGCTGTTTTGTAAGATTTGAGCGGATTGGTTTTCTGTTTGATAATTTCTCATTCTCATATTTGCATCAGTCTTTAAGAAAGTTCCACAACCTTTTGAAAGAATATGACAGAGTTGTGTGTGCCCCCGGCGGAATGTGTATGGGCGGTTTTACCAGCTGGGATCATATCTGGCAGCTGGATGTTGCAAGAAGGCTTAACAAGCCTGTTTTTTACTGGGGCAGGTCGATTGGACCATTTACTGAAGAAAGTTTCAATAAAAAACTCTTTAAAAAATGCAGTATCCGGCTGGTGAAATATTTTTCTTATATCAGTTTGAGGGACAAAGTTTCTGTAGATATTGCAGGGCAGTTTGGAGTGAATGTCGATGAGGTTGTCGATTCGGCATTTCTTGAGATTCCTGCGGCAAAAATTCCTGAAAGCATACTAAAAGATATTGATGGTGCTGAGTATGTTGTGTTTGTTCCGAATTCTCTTACATGGCATCCACGTTACAAAGAAATTCCACAGAAAAAAATAGATGAATTCTACTTAAGAATTGTTGAGATTCTTGAAACAAAGTTTGCTGATAAAAAGATTGTAATGCTTCCGCAGACTTATAAGTCGGTTATAAACGATTATGAATATTTTTTGAAGCTGAAAGAAATGTCTGGAAATAAAAATATTATCGTAATTGATGAAAATCAAAGTTCAGATGTGCAGCAGGAAATCATAAAAAAATCTTGTCTTGTGATTGGAGCAAGGTATCATTCTGTTGTGTTTGCAATAAATAATGAAATTCCGTTTATCTCTTTAAGCTACGAGCATAAGATGAAAGGTCTTTTGGAAGTTTTGGAAATGACAGACCGAATGGTTGAGATTCAAGACATTTTTGACGGCAAGACAAGTGTTTTTGAGTCTTCGTTGGATAAAATTGAACATCTTGTTTCTGGAAAACTGGAAAAGCCTTCTGCAAGTCAGGCAAGACAGCTTGTTCAAAGTGGTTTTGAACGATTTTGTGAGGAAGTATCAAAATGAAAGTTTCTATTGCACTTGCCACATACAACGGAGAAAAATATCTCCGTGAGCAGTTGGATTCAATTCTTTCTCAGTCAATTCAAGATTTTGAACTTGTTGCATGTGATGACTGCTCAACAGATTCTACTTTAAAAATTTTGAATGAATATGCCGAAAAAGATTTCCGTGTAAAGGTTTTTACGAATGAAAAAAATCTTGGATTTAAGAAAAATTTTGAGAAAGCTATTTTTCTTTGTTCTGGTGATTATATTGCATTGAGCGACCAGGATGACATTTGGACTGAAAATCATCTTCAAGTTTTGCTTGAAAATATAGGCAACAATGATTTAGTCGGTGCAAATGCTTTTCTCTGTGATGAAATAGCAAAGTCTACGGGAGTAGATTTATTGTCGTGTTCAAAAATTGATTTCTTGCCAAATTCAAAAGATGACTGGTTTTTCTTTTTGCTGCATTCAAATATTTTTCAGGGAGCGGCGTGTATCTTTAGGAAATCTCTAGTTCAAAAATCTATTCCGATTCCTGAAAACGTAAAATTCCATGACTATTGGCTGGCTTTGATTGCTTCTGTGAATGGCGGAGTGACTTATGTTACTGAGTGTGTTTTATATTACCGTCAGCACGGAACAAATGTTACTAAAAATGAAAAATGGAAATTTTGGGTGAAAATTAAAAATGCTATAAAGAAAAGAAATTTCCATTTTATAAAAGAACAGGTTGAAATTTTGCAAGCTCTTTTGCATAAAGATTTGAATTTGAGCCATCAGAAAGAAGTAAAAGAATCGATTGAGTTTTACAAAAGTCTTGGAACTTTTAAACGCTTTAAATTCTTGTTTTGGTACTGGAGAAATTTTTACAAAATGAACTGTTGTTCAGATAAAAAATTGAAGATAAGTTGCTTTATAAAAAATATAATTTTGGGAATATAAATATGAAAATCTGTTTTTTATCCAAAGATTATTCTTATAACGGAGGCGGAGAACGTATGCTTTGCAATCTTGCAAATGAACTTTCCTGTTTTTGCAAAGTTGCAGTTGTTTCTTTTGACTTCTCTGAAAAAAAATCAATTTACAAACTTAATTCAGAAATCGGATTCATTGATGCAAAAATTCAAAGACGGAGAATAAATTTTTTTATAAAATTTGATTATGTCAAATATATAAAAAAACATTCAGATTTTTTTGATTCATTCGATTTTATTATTGGAGTTGGAATTATCTGTAACCTTGTGTTGTCTTATTGCAGTCCGAAATTAAAGGCAAAAACTGTTGGCTGGGAGCATTTTTGCTATGACGGAACTCCGTTTTACCAGAAAGTATTAAGAAAGATTCTTTTCAAAAAATTAAGTCAAGTTGTAATTTTGACAAACAGAGACTTGGAAAAATACAAGAAGATAAATCGGAATACGAACGTGATTTATAATTTTACAAATATGGAATTCAGAAAATCTCCAAATTTTCAGAACAAGCAGTTTTTATTTGTAGGAAGACTTTCCAGGCAAAAAGGATTTTCTGACTTATGCAAGATTATAAGAAAGTTCTGCAAAAAAAATTATGACTGGAATTTTAGAATTATCGGAAATGGTGAATACAAAACTGATTTTGAAAAATTTATAGAATCTGAAAATCTTGAAAGTAGAATAAACTGGTCATTGGTTTCTAAAGATATTCAAACAGAAATGGAAAATTCTTCTTGCCTTTTGATGACTTCAAAATTTGAGGGGCTTCCTATGGTTTTAATAGAAGCTGGAGTTTGTGCCTTGCCTGCGATTTCTTATGATACTCCGACCGGCCCTTCTGACATAATTTCAGATTCAAAAAGTGGCTTTATAATTTCTCTTCATAATCAGAAATATTTTGTTGAATGTATGTTGCAGTTTGTACATGATTTTGAGCTACAACAAAAATTGTCTGACGGTGCAAAAGAGGAAAGTGAAAAATTCTGCAAGCAGAATATTCTCTGCCAGTGGAAGGAGATTTTGAATTGATGGGAAAGATAAATGCTGCCACTTTGAACTTAAGAAATATTTATTTTCTAATTTCAAAACTTCTTGTATTTTTTATTATTTTTGATAATGCAAGAATGGGACTAGCAATTCCTCAACTAATTGGAACTGTTATTTCTCTGTTTAGAGATTTTTTTCTATTTGCAGGGCTTTTGATTTTATTTTCTGTAAAACGAAAAATACTTTTTCCAAAGTTTTTATTTTTTATATTTTTGTTCTTTCCAATTGCATTGTATATTTGTATTGCAAATATAATTACAGGACTTTCAGAAACCTCTATTGTTGCTGTAATTAACGGTATTTATTGGAATTGTCGTCCAATTTTGATTTTTTTGATTTTTTATAATTTGGAAAATGTAACAGGAAAAAACTGTACCTGCTTTGTTAATTTTTTTCTTACTTCTGTTGTTATTTTATTTTTTGTATCGGCATTTTTATATTTTTTTGCTCCATTTTTATTAAACAAAATGTATTTTAAATTTAGGGTTTCTCTTGGGAATCCTTCAATGATTGCAGCGGAATATAATGCAGCGGCTATTGTTATTTTATACTTCCGACCATTTCCAAAACTCAAAAATTTTATTTTTCTGACAATTTATGTTATTGCTTGCCTTTTCACAATGTGTGCGACTGCAAATTTTATAATGGTAGTGATTCTTATTATTGGGCTACTTAATAGAAAAACAAGAATTATGGTTCTTCCAATTTTTGTTGTTTTTTTTACAGTTGTTGTCGTATTTTTTCAAACTAAACAAACAAAACTTCTTTTAGAATTTATACAAAAAAGAATCCTTGAAATTAGTTCCGTTGTAACAAAATATGTTTTTCATAATTCTGATTCGATAAATTCGGACAGTTTCCGCGGTAGAGAAGCCCAACTTTCAAAAATGTTAAAAACTTATCCAAAATATGGATTTATCTTTGGAATAGGTGACATTTCCGGCACAGGTGGAAAATATTCTCTTGAAAATATTTACATGGCAACTTTTTCTAATTATGGCTTTTTCGGGCTTGCGCTTTATGTCGGATTTTTAATTTTAGTTTTTCTAAAATCAATTTTTTATCTGTTATATAAAAAACAGAGTGAATTATTTATGTTTGCAATTTTTCTTGCATTATATGGGCTTACGCTTGATTTGATAAATACTTATTCACTTTCTGGAATTT
>ERZ1034973.1420-NODE-1420-length-14067-cov-6.995789_pt1 | contig 14067 bp, 11 predicted proteins | sample MGYA00520686_ERZ1034973 | MGnify/ENA primary metagenome ERZ1034973 (study PRJEB33766, sample SAMN09781775) | gut metagenome | biome: gut microbiome | host: Homo sapiens | place: Madagascar | study: EMG produced TPA metagenomics assembly of the PRJNA485056 data... | reverse complement strand
TCGCCAACCTTCAGCACGTCGGAAACCTTGTTCACGCGCTCGTTGCTGATCTCGCTGATGTGGACAAGACCGTCAATGCCGGGCATAATGCGAACGAAAGCACCGAACTTGGTGATGGAAACCACGGGAGCTTCAAACTCGGTGCCGACAGGCACTTCGTTCTCCAGCTTGACCCAGGGGTTGTCCTCTTCCTTCTTGTAGCCGAGGGAAACCTTCTGGTTTTCGGGGTCGTAGCTCTTGACGTAGACTTCGATCTCGTCGCCAACCTTGACAACCTCGGAAGGATGCTTAATGTTGGACCAGCTCAGCTCGCTGATGTGGCACAGACCGTCCACACCGCCCACGTCGACGAAGGCGCCGTAGGAGGTCAGGCTCTTGACAACACCCTTGTACTTCTTGCCGACCTCGACATTTGCCCAGAATTCCTCGCGCTTCGCCTTGTTGGCTTCGGCGGAAACCTTGTTGATGGAGCCGACGATCTTGCGACCGGCGCACTCGGTGATGACCAGCTGAACGTGCTGACCCACCAGCTTGGTGTAGTCCTCATCACGGCGCAGGGTAGCCTGGGAGCGGGGCACGAACACGCGCACGCCCTTGACGTTGACAACAACGCCGCCCTTGTTGGCTTCCATAACGTCGCCTTCCATAACGGTGCCGTTCTCGGCAGCCTCGGAAACGTCCTTCATACCCTTCTGGGCCTCGAAACGGACGCGGGAAAGGGTATCAACGCCTTCCTGGTCGTTGGTCTTGATAACGACCAAGTCCAGATCGTCGTCTACCTTAACAAGGTCTTCCATCTTAGCGTTGGGGTCATGGCTCATCTCACTCAGCTTGACAATGCCGGTGTGCTTGGAACCATCGATGCCGACGACACACTCCGTCGGGGAAACGCTGATGACCTTGGCTTTTACGATTTTGCCTGCGTAGAGGGGCTTTGCTTCGGATGCGGCCAGCATCTCCTCAAAGCTCATATCGTCGCGGATCTCTTCACTCATACTGTTAAGTACCTCCTCAATTATAGACGAAGGCGTTGAAGCCCCGGCTGTTACGCCCACTGTCTTGGCACCGGCGAGCCATTCTCGGTCGAGTTCATCAGCATTCTCGACATTGACAGCCCGGGTATGTCTGGCAGCGACCTGTAGCAGTTTTTGGGTATTGGAAGAATGATGACCACCAATGACGACCATACGGTCGCATTTTTGGCTGAGGTCTTCCGCTTCCTGTTGCCTCGCCCACGTTGCATTACATATTGTATCAAAAATTTCGGCTTTTGTACACTCTTTTTTTAAAAAAGCCTTGCATTTTTCCCAACTTTCGACCCGAAATGTTGTCTGTGCAACGACAGTTATGGATTCTTGTTGCAAAATTTCGGGCAGCAATTTTTGCAGCTCCGGCAGGTCGGCAAAGACGTGTACCTTGCCGCTCGTATGCCCAACAATGCCTTTAACTTCGGGATGTTCGGCATCTCCCGCCACCAAAAGCAGGGCGCCTTTTTTGCCCGCAAGTTCTGCTATACGGTGTATCTTTGCAACAAAAGGACAGGTCGCATCGTGATACACCAGGCGGCGTGTGCTTATTTTTTCATACACATCACTGGGAACGCCGTGGCTGCGGATGACGACCTCGTACCCGTCGGGAACATCGTCCAAATCGGCGCAGGTCAGCGCGCCCTTTGCCTCCAAGTCGCCGACGACCTGGTTGTTGTGGATCAGCGGTCCCAGGGTGGCGACCTTGTGACCCTGCTGCAAAAGGTCGTAGGTAAGTGTAACAGCGCGGTTCACGCCGAAGCAGAACCCCGCGGTTTTGGCTAAAATCACATTCATAGTTTTTCCTCACGTTCGGGAAGGGCGGTTGTTTCCTGCTGTTCCGGCGCGGCGGGCTGCTCTGGGACGGGCTGCTCTGGGACGGGCTGCACGGCGGCGGGTTCCTCGGCAACGGGCGCCTCCGGCGCGGCAGGCTGCTCGATGGCGGGCTTTTCCTCGGCGGCGGGCAGGGCGGGGAAGGCGTTTTCTGCCAGCAGCTGTTCCAGATCATCGCGCAGGCGGTTTTTCATGCGGCGCAGCGCGGCAATTTTGTGCGTTGTATCGGTCACCTGCAATTCCGCGGCAGGGATCGGCTCGCCGAACACGATGCGGATCTTGCAGAACAGGTGCATTTTGCCGTCCTTGCTGCCGTAGATGATGCGGCAGGGTACCATATCGGCACCGGCAGCGCCGGCAATGACAAACGCGCCGCTTTTCAAAACGCCCAGCTTGCCGGTCTTGGTGCGGGTTCCCTCGGGGAAAATCAACACACCTGTGCCGTTTTTGCACTCCTCGGTCAGGCGCTCCAGCGTGACGGTATCGCCCTTGCCGCGGTCGATGGACACCGCGCCCATACAGTGCAGGAACCAGCCCGCCAGCGGGTTTTTAAACAGCTCCTCCTTGGCGGGGATGTACAGCCGCCGCCAGCTGAACACCTCGATCAAAATAAACACGGGGTCGAGGTTGGCGATGTGGTTGGCGGCAATGACGTAGGGGCGACCGTCCTGCACGGACTTTAAATGTTCGCGCCCGATGACCTCAAACCGCCATAAAATGTGCGCCAAAACCCAGACGATGGGCAGCAAAATCCAATACAACAGCATACGTCCCGCCCCCTCAGATGCGTTCCAGAATGGTTTTTTTGAGCAGCGCAAAGGTCTGCTCGAAGTCGATGTCGCTGGAATCCACCAGCACAGCGTCCTGCGCCTGCTTCAGCGGGGCGACGGCGCGGTGGGTGTCCTGATAGTCGCGCTGCTGGATGTCCGCCAGCACGGTGGCGAAATCGGCGGGCTGCCCTTTTTCTTCCAGCTCCTTGCGGCGGCGCTCGGCGCGGGCTTCGGGGCTGGCGGTCAGGAAAATTTTCACGGTGGCGTCGGGCAGCACCACGGTGCCGATGTCCCGACCGTCCATCAAAATATTTTGTCCCTTCGCCAAATTTCGCTGGGTGTCCAGCAAAAAGGCGCGCACAGCCGGGTGTGCCGACACCGCCGACGCCGCCATACCCACGGCTTCGGCGCGGATGTCGGTGCTGACGTCCTCGCCGTTGAGGTAGACGTGCTGTGCGCCGTCCTGCAATTGGATGCCCAACTCGATGCCGGGCAGCAGCGCCTGCACCGCGTCGGCGTTTTTGGGGTCAACGCCGCGGCGCAGCGCGTACAGACCGATGGAGCGGTACATCGCGCCGGTGTCGACGTAGATGTAGCCCAGCTCCTTTGCCAGCCGCTTGGCCAGCGTGGATTTGCCCGCCCCGGACGGACCGTCAATGGCGATGGAAACCATAGTTTTTTCTCCTTTGATTGTAAAATATTCATTGAGGCGTAAGCCTTCTCCCTTGGGGAGAAGGTGGCGCGCCTGCGCGCCGGATGAGGGGCAGCCCTCCGTCAGCCACCCCCTCATCAGTCACCTTCGGTGACAGCTTCCCCCAATGGGGGAAGCCTTTTTTATTCTATCCCTCTCACCGCGGCTTGAGCGGTGCTCCATGCAATTTGCAGGTTGTAGCCGCCGGTGCGGGCGTCCACGTCCAGCACCTCGCCCGCAAAATACAGCCCCGGGCAGAGCCTGCTCTGCATCGTTTTGGGATCGACCTCTTTGACATCGACGCCGCCCGCCGTGATGACCGCGTGTTCCTTGTCGCCCAGCGCCGTGACCGGCACCTGCCAGTGCTTGATCAGCTGCACCAGCGCCTGCTTTTGCTCCTTGGTGACCTGCGCCGCGCGGGTCGCGGGGTTGATGCCCCACCGCTGCACCGCCACCGGGCGCATGGAATTGGGCAGCAGCTTGGCGATGGCGCCCTGCACGCTCTGCCCGCCCTGTGCCGCAAAATCGCGGGTGATGCGGTCATACAGCGTTTTTTCGTCCAGCGCGGGCTTGAGGTCAAACTCGCAAATATAGCGATGCTTCGTGATATCCTCAATATAAGTGCTGGCAGAAAGCACCAGCGGACCCGACAAGCCGAAATGCGTAAACAGCGCCTCGCCCTGCTCGGCAAACAGCGGCTTGCCGTCACACAGCAGGGTCAGCCCCACGTTGCGCAGCGCCAGCCCCATCATACGCGGGCAGTCGGGGTCGGGGCTGACAAGGCTGCACAGGCTGGGCTGGGGCGGCACGATGGTATGCCCCGCCTGCCGCGCCAGCTTGTAGCCGCTGCCGTCGCTGCCGGTGGCGGGGTAGCTGATGCCGCCGGTTGCCAAAATTGTCGCCTTAGCGCGCAATTTTTGCCCGCGGTCGGTCACCGCGCCGCAGCAGACGCCGTTTTCCAGCAGCAGCTTTTCGGCGCTGCCGCGCACAAATTCGGCATCGCGGGCATAGTCCCGCAGGGCTGCCAGCACATCGGCGGCGCGGTCGCTCTGCGGAAACACCCGCCGCCCGCGCTCGGTTTTCAGCGGCACGCCCAGCTGCTCAAACAGCGCCATCGCAGCGGACGGCGGAAAGGCGTACAGGCTGGAATACAAAAACCGCCCGTTATGGCGCACAAAGGGCAGAAACTCGCGCACATCGCTGTCGCTTGTGACGTTGCAGCGTCCTTTTCCGGTAATCAGCAGCTTTTGCCCGCCGCCGCTGGGGTGATGCTCCACCACCGTGACGTGCAGCCCCTTGGCGCACGCCGCGCCCGCAGCCATCAGCCCGGCAGCGCCGCCGCCCAAAATCAATACATCGGTCATGGTTTCTCCTTGCATTTTATATCCGCCAGCGCGGCGGCGGTAAACAGCACCAGCAGCGGGTGGACCGTCGCCAGATACATCGTGCTGGTGCCGATGCCGAAGCTGGACACCTCCACAAAGGCGATCATCGCGCAGCGCAGCACCGCCATACCCAAAAGACCGAACAGCAGCAGCCACGGCACGGCGGTTTGCGGGGCGGGCGCGGTGCAGACCCGGCGCACCCCCGTAAGGTGGCGCACCACCGCCGCCGCCAGCAGCAGCCACAAAAGATAGCGATACACCGCGCAAATTGCGTTCATTACGGCGTAAGCTGCCCGCTGCACCGGGCTGTAATACGGCTTGTCGGTACCCGCCTGTGCGCTGCCGTTCAGCCTGCAGTGCAGGTAGGCGGTGTACACCGCCGTGTCATCCGGGTTGGCAAGCGAAAGCTGCGATTCCTGCGGCGGGCAGTCCGCAAAGAACAGCGCGTGGGCAAAGCCGGCGGCGGTTTCGCGCAGGATGCCCGGCACCAGCGCAGCCCGGAACGGCTGGTTGGTTGCCACGCGCCTGCCGGTGCGGCTGGGCAGTATGCCCGCGTCACAGGCGGCGTTGATGGCATCGGCAGCGTTCTGCCAGAATTCTGCCGCCTGCTGCGGCGTATCGTACACACCCTCCAGCCAAGCGGCGCGGCGGATCGCCCAATAGTAGCTGCCCGCGCGGTAATCCCCCACGCCGGGGTCATAAAAGCTGTTGCGCAGCTCGTCGTCGTTTTCCAGATGCGCCAGCACCGGCTGCAATTCCGGCACAGCATCGACAATTTTTTGCCGTGCATCCTGCGGGACCGACAGCAGCGGCTCCTCGCTTTCGGTGTCAACGCGCATCATCGCGCCCATGGCGGCGGCAAACGACCCCTGCGAAAAATCCGACAGCGCAAACACGCCGTAATAGCGTTGGTTCAGCCCGCAAAAGCTCAGCACACCCGCCGCCAGCAGGGCGTAGGGCAGCAGCAGCCCGGCGATGCGGCGCGGCTTTTTTTGCACGCAAAAGGTCACCAGCAAAATCAGCGTTGCCGCCGCCGCAAAGGGCAGCAGGAACATCCCGGCGTCCTCGCGCGTTAAATACGCGCAGGCAAGCCCCGCGCCCGCCGCCGCCAGCCACGGCAAAATGTTTGCTGTATCGTCCAAAACGGCGCGCAGTGCTGCCCCCGCCCAGCCCGCAAAAAACACAAGGCACAGCGCGGGAAAGATATTGTCGCGGTAGACGCGCAGCGTGTAAGCCGCCCAGGAGGACGGCAAAAACGCCAGTGCCGCGTACACCGCCGCCGTGCGCCGGGCAGCCGACCGCTCCGGTTTGCCCGCCCACAGCGGGCGCAGCGCAAACGCCGCCAGCAGCGATGCCGCGCACCACAGCGCCGCGCCGCCCACCAGATACGGCAGGTGCAGCGCGTGCAGCAGCGCCAGCCACACCGGGAAAAACATCGCCTTGGACAAGGTCAGATAATCGTAGCTGCCCAGCCACTGTCCCGCCGAAATGCTGTTGGCAGCGCGGAACATCAGCTCGTCGTCCAGCGGGGCGCCGCCCACCCAGACATACGCCAGCTGCTGCCCCGCCAGCACAAGGCGCAGCGCGGTCAGTGCCGCAAGGCACAGCCACAGCCGCCCGCAGGGGGAAAGTTTCCGCTTGCTCATTTTTGCAGCTTTTCCACACTTTCCACAAGATATTTTTGCTGCTTGAACACCAGCGACAGCAGCAGCGTCAGATACTTGACCACGATGGTCAGCACGGCAAACAGCCCCGCAAAGCCCAGCGTGATGACAAACATCGTCGTCGTCCAGCCCGCCACGGGGTGTCCGGTGGCAAACACAGCCAGCGTGTACACCAGCTCCGCCACGGCGACCAGCATCATACACAGGGTGATGCCGATGCTCACCTTGAACCCGGCGTCGGTGTACAGCGCCAGGCTGTCCAGCGCCAGATTGAACCGCCCCAGGGTCTTGTCGGTCAGCTTGCCGTCAAATTCCAAGTCCACCATCTTCAGCCCGCTGGCGGCATACGCCGCCTTGCGGTAGGGCAGGTGGGCACTGGAGGCGTGAACGCGGTTGATGGCGCGGCGGTTCACCAGCCGGAAGGCATCGGTGCGCAGCTGGTATTTGCTGTGGGAGTAGGCGTTGAACACCTTATAAAACAGCCCACTGCCGTTGCGGCTGCTGCGCGGGCAGACCGACACAATGTCGCTGCCCTGCATCGCCGTGCGGTACGCTTCAAAAATCAGGGTCTGGGGGTAGCAAAGCTCGGTGGTGTCAAACTCGTAGACGTAATCGCCGATGGCGGCATCCAGCCCGGCGTTCATCGCGTTTTCGCGCCCGTGGAACAGGCTCATGTGCAAGATGGTCAGCGGGGCGCTTTGCTGCTTGCCCCAAGTGCGCAGCAGCTCGGCGGTGTTGTCGGTGCAGGCGTCATCGACCGCCACCAGCTCGTAGTGGTCAAAATGGGCGTCCAGCTCGGTCGCCAGCATCCGGCAGAACTCCGCCGCACGCGCGCCGTCATTGTGCAGGTACACCACGGCAGACACAAAGTTTTTTTCTTTCGTTGTCATACTTCCAGCACCTCGTCAAGGTCGTAAACGGTGTTGATCTTGCCGGACAAAACGCTGACCAGCCGCGGCTCGTCGCACAGTACGCGCACCACGGTGGGGCGGGAATCGTCCAGCTCGCTCGCTTTCAGGATGGGCTTCATACTGAACAGGCTGCTGTGGTAGGCAAAGCCGAATTCCTCTTTTAAGTATTTGCGCGCCAGCTGGCTCATATAGGGCCACGCCGAGGCGGGCTTGGCGGGACATTCGTTGCAGTTGTACAGGCTGCCCGGGGCGCAGCGCCCGCCGCTTTCCTTTTGGCAGGGGAAGGTGGCGACGCTGTCGTAGCTGGTTTCGTGCGGGGTAAAGGTGACGCTGGTTAGGCTGTGCAGCCCGGTCTGCCCAAAGGGCATCAGGCTGAAAAACGGTCCGTCCATCACGGTGATGCCGGTGTTTTTCAGCTTTTCGTCCACGGTACACAGGATGATCTCGCACTTTTCGTACTTGATGCCAAAGGGCGGCAGCCCCAGCAGCGCGTGGACATCGTTGACCCCGGCGTAGGTGGCGTTGAGCAGATACGGCGCCTCGGCGGTGAGGTCCCCCGCCGTGACCCGCCACGCGCCGCCCCGCTTTTCGATGCGGTCGGGCTTGCGGCTGCAGACGATCTCCACATTGGGCAGCTTTGCCAGCTGCTCCAAAAACCAGCGCTTCAGCACTTGGGCGTCGTAGGTGTACTCGGTGGTCAAAAACGCGCCGTCGCACAGACCGGGGTTGAAGTACCGCTCGGGCGCGACATCGTCGCAGCGGATGTCCGCCGCTTGGCAAAAGCGCCGGAACTCGGCGGCGTTCGTCCAGCTGAAATGCGCGCTGGTGGCGTACACCTGGTCAAACTGCGTGTGCAGGCAAAAGGAATAATCCTCGCAGAATCGTTTAAAATAGTGGGCGCTCTTGATGGCGGTGGAGTAGCTGCGCGGGTAGTGGTAGCCCATATGCACCCGCGCTTGGTTGATGTAGGTCGCCCGCATAAAGGGGGCGGCATCGCGCTCCAGCACCAGAACCTGCTGCCCGGCTGCGCCGCATTTCTGCGCCGCGTACAGCCCGTACAGCCCTGCGCCCAGTATGATTTTGTCGTAGGTCATTGCGGTTTCTCCTTCCGGGTAGCGCAGCGTTTGCGGCAGGCGTCGGCAACGGTCTGCAGCAGCATTGCGCCCATCATATACAGCCCGGGCAGAACGCCCAGCATCGTGCGCATATATTCGTCACAGGTGGCAAAATAGGTGGTCACCACCATCGAGCAGGTGGTCGAGAAAAACGCCGCCCACAGCCACGGGATCTTGCGTCGGCGCACCCACTGCACCGCCATCACGATGCCCGATGCCGCCGATGCCACAAAGGCATAAAACACATAGACACGGTCAAAAACAGTGCGCAAAATCGGGTTCAGCGCCCGGGCGGGGGCGCTTTCCACAGGCAGGGCGTAGCCCTCAAACACATTGCAGCTGTCCACCTTCATAATGTGCAGCGTGTCCAGCAGGTATCGCGCGCGGTGCTGGCGGATGTAGCTGCCGGTTGCAGCCTTCACCCGCACGTCGCCGAACTCCATGCCCCGGTCCACCACCGCCCAGATGCCCTTGTCCACGGCCTCCTCGGTCAAGACATCGCGCAGCTCCTCGTCCTCAAATTCCACATAGTAGCCGCGCCGCACGCAGGTGTAGAGGTCCTGCTTGATCTTGGCATCCGACATGGTAAACACACCGTTCAGCCGCTGGTACTGGGCGCAGTACGCCAGCACCGCAACGCCCACCAGCGCCAGCGCTGCCAGTGCCTGCAGCAGCCCGCGCCGCTCGGCGATATCGTCCGGAAAGGCGTACCGCAGCAGACAGAAAACGATCAGAATCGCCCAGAAAATCAGATACTGCGGGCGCATAAACACCAGCAAAAAGATCAGCCCAACGCACAAAAGCAGGTCGCGGCGGCGGTGTGTCTGCAAATAGGCGGTCATCAGCCAAAAAAAGCACACCGCGCCGGTCAGTGTCAGCGACTCGGTCTGTACCACGGTATCCCAACCGGCAGTCGCCGTCGTGGAAGCATACAAAAACACGCACAGCTGCGCCCACGGGCTGCCCACGCCGATGCGCTGCAGCACCTGCGCCAGCAGCACCAGTGAAAGCGCCGACAGCACCACCTGCAGCAGCACCAGCGGCAGGAAGTTTCCCTCCCCGAAGACCGCCTCAAAGCCGTCGATCAGCAGCGGATAGACCGGCACGCGGTTGTTTTCGCGGTAGCCCTGCAAAAAGCGTAAAAAGTTGTACCCGCGGTACGCGCCGGTGTCGGGGAAAATCGCGCACCACTCAATGCCGGCGTACACAAGACCGCGCACCAGCACCACGGCAGCGGCGGTGATCTGCCACAGCCGCTTATCATTCAACGCTGCTGCGTTGGTTTTTTCTGTCACTTCCATGAACGTCCTCTGTCCTTCGCACCTATAATAGATTGACCCCAGTTTGATATTTTATTTAAGGCAATACCGCATAATTCTAAGTGCCGATATGGCGAGCGAGGTGCGGCAGATGCTTAGACAAAAGCGCAGATAATGCTTTGTGTATTATCGAGCATTTTGGCAACGCAGATGCCGTGCCGCAGCCGCCGGAGCGGTGCTTAAGCCGTTAGGCGGGAATTGTGCGGTGCTGCCTTAAAAGCCAAGAAAGGTTTTACATCGAATTTCCTCATATATATCACTAATATTCTTGCAAACAAGCGCCAAGCATACAGGTAAAAAAGGGATACACCAAAGTATATAATCCACGTGTTCATGGAAAACTGCGTGTCCATACCCGATATAATACCACGAAATTGCAGGTATCGTAGATATTAGCAGCAGATACAATTGCAGAAGGAACGCTTTTTTCGTACCCTTGCAGACAATTTTACGAATTACTATGATGAGGATTGCTATAAAAAGAAGCTTTTTAAAGTCAAATGCTCCCCATATCTTTACGTCTGAGAGCAAGTATTTTTTCAAGACCGACCAACCGCTTGCATTTTGGACTGTTTCAATTGTAGCCAGATCACCTGTATAACTTGCGATGTTCTCTGCTGATGAAAAGCTGCCTGTTCTGAATTTTGCTGCACCTATTACAGTCCCCATTGCTTGTATGAACCCGGTATTGCTATACTGCATATTCTGAATTCCCAAAATACAAAAGGACAGTGCGAACGCTACCAGCTCTAACACACCAATCTCGAATGCAATCGCAAAAAATTTTTTTCTTTTTGCCAGGTTGTTCTCTTCAATAAAATAATATACTATTGGTATTTCGCTTGCAAGCATAATTGTTGTAGTGAATTCATACCCACAAAGAAAACGAATAAAAATTGCTAAGAAAAGCAATTTCTCCGCTTTCCATCCTCTTATGAACTCTTCTGTTTTTATGCATCTTCCCCAATAGGCCGTTATAACCATTGGTGTCATCATAGTCCACAGTACCCAATAGGTATTTGCAATACCTTGCTGCATCCAAGGTGCCAAAAACAGGCATGATAATACACCTATATAGGTTATTGTCTTACCCCCCCCCATTTCAAGTGCTAACCACTTGGCAAACAGAAGCATTACATATATCATAAGGCTGGTCGTAACAAGCCACAGCACATTTTGTGCAAAGTCAGCGCTGCCTCCCAGCTTTCGGATCAAAATTACAGAAATTGCACAAACAGTTCCTTGCAAACCGCTTTGTTGGCGATATACGCCGAACTCACCCTTATCTGCGTCATTGACTAGTTCTTCTATAGGAAAATTCCCCAACTCTTGTTTATCAAATGCCCCCAGAAGTCCTGCATCTGAGCCAATTCCATGGTTGACCGCGTTTACGGCACGTCCCCACACCAGTGCTTCCGAGTTCCATTGCCACTGAAACTGTTTCTGCACACTAAACAAATTTGTACAGTATGCAACTGCGAGGGATATCAGCCACAAGAACCCCAATTTCTTGATTATGTTTGCACGTATCCTTATCATCCCCTATTTCCTATTTTACGGGTTGTACTTGCCTGCCAGCGCCTTCAGCAGCACCTGCATCAAGTCGCTGTTGCCCTTGAACCCGCTGATCTTGGTCGGCGTCCTGCCGGTGGCGGGGTAGGCGCGGGTCACAGGCACCTCGCACGCCTTCATGCCCAGCTGGGTGCAGCGGATGCTCAGATACGCCAGCAGCTCGTACCCCATAAAGACATCGCGCAGCGGGCGCACCTCGGGGTGGGTCAGGTATTCGCGGCTGTACGCGCGGTAGGCGTTGGTGGTGTCGGTAAACCACTGCTGTGCGCCCAGGCTGACCAGCGGCGCGTGGATCAGCCGCACGGCGGCATAGCGCACCGGCGGCGTGTTGACGGCGTGTCCGCCCTTGATAAACCGGCTGCCCTGCACAAGGTCGTAGCCCTGCTGCAGCTTTTCGATAAATTCCGGCACATCCTCAATGGAGTCCTTGTTGTTGCCGTCGATGGTCAAAACGCCCTTATAGCCGCGCTGCAGCGCAAAATACAAGCCCATGCGCAGCTGTGCGCCCTGCTTGCCGGGACCGGTCTTGACCAGCAGCGTGTTGACGCCGTAGGTGGGCAGGATGTCGTTGCTCATGCTGCCGTCGGTCGAGCCGCCGTCGCACACAACAATGTCGCACAGGCGGTCGATACCCGCCTTGCGGGCGCGCCCCAGCTCGGTCAAAATGCGCGCACCTTCGTTGATAACCGGGATCAACAGGCAGTAATCGGCAGATTTATCGCTGTATTCGGCGGCGCGGAAATCCGGCACGCCGGTAAGGTCGGTGCAGCTGTAATGCTTCATTGAAATACCTCCGCAATATAAGCCATGGTTCGTTTTACGGTGTCCGCATCGGTGCGCGCCATCTCCACCGAAACCGCGCCCCGGTAGCCCACCGCGCCCAGCAGCAGCGCCAATTCGCGGTGAACAGGGCGGGGCTGAATGGGTGCCAGGCCCGGCTCGCTGATGTGGATGTGGCTGACGTAGCTCAAATCCATCAGGAAATCCTGCAAATTTTCGCCCTGCGCCAGCATGGTGGAAAGATCCAGATTCACCGCCAAGCCGGGGTTGTCCAGCCGCTTGACCAGCGCAAACGCCTCGGCGGTGCCGTTTAAGTAGTTGGTGTAGATGGGCGGGTTTGCCTCAATGGCAAGGCGCACGCCGTAGCGGGACGCAAGGTTGCCCGCCTGCATAAAGAACGCCTCGGCGGCGGCATCGTCAGCGCCCAAGGGACGCATCCGGTTTTTGGGGCAGCCGAACACCAGCGACGGGCAGTTGACCGCGTGCGCAAACTGGAACGCCTGCGCGGTGTAGTCCAGCAGACGCTCGGTGTCGGCGGGGTCAAAAATGTTGCCCTCCAGCCCGTACCAGATGCTTTGCAAACTCGGCACATGAAACCCCCAGCGGTTGCGCAGATACCCGCCGAACAGCGCCGCGCCGGTCAGGTTTTCATACGGCTCGGACGGAAAAATGCGCGTAGGTGCGATTTCCAGCCCGGTAAAGCCGCAGTGCTGCATGGCGGTGTAAATTTCCTCGTCATCGCTTTGCTGCCACGCGATGTTGGATATGGCAAGCTGATATTCCCGCACGGGTCAGTCCCTCCAATTTTGCATAAATTGCATAATATCGTTGATTTCTTCTTCTTGGGTACACAGGTAATCGCCCGCGCCGCCCAAAACGGCAGCGTGGCGGCTGCGCAGGTCGTAGTCAAACGGAACGCCCGGCAGCGTGTTTGTCCAATCGGTGCGCCCGGTCAGCGCGGTGTAGACCGCCCCGGCAGTCACCGACGGGGTACACAGGTGCAGCAGGCGCAGGTCGGCGGCAAGCGCGGCGGAAATATCCCGCCACAGCCGCCCCAACGGGTAGAACTGGTAGCGGCTGCGCGCGTCGGTAAACGCCAGCGCGTTAAAGTCGTTGGCGGCGAAAAACGCCTTCAGCGCCGCGCGGTCGCACCCCGGCACCAGCTTGTAAAAGCCGTTGTCGGCGGGGGCATAGCTGCCGCGCACCAGCGCCGATTTTGCCGCCAGTTCGTCATATTTGGCGGGCTTCAGCATCGCGGGGGTGATGGTGTGCAAATCGAACAAAAAATTCTTTTTCAGCCCCTGCCCGTACAGCGCGGGCAAACGCACGATCAGCGCATCGGGGTGATCGCGGCGCACCCACTGCTCCAGCTGCAAGCGGTTTTTGCCGTAGGCAGAAAGATTTGTAACGTCGGGCAGGTCGTCCTCGTACTTGGCGCGGCAATCGGCATACACGGCGGTGGTCGAAATCAGCACCAGTTTTTTCGGTGCGATGCGCTGCAAATTCTGCCGCGCCGCCCGCATGACCGCGAGGTCCGCCTCCGGATCGGCGTTCGCCAAAAACATCGCCGCCGGCACCCCCGCATACACACACAGCTCCGGCTGCGTGCCAAAGCAGGTTTCTATATCGGTGCTGTGGCACGCCATACCAAACGTGTGCGCCGCCGCGAGGTTGCCCCCCACAAAACCGGTACACCCAACCAGCAGATCCTTTGCCAAGGCATCCGCCCCCTTTTCACACAAATATACAGGATATATTATAGCCCATTATCGCCAAAATTGCAATAACACGATTGCCCCGCGCAGTAGGGGCGGGGCAATGCCCCGCCCGCGACCGTATTTTATAATGAATATTACGGGTACTCCGTAGGGGCGGCATATATGCCGCCCGTTGCAGCCATCCGGACAATGCAACCTGCCGGGTAACCCCCACGGGACGCAATTATGCGTCCCCTACAAACCTGCCGGAAATAGGTGCTTTTCCTATAACTGCTTATCTCCC
>ERZ1034973.1417-NODE-1417-length-14081-cov-5.478183_pt1 | contig 14081 bp, 10 predicted proteins | sample MGYA00520686_ERZ1034973 | MGnify/ENA primary metagenome ERZ1034973 (study PRJEB33766, sample SAMN09781775) | gut metagenome | biome: gut microbiome | host: Homo sapiens | place: Madagascar | study: EMG produced TPA metagenomics assembly of the PRJNA485056 data... | reverse complement strand
TGCGCGCAGCCAGCGGTGCGGCGCGGTCAAGACACGCGCCCTACATTACTACCCGTAAAAGGGCTTTTTCTACAAGTTGAGCGGGGGCAGCGTTAGCTGCCCCCGCTGTTTTGCGTTCAGAATTTATGCCTGCATAAAACCCTGCAGGGCTTTTTCTGCTGTATGATAATCCTGCAAGCCGAGATCATACAGCTGCTGCTCCACCGCGCGGTCCATGGTGTAGGTACTCATTTTCGGGGGCGCGCTGGGGGCGAAAATAAACGCTTTTCCGTCTTTTTCTAATTCATACAGACGTTTTTGGCTCTTTGCATACATAAGATGTCGCTCGTTGAGTGCCTTGACGGTGTTGGGATATCTGCGGCACATCGTGCTGTAAAACAGCCGCATTCCCTCCGGCTTTTTTACAAAGCCGCGCGGCTTGGACAAAATGGCAACCACCTTGTCACAGCCGTCTGCCAGGGCGCGCTGCACGGGAATGGCATCCGAAACGCCGCCGTCATAATACAGGCTGCCGTCAATTTCTATCGGCTTGCAGGCGGCTGGCAGGGCGCAGGATGCCATAATGCAGCGGTAATCGTCCTGATGCAGGGCGCTTTTCGGGAAATAGACCGGCGTGCCGGTGGCGGCATCGGTGACGACCATCCAATACTCGGTGGGGTTTGCCAGTAAGGCAGGAAAATCCAAAGGATCCTTGCCGGTGCTGTTGGTCAAATCGGCATAGATATAATGCAGTCCGAACAGGTTCCCGGTTTTCAGATAGCTTTTCAGCCCGAAATACCCCGGGTCGTGCGTCCAGTCGGTGTAAAAACGCAGGTTGCGTCCGCGCTGCCCCGCCAGATAGGAGGCAGCATTGGCGGCGCCTGCCGACACAGCAATGACGTAATCAAAGTTGATATGCGCATCCAGAAAGGCGTCCAGAACGCCCGCGCTGTATGCGCACTTCATACCGCCGCCCTCTACGATCAGACCGATTTTGCCCATACGAACCTCCCCTGCACCCGGTTTGTCCGGGAACAAACCTATTGTAGCAGAGATGGGGCGGTTTTCAATGGTCGTTTGGCGGGATTTGTACAGGAATTAAGCAGTTACACCCTCAAACTGGCTGTTGTACAGGTCGGCGTAGAAGCCGCCGGCGTCAATCAGCTCGTCGTGGGTGCCTTGTTCCACAATGTCACCGTCGCGCATAACCAAAATCAGGTCAGCGTCGCGGATGGTGGACAGGCGGTGCGCAATGACAAAGCTGGTGCGACCTTCCATCAGGCGATCCATTGCCGTCTGGATGCGCTGTTCGGTGCGAGTGTCCACGCTGGAGGTGGCCTCGTCCAGAATCAGGATGCGGTTGTCCGCCAAAATAGTGCGTGCAATCGTCAAAAGCTGCTTTTGACCTTGGCTTACGTTGGAGGCTTCCTCGTTCAGTTCCATCTGGTAGCCGCCCGGCAGTGTGCGGATAAAGTGGTCGGCATTGGCAGCCTTGGCGGCGGCAATGACCTCCTCATCGGTGGCATCCAGCCGTCCATAGCGGATGTTTTCCATAATGGTACCCTTGAACAGCCATGTGTCCTGCAAAACCATACCAAAGCCCTCGCGCAGGGCGCTGCGGTCAAAGTCACGGACATCGTGACCGTTCAGCGTGATGGAGCCGGAATTTACATCGTAGAAGCGCATCAGCAGCTTGACCATGGTGGTTTTGCCGGCGCCGGTAGGACCGACGATGGCAACCTTCTGTCCGGGCTGAATGCGGCAGCTGAAATCGCGGATGACCGTTTTTTCGGGCGTATAGCCGAACCTGACGTGGTCGAAGGTGACCTGCCCGTCAATACTGGCGGGGTCAGCGCGGCGCGCAGGGTCGGCAGTCTGATCTTCCTCCTCCTCGCCCAGGAACTCAAAGACGCGCTCGGCGGCAGCTGCCATACTTTGCAGCATATTGGAAACCTGCGAGAGCTGCTGAATGGGCTGGGTAAAGTTTTTGACGTACTGGATAAACGCCTGAATGTCGCCGATGGTAATGATGCCGTTTGCAGCAAAGATGCTGCCCACAATAGCGACTGCCACATACCCAAGGTTGCCGACAAAGTTCATAATGGGCATCATCATACCGGACAGAAATTGAGATTTCCATGCAGATTCGTACAGTTTTTCGTTGGCTGCGTTGAAGTCTGCCAGCACGGCGGCTTCACGGTTGAACGCCTTGATGACGTTATGCCCGGCGTAGACCTCCTCGACCTGACCGTTGACAACGCCCAAGGTCGCCTGCTGCGCCTTAAAATATTTCTGGCTGAACTTGACCACAACCAGCACCAACGCCAGCGAAACCGGCAAAATCAGCAGCGCAATCAGCGTCATTTTGGGGCTGATGGACAGCATCATAATTAGCACGCCGACCATGGTGGTGATGCTGGTGATCAGCTGGGTGATGCTTTGGTTCAGGCTTTGCCCCAAGGTGTCCACGTCGTTGGTAATGCGGGAAAGCACCTCGCCCACCGTGCGCTTTTCAAAATAGGAAAGCGGCAGACGGTTGATTTTTTTGCTGATGCGGTCACGGAAGTCATAGCAGACCTTTTGCGAAAGCCCGGACATCAGCCAGCCTTGGATAAAGCTGAACGCGGCGCTGAACAGATACATCCCCAGCAAAAACAGCAGTATCTTGCCGATGTAGGCAAAGTCAATGCCGCCGGTGCCGCGCAGCTTGGCAATCCAGCCGGTGGCAAGCGCCGTGGTGGCTTTTGCCAGCACCTTGGGACCGGCAATGTTAAAAATGGTCGATAATATGGCAAATGCGCAGGCAATGCCCAGAGAAAGCCTGTATTTGCCCAAGGCGGAAAGCAGCTGACGCAGCGTACCCTTAAAATCCTTGGCGCGCTCCGTCGTCATACGTCCATGTCTTGCCATATCACGCATCCTCCTTCTGCAAATTCAGCTCTTTCTGGCTCAGCTGGCTGCGGGCAATCTCGCGGTATTCGGGGCAGGATTCCAGCAGTTGGGCATGGGTACCCTTGCCGACAATACGTCCCTCGTCCAAGACAAGAATCTGGTTGGCGTGCAGCACGGTGGAAATGCGCTGCGCCACAATAATAACGGTGGCGCTGCGGGTCTTGGCTTTCAGTGCGCGACGCAGGGCAATGTCAGTCTTGTAGTCCAGCGCCGAAAAACTATCGTCAAACAGATAAATTTGCGGGTGGCGGGCAATGGCGCGGGCAATCGAAAGGCGTTGCTTCTGCCCGCCGGATACGTTGCTGCCGCCCTGCGCGATGGGGCTGGCAAAGCCCTCCGGCTTGGCGGTGATAAACTCAGTTGCCTGGGCAATCTCGGCAGCCTCGCGGGCATCGGCATCGGTGATGCTGTCGCCGCCGAACTTCAGGTTGGAGTCAATGGTGCCGCTGAACAGGACGCCCTTTTGCGGCACATAGCCAAGCTGCGCGTGCAGCTGCGCTTGGGTCAGATCCCGCACATCAATGCCGTCAATCGTCACGCTGCCCTGCGTGACGTCATAAAAGCGGGGGATCAGGTTCAGCAGGGTGGATTTGCCGCAGCCGGTGGAACCGATAATGGCGGTGGTTTCACCGGGGTTGGCGGTGAAGCTGATATGCTCCAGCGCGTCCTCGTCCGAACCGGGATAACGGAAGCTGACATCGTGGAATTCCACCACGCCGCACTTGCCGTCCGCGGGCAGAGCCTTGGGGGCATCGGGGTCACGGATGGAGGCGGGCGTGGAGATGACCTCGTGGATGCGGTCGGCAGCGACGCCTGCGCGGGGCAGCATGACGGCGACCATCGACAGCATCAGGAAGGACATAACGATTTGCATGGTGTAGGTGATAAAGGCAATCATTTCGCCTACCTGCATAGTACCAAGATCCATCGCCTTGCCGCCAAACCAGACAATCAGCAGGCTGGTGCCGTTCATAATCAGGCTCATAAAGGGCATCATGGCAACCATGGTGCGGTTGGTGAACAGCTGGGTTTTCATCAAATCGGTGTTCGCTTTGTCAAAGCGTTGCTCCTCAAAAGCCTCGCGGCTGAAGGCGCGGATGGGCATAATGCCGGTCAGGATCTCGCGGCTGACAAGGTTCAGCCGGTCAACAAGAGTCTGCATCAGCTTAAACTTGGGCAATGCCACGCTCATCAAGAAAGCAATCAGCAACAGCAGGGCAGCCACTGCCACAAAGATAATCCATTCCAGACCGGTGTTGCCCTCGGCAACGTGCAGGATACCGCCGATGCCCAAAATGGGAGCGTAGGCGACCATACGCAGCAGGATAACGCAGACAAACTGTACCTGTTGAATGTCGTTGGTGGTGCGGGTAATCAACGATGCTGTGGAGAATTTTTCGATTTCGGCGTTGGAATAGCCAACCACGGTGCCAAACACGTCGCGCCGCAAATCACGACCGATGGCAGCCGATACGCGCGATGCAAGAAAACCCACCGCAATGGAAACAGCGACCATTACCAGTGTCAGCGCCAGCATCCGTCCGCCGGTGCGCAGCAGATAGGTAAGCTGCACATCGTGGGCGATGCCCTGCGCCTCGTATTCCAATGCGACCAGCAAGGTTGCCTGCTGGGAAAGATTGTCCGCCATTGAATCGTCCAGCGCGGACATTTCCTCTTGCAGGCGGGCTTGCAGCATCTCACGCGCACCGGGTACGTTGACCATGGCAGTCATCTGCGCGACTGCGGCGTCAAGATCCTCGGCAGCGGGCGTGGATGCCCCACTGCTTGCGGCGGCGTTTTGGGCGGCAGCCATATACAGCACAACATCCGGCGTGGAAAAAGCACCTTCGAGCTCCGGCATGGCGGCGGAGGCATCGAAGGACAACGTGCGCACGCCATCGGCATCGGGGGCACTGTACCACTGTTCGGCCAGCGCGGCGTCCTGCTCAGACATCAGCATTTCCAATGCCTGCAGGGTCGTGTCGCGAACGCTTTCGGGTACAGGGCTTTCAATGCCGCCCTGCTGGATGCCGGTGTCCACGATTTTGCTGGTGTAGTCAGGCAGGCTCAGGTCGCAGTAGGCCTGCGCAAACAGCAGCGCTACCACGGCGATGCACGCCGCCCAGTGACGACCCAGATGTTTAAAGATCTGTATCATAGGGGGTTCCTCCTGTTTTCAGATTTTGCTCCAGTGCTTCGTTTTCCGCCTCGATGGCAGCGAGAAAGACGTCCTTCATTGCCAGCATTCGGGCAAGATCGTCCGGTGAAATGCGATCCATAATGCGGGCGACATAAGCGTTTATCGCCTGTTCCCCCGCAAGGCGGGCAGCCTCGCCCTCCGGTGTGATGCAGACGAGTGTTTTGCGGCGGTCATGGGGGTCGGTTTCGCGCCGAATATGACCGTCCTGCTCCAGATACCGCAGCCCGCGCGAAACGGCGGGCATGGACTGCTGCAGGTTCTTGGCAAGCTCGGAAACATAGATGGTGCCGTCGTGACCGTGCTGCTCAATCATCGTGTGCAGATGCTCCAGCATACCCAGACGGCATTTTGGCTGACTGGCCAGGGCTGCACGCATACCGCGTTTGCCCAACCGATTGACATGGGCAAGAAACTGCACAAGTCCCTCCAACTCATTGCTGCGGTTGATTGCCATAATACACCTCGTAATCAAATAGTTATCAAGTGTTAAGTATTATCATAGGGTAATAATACACCCCCTTGCCATTTTTGGCAAGGGGGTGCGGCGTCTATTCAGAAATTGTTTACAAACGCAGAGAAGCAGGCTTTTCTCATTTCGCAAAAACGGCTTTATATCGTAAAATCTTGTCGACGCTTCTGTCCAGCCGTTCCTCAGAGATGGTGCCGTCTTTGACTGCCTGCAAAACAGCGTTGTACGCTTCGGGCAAGCCGTTGGGCATTAGCAGCAAATCACAGCCGGCTTGCAGAGCCTGCACGGCGGCTTCGCCGGGGGTGTAGGTGGTCGTGATGGCTTCCATGGAGAGAGAGTCCGTGACGATAAGAGTGTTTTCGGCATCGGGGATCAAGCCCACCAGTTCGGGGGAAAGGGTCGCCGGGGTCATATCGCCGGTGACGTTGGGGGCGGCGATGTGTCCGACCATCACAGCGTGCAGACCGGAATCCGCCGCAAAGGGCAAAAATTCGCAGTCCTGCAGCTCCGCCAATGTTTTGTGGGTGACGGCAAGGGCAGTGTGGCTGTCCTCCTTGGTGTCGCCGTGACCGGGAAAATGCTTTAGGGTGGGAAGAATGCCGTGTTCACGAAGCCCCTGTGCGGCTTCGGCAACCATTTGGGCGGCAGTTTCGGCATCGGAGGAAAACGCCCGGTCACCGATTACGGGGTTGTCCGGGTTGGTGTTCACGTCAGCAACGGGGGCAAAGTCCATATTGAAGCCGTATTGTTCGAGATAGCCGCCGATGTCCTGCCCCATGGCGAGGGCATCGGTGATGGCACCATTTTTGTATTGCGGTAAATCGAAGGCAGGGTTGTTGGCAAGGCGGGACACGCGCCCGCCCTCCTCGTCCACGGCAATAAACAGGGGCGTCTGACAGGCGGCTTGCAAATCGTTGTTGAAACGCTTGATTTGCTCGGGGTCGGTTATGTTCTTGCCAAACTGGCAGATGCCGCCCACAGGGTAGGTGCGCAGCGCATCGCGCATAGCGTCGGTCAATTCGGTCACACCGTCTGCCTTGGCATCGTTGATGGTTTCCTGCGCAAGGGTAAGCTCCAGCGCGTCGGGGCGCACGATAAAAAGCTGCCCGACTTTTTGCTCCAGCGTTAAGGCAGAATCGGGCGTCGGCGCTGCCGAGGGTGCGGCGGATGGCTGCGGGACGGTGCTTTGCGGGACGGTGCTTTGCGGGGCAGCTGCACAGGCGCAAAGTGCGGCAATCAGCATAACGGGTAGGAAAAGACGTTTCATATGGCAGACCTCCTTGTAAGCGAAGAAAAACGATCGGTTGCTTTTTTACATAGTATCGTTTTGGTGCAAATTTGTCAATTGTCCGGCAAGGATTTTTCTAGACAGCCCTTGGCAAATTCCCAGAAGATTGCTATAATAAAGGCAATATCGCAGCCGCTGCAGCGTGCCTTAAGCCGTCAGGCAGAGATCGTGCGGCGTTGCCTAAAGAAATAAGGACTACACAACGAAACGGAGGAACCGGAAATGGAGTTTACACAGGTCGTTAAAAATCGATATTCCTGCAAAAAGTTCAGTGACCGTGCGGTAGAGCCTGCCAAGTTGGAGGAAATTCTGGAGGCGGGACGTGCTGCGCCTACTGCCAAAAACCTGCAGGAGCAGCGCATCTATGTGGTGCAGAGCCAAGCCGGGCTGGAAATGATCGACCGCATTACGCCCTGCCGCTACGGCGCACCGGTCTGCGTGATCGTTGCCTTTGATACCCAAAATATGTACACCTACCCCGGGGAAAAACGTACCTCCGGTGTGGAGGATGCTGCCATTGTGGCAACGCATATGCTGCTGGCAGCAGCCAATGCCGGGGTGGACAGCTGCTGGCTGAACTGCTTTGACCCGGACAAGCTCGCCAAGGAGCTGAACCTGCCGGACAACGAGGAGGTTCTGATGATTCTGGATTTGGGCTATGCTGCCGAGGGTGCGGCACCGCTGCCGAACCACTTCTCCCGCAAAGCACTGGCGGAAACCGTTTCCTACCGATAAAGCAACTTGAAAAGGGCTGTCATGGTGACAGCCCTTTTTTGTTTGGGGTAAGTTACAGCTTATCAGCATTCCTTTTTCATGGCAGAATAGCCGATCAAAACGGTCCAGATCCTTGGTGCAAAGAGCCAAGGCGTGAGGTACCAGATGGAACGAGTCGCCGGCACCCAGAACAACAGCCATCAGACCAAACAGCTGGAACGGGTGGTTTCCCTTGCAGCCGCGAATCATCAAAATACCGATGATGATGACAGATACCAGATAAACGGCATCAAAAAGCGTTTCTGATACTTGTAGATAGAGCCTACCGAAACCCCGCACGCCGCAGCCGTCGAAGTGGTGCTTAAGCTGTTAGGCGGGAATTATGCAGTATTGCCCAAAGAAAAACCGCAGCAGCGGGGATAAACCCTTAGCTGCTGCGGGAATCCTTGCAGGTGCTTATTCGTACAGAGGGAAGCGGGCGGTCAAATCCGCGACGCGGGCGGCGACATCGTCCTTTTTATGCGTAAAATCAAAGATGCAGTCGGCAATACAGTCGGCAATGATCTTCATCTCATCGGGACCCATACCGCGGGTCGTCACGGCGGGGGTGCCGATACGCACGCCGCTGGTCACAAAGGGGCTGCGCTTTTCGCCGGGTACGGTGTTCTTGTTTGCCGTGATGTGAACCTCGTCCAGGTTATGCTCCAGCTCCTTGCCGGTGCATTCCTCGTCGGTCAAGTCAATCAGCAATAAGTGGTTGTCGGTGCCGCCGGAAACCAGCTTGACACCGCGTGCCGTTAGCTGCGCCTCCAACGCCTTTGCGTTTTCTACGATATGGCGTGCATATTCTTTGAATTCCGGCTGCAGTGCCTCACCGAAGCAAACAGCCTTTCCGGCAATGACGTGTTCGAGCGGACCGCCCTGCGTGCCGGGGAAAATCGCAGAGTTGATGCGCTTGATCAGATATTCGTTGTTGGTCAGAATCAGACCGCCGCGCGGACCGCGCAGTGTCTTGTGGGTCGTGGTTGTGACAACATCGGCGTAGGGTACAGGGCTTTGGTGCTGCCCACCGGCGACAAGCCCTGCAATGTGTGCCATATCGACCATCAGCATGGCGCCGTAGCCGTGGGCAATCTCGGCAAGCTTTTCAAAATCAATGGCGCGCGGGTAGGCGGACGCACCGGCAACCAGCAGTTTGGGACGTACCTTGGCAACCTGCTTGGCAAGGGCAGCATAATCAATGCGACCATCCTCGGCAGAAACGCCGTAAGAAACAAAGTTGTAGTTTTTGCCGCTCATATTGACCGGGGAACCGTGGGTCAGGTGTCCGCCTTGGGACAAATCCATGCCCATAACGGTGTCGCCCAATTCCAGCAGGGCAAAATAGACCGCAAGGTTGGCTTGTGCGCCGGAATGGGGCTGCACGTTGGCGTATTTTGCCCCAAACAGTCGGCAGGCGCGGTCAATGGCGATCTGCTCAACCTCATCCACAAACTGGCAGCCGCCGTAATAGCGATGACCGGGGTAGCCCTCTGCGTATTTGTTGGTCAGCACGCTGCCCATCGCCGCCATAACAGCGGGGGAAACGATGTTTTCACTGGCAATCAGCTCAATGTTTTGGCGCTGACGGGTCAGCTCGCGACCCATAGCAGCACCCAGTTCGGGGTCGGCTTTCTCCACAAAGCCGATGGTGTCGATCAAATCTTTATACATTTCCGTGACCTCCTCTGTAGCCGTGCGGCGCATCCTTTGGCGGGTGCGTCAGTGCTGCGGGCAGTACATAACTGCCGCTTTACAGCACTAAAGTATACTGCATATTTACTATAGCACGTTCCTGCCGCTGCGTCAATGGCTTTTTGCACAGAGAAACTACGGCTAGGGTGTTGCTCCATAAGAAAACCGCCCGGCAAGCGGCAGAAGGCACTGCTTTACCGGGCGGTTGCGGGAGTTAAACGGTTAAGATATAAAAGGTAAGGGGCTTAGCCCATCACGATATGGACCTGCACGGTGGCTCCGGCAGGGGCAGGGGAAAGGGTGCTGCCGTCTGCCGCCTTGCCGTCTACAGTCATGGATTTTACGCCTTTTTCGACATGGGCAGCGTTATCGACTGTAATTTCATACGTTGCTCCGCGCCAGACACGGCGCAGGGTAAAGCCGTCCATCGTGTGGGGGATGCAGGGGTCGATTTTCAACCCCGCTAAGGTCGGCTGAATGCCCAAGATAAACTGGCTGACATCCACAAAGGTCCACGCTGCCGTGCCGGTAAGCCAGCTGTTTTTCGCCTCGCCAAAGGTCGCGGCGTCGCGCCCGGCTACCATCTGGCTGTAGACATACGGCTCGGTGCGATGAATCTCGCTGATGTCCTCAAGGTATGCGGGGCAGGTCTTTTTGTAAATCTCAAAGGCGCGATCGCCATGCCCGACCACGGTTTCGGCGCAGCTGACCCATGGATTGTTGTGGCAGAAGATGCCTGCGTTTTCCTTGTAGCCCGGGGGGTAGCTGGAAATTTCGCCCAGCTCCAGATGATACCGTGTGTAGGCGGGCTGCAACAGCACAATGCCATACGGGGTGTCCAGCTTGTCTTTTACGCTCTGCAAAGCGGTCAGTGCTTCGCCGGTTTTTACGCCGATGCCCGCCATAACGCACATACCCTGCGGCTCAATGAAGATTTTGCCTTCCTCGCACGCCTCGCCGCCTACGACCTGACCGTTGGCATCGTAGGCGCGGCGGAACCACTTGCCGTCCCAGCCGGCGGTCAGCGCGGTGTGTTCCATAGCAGAGGCTTCGGCGCGGACCTCGGCAGCCTCCGCAGAGTGACCGACCTTGTCCAGAATTTCGGCAAAGGCGTTGCCGTATTTGACATACATACCGGCAATAAATACACTCTCGGCAACGGGTCCTTCGCTGGGACCGGTGGTCTGGAAGCTTTCGCCCGGCTCCTTGCTGAAGCAGTTCAGATTCAGACAGTCGTTCCAGTCAGCACGACCGATCAACGGCAGACCATGCGGACCCTTGTGGGTGCGCAGATAACCAAAGCTGCGGCGCAGATGCTCCAGCAGCGGCTGGGCAAGGCTGTGATCGTTGTCAAAATCAACCGATTCGTCCAAGATGGAGTAGTCGCCCGTTTCACCTAAGTAGGCGTACACGGCTGCGATCAGCCACAACGGGTCGTCATTGAAGCCGGAGCCGATGTCCATATTGCCCTTTTTCGTCAGCGGCTGGTATTGGTGGTAGGCGCTGCCGTCGGGGAATTGGGTGGCGGCAATGTCCAAAATGCGCTCCCGCGCGCGGGCGGGAATCAGATGCACAAAGCCCAAAAGGTCTTGGCAGGAATCGCGGAAGCCCATACCGCGCCCGGTGCCGCTCTCATAATAACTGGCGGAACGGCTCATATTAAAGGTGACCATACACTGGTATTGGTTCCAGATATTGACCATACGGTCGAGCTTTTCATCGCTGCTCTTGACCGAATAGGTGGACAAAAGCCGGTTCCAGTGTGCGTGCAGTGCCAAGAGAGCGGCATCCACCTGCGCGTCCGTGGCATAGCGGGCGGCCAATGCCTGAGCGCGGGTCTTGTTGATGACGCCGGGCGCTGCCCATTTTTCGTCCTCCGGGTTTTCTATATAGCCCAGCAGGAAAATCAGGCTGCGGCGCTCGCCCGGCTGCAGGGTGATGTTGATCTGATGCACGCCCACGGGCGCCCAGCCATGCGCTACCGAGTTGGTGCAGCTGCCGTTTTCCACGACCTCCGGGTTGGCATTGCTGCGCCATGCGCCCAAAAAGGCGTCGCGGCTTGTGTCAAAGCCGTCGATCGGCGCGTTGACCGTGAAAAATGCGTAGTGGTTACGACGCTCGCGGTATTCGGTCTTGTGGTAGAGCGCACTGCCCTCGACCTCAACCTCACCGGTTGAGAAATTGCGCTGGAAGTTGGTGGAGTCATCCACGGCGTTCCACAGGCAAAACTCCACATAGCTGAACACTGTAAAGGATTTCGCCGTGCTGCTCTCATTCGTCAGCACCAGACGGTCGATCTCGCAGTTGTCGCCGACCGGCACAAACAGCTCAAGGCGCGCTGCCAGATCGTTCTTCTTGCCGGTAATGGTCGTGTAGCCCAAACCGTGGCGGCATTCGTAGCTGTCCAGCGGTGTTTGGGTAGGCTGCCAGCCGGGGTTCCAGATGGTATCGCCATCTTTTATATAGTAATAGCGACCGTTGGAGTCTGCCGGCACATTGTTGTAACGGTAACGGGTAATGCGCCGCAGCTTGGCGTCCTTGTAAAAGCTGTACCCGCCCGCTGTGTGGGAAACAAGGCTGAAGAATGCCTCGCTGCCCAAATAGTTGATCCACGGCAGGGGGGTCTTGGGCGTGGTGATGACGTATTCTCTGGCGGCGTCATCAAAGTGTCCAAACTTCATACGGATCGTCTCCTTTACATGGTATAGACCGGGGCGTTTGTGCCGGCGGTATTTCTATAGGAATAGAATATGCAGTAGCCGTAAACGTTTAAGCTACTACCCATACAATACTGCATTTTCAAGGAAAATGCAAGCAAAACTATGTAAAATGGCGAAGATTCGTCAAAATAGACAATTTAAGTAACGTAATTTCGCAACGAAACAAAAACAGGAAAATGGGAACGCTGAACCGATTTATTGCGCAAAGCACCGCAAAAAAGGCGCGGAATGCCCATTTTTTACGAAACTTGCCTACGAAATAGTTAAAACCGGCGTCAGGATTTATTGCAAAACGCCAAAACGATGAAAAATGCACAAAAAGATGTAAAAAACACTTGCAAAACTGGTTGACGTGTTGTATAGTAAATATGCGAAAACGATTAAGGCAAACGAAGGGAGGCTGCACGAATGGTATCCGTCAAGGACATTGCAAAGGAATGCGGTGTTTCGGTGGCAACCGTCAGTAAAGCCCTGAACGGACACAGCGATATCAGTCAGGCCACCAAAGAGAAGGTTCGTGCGGCTGCTCAGCGTCTTGGCTATATGCCGAACTCCGCGGCCCGCGCATTAAAAACAAACCGTACCTATAATTTGGGCGTCCTGTTTGTGGACGAGGCACAAAGTGGTCTTACCCACGAATTCTTCGCCGCGGTGCTGGACTCCTTCAAGCGCAGCGCGGAAGGCAGCGGTTACGATATCACCTTTATCAATCACAATATCGGGCGCGGACGTTCCAGCTATCTGGAGCATTGCCGGTACCGCGGGGTGGATGGTGTGATCGCCGCCTGTGTCCAATTCGATGACCCCGAGGTCGTGGAGCTGGCACACAGCAGCCTGCCGCTTGTCACCATCGACCACGTTTTCAATAACAGATCGGCGGTTATGTCGGATAACGTCGAGGGCGTCAGCCGCATAGTGGATCACCTTTGCGCACAGGGGCATGAAAAAATTGCCTTTATCCACGGCGAAGCGCACAGTGCCGTCACCCAAAAGCGCTTGGCAAGCTTCTACCGCGCCTGCGAGGCACACGGTATATCCACCCCGGACGAATACATCGTATCGGCAACCTACCGCGACGTCAAAGGCTGTGCCGAGGCAACCCGCAAGCTTTTGCGCCTTGTCGACCGCCCTACCGCCATTTTGTTCCCGGATGATTTTTCCGCCATGGGCGGCATCAAGACCGTTCGGGAGGAGGGACTTTTGATTCCCCGCGACATTTCGCTGGTCGGTTATGACGGCAGCCTACTCTCGCAGGCAATATCGCCCAAGCTTACCACCTATCGCCAGAATGTCGAGGCTATGGGGCGCGCAGCGGCAGAGCTGCTGATCGGGCAGATCGAATCCCCCCGCACGGCATTGCCGGAACAGCGCCTCGTTGAAGGCGAGCTTCTGCCGGGAGAATCGGTGGCAGAACCCTTTTCTTAGTATCTGGTTCGCAGCAAAATGTGGACTTTATTAAAAAATGCTTTATAAAAACATCTGCAAGGAGGATGAACCCTATGAAAAAGACACTCAGCGTTCTTACTGCGACAGCGATGACCGCAACGATGCTGGTCGGATGCGGGGGGGGGAGCGCTAGCTCCTCGACAGCACCGGCGCCCGCATCCACTGCGGACTCCACGGCAAGCTCTGCCGCGGCAGAACCCGCCGCCGAGGAAGGCAAGGTGTTGAATATCTGGTGCTGGAACGATGAATTCCAGTCCCGCTTCAATGCCTACTACCCCGAAGTCAAGGAAGTTGCCGAGGATAAGTCCACCACGACGCTGAACAACGGCGTTACCGTAAAGTGGACCATCAATCCCAACGACAACAACAACTACCAGAACAAGCTGGACGAAGCTCTGCTGAAGCAGGATTCCGCCGCTGCAGATGACAAGATCGACATTTTCTTGATCGAGGCTGACTACGCACTGAAGTACGTTGACTCCGAGTACACGCTGGATGTCAAGAAGGATATCGGTCTGAGCGACGCTGACCTTGCCGACCAGTACCAGTACACCAAGGATATCGTTACCGTGGACGGCG
>ERZ1034973.1412-NODE-1412-length-14110-cov-20.434294_pt1 | contig 14110 bp, 14 predicted proteins | sample MGYA00520686_ERZ1034973 | MGnify/ENA primary metagenome ERZ1034973 (study PRJEB33766, sample SAMN09781775) | gut metagenome | biome: gut microbiome | host: Homo sapiens | place: Madagascar | study: EMG produced TPA metagenomics assembly of the PRJNA485056 data... | reverse complement strand
TCTTTGTTTTGTGAATGTATCGGAATTTAAAAGGAAGTTAACTCGCTTCGCGAGTGAAGTGAACGGACGTATGCCTTGTTTTTTGAGCTTTAAAGCTATTGTCCGTTATCTTCCTGAACGACCGAAGGGAGTGATCACTTCTTTTTCAATTCCGTTATCTTCTGAACTTGTGAAAGTTCAATCATTGATTTTCCTCCATGAACGCCTCCACATCCTTCGGATGGTAAGGTATGCGCTTGCTTCCAATGAATCGGCAACCGTTCTCCGTTATGAGCACATCGTCTTCAATTCTTATGCCTCCAAAGTCCTTGTAGGTCTCAAGCAGGTCAAAGTTGATGAACTCCTTGCAGTGGCCGCTGGCCTTCCAGTTGTCTATAAGAGCAGGAATGAAGTAGATACCCGGCTCGTCAGTCACCACGAAGCCCTCCTCCAGACGTCGTCCCATGCGCAGACAGTTGGTACCAAACTGTTCGAGGTTCGGTCTCGTCTCCTCGTCGAAGCCCACGTTTATCTGGTCCAGGTTCTCCATGTCGTGAACGTCCATTCCCATCATGTGTCCAAGACCGTGAGGCAGGAACATGGCGTGTGCTCCAGCGCGTACAGCCTCTTCCGTGTCGCCCTTCATCAGTCCAATCTCTTTCAGGCGGTCAGTCATGAGCTTGCACACGGCAAAGTGAACATCCATATATCTCACGCCCGGCTTAGCCACCTTTAGCGTGTAGTCGTGACATGCCTCCACAATGCTGTAGATCTCGAGCTGTCGCTGCGTGAACTTGCCGCTCACAGGCATGGTGCGCGTGTTGTCGGAGCAGTAGTTGTTTATCGTCTCAGCACCTGCGTCACACAACGCGAGGCGTCCGGCCTCCAGCACAGCCATCGACGGGTTGCCGTGCATGATCTCGCCGTGCTGGCTGAAGATTGTGGGGAAGCTCACCATCGCACCATACGAGTTTGCGATGCCGTCGACATGTCCGCCGACAAACTTCTCTGTCACGCCGGGCTTTGTCAGTCGCATCGCCGTGGTGTGCATCATGTAGCCGATCTCGGCAGCACGCTCAAGCTCCTCTATCTCCTGAGGCTCTTTCGTTGATCTCATCTTCACCACAGCGTTGATGAGCGCCATGCTTGCCGACTCTTTCTGCTGGTTGGGATGAATGCCGAGGAGGTCAAAAATCTGGAGCTTTATGTCGTAGCGGTAGGGTGGCAGGAAATGAATGGTGCGCTTCTGTCGCATCGCGTCGTTGCAGATGGTCTTCAGAGTCTTCATGGGTGCCGAGTTGCTCACGCCCACCTGCTCAGCGAGGTCGTGCACGCTGTCCACGCTTCCATACCACACAATGTCCTCAATGTCTATGTCGTTTCCGACCAGAGTCTCGATGTTGTTGTCGATGTCTATGACGCCAACCAGACCGTCGCGGTTCTGTCCGAAATAGTAAAGAAAAGACGAGTCTTGGCGGAACGGGTAGTATCCGTTGTTAGGAAAATTGCATGGCGACTCGTTGTTTCCGAACAAGATAATGATGCCGCTCTTTACAAGCTCTTTCAGCTTGGCGCGACGGTTAACGTAGGTTTGCTTGTCAAACATATCTTAAAAATTTGTCTAATTGTCTGCAAAGTTACTACTTTTTCTAATAATTTGTGTAACTTTGCCTACAAAATAACATTATTTAGGTAAAAAGTTTCTCTATAAAGTATGCAGATTGACAGAAAGACCGCCCTTGTGCTCGAAGGTGGGGGCATGCGAGGTGTGTTTACCAGCGGTGTGCTCGATGCCTTCATGAAGCACGATCTCACCTTTCCTTACATCGTGGCCGTGTCGGCAGGTGCCTGCAACGGCATGTCTTATGTGAGCCATCAGCCACGCCGGGCACGCATCTCCAATATCGACTATTTGGCCCGTTACAAATATATAGGCCTGCGCCACCTTGTTACCCAAGGGTGCATCTTCGACCGTGAGCTTCTTTACGACAAGTTTCCCAATCAGTATCTTCCGTTCGATTTCGACACCTTCTTCAGCTCGCCCATGACCTTCGAGATGGTCACGACCAACTGTCTCACGGGCCAGCCCATGTATCTCTCCGAGCGCCATGACCGCCAGCGGGCCCTCGACATCGTGCGTGCATCGAGCAGCCTGCCTTATGTCAGCAAGATCGTCGATGTCGACGGCATCCCCATGCTCGATGGAGGCATCGTTGACAGCATCCCCTTGCAGCACGCCATCGACATGGGGCATCCCACCAACGTGCTGGTGCTCACCCGCAACCGCGGCTATCGCGACACAGGCAAGGACATGAAGATTCCGCGTTTCATCTATCGCAAATATCCCCGTCTGCGTGTAGTCCTCAGCCGTCGTCTTGCCGCCTACAACGCACAGCTCGAATATGTGGAGCGCATGGAAGACGAGGGCCGTGTCATCTGCATCCGTCCCGAGCGCCCCATGGAGGTAGACCGCATAGAGAAAGACATCGCCAAGCTTGAGCGCCTCTACGAAGAAGGCTTCGCCCTTGGTGAGCGTTTCTGCGAGAAATATTGGAAATGAACGCCGCACGGCACCTCTGATACCTTATATTATAGGAGCATCTTTGTTTCTTTAATCCGAATCGGTCGTTAGGGCTTGCTTTGATTTTGGATTTTTAGAAGAATGGATTTTGTTTGGCTTTTAATGAGTAATAGCGAGCTATTGCGAATTAAAAACAAGCAAAAGACACCTTATAAAAAACAAAAGACAGCAAGCAGTTCTAAAAATATACATAAAACGGCCTAATGACCGATTTGGGTTCAATAGAGACAGAGATGCTCCTATATTTTTATAAAATTAAAAGAAAAATGGCAAGAAACAACAAGACATCAGAGACCCTGTTCCAGTTCATGAACCACATCATCACCCTGTTGCATCAGAACGGCCAACACCGCACCATGCAACATTACAAGGCAACCCTCAACAGCTTCAAACGCTACCGTGCCAACAGAGACATCGCCCTGAGAGACCTCTCTGCCGAAGAAATGCGCTCCTACGAGGCCCACCTGAAGAACGTGTCAAAGGTGTGCAGCAACACCAGCTCCTTCTACCTCCGCACGCTCCGCGCCACCTACAACAAAGCCGTGGAGCAACGTCTGACCCCACAGAAGCACCCCTTCCGGAACGTCTATACAGGCATCGCCAAGACCCGAAAGCGGGCCATCCCCACATCCTCCATCAGCAAGATCAAACATCTGGCTTTCCCTCAAGATCTCACACATAATCAGGAATTTGCAAGGGACACCTTCCTCCTGTGCTTCTATCTGCGAGGCATCTCCTTCATCGACCTTGCCCACCTCCGCAAGTCCGACCTTCGCGAAGGCTATCTCCATTACACCCGAAGCAAGACCGGCCAACGCCTTACCGTCCGTTGGGAGAAGGAGATGCAGCTCTTGTTAGACAAATATCAAAGCTCCGACACCACCTCCCCATATCTCTTTCCCCTCCTTGTAGACACAGGGTGCAGCAGCCAGACAAAAGCCGTTGTCAGCAAGCAAGAAGAGCAACGCCTCTATCACAACGCCGAAGCCCGCATATCCTACCACCTCAAGCAGTTAGGAGCAAAACTTGGCATCCGTGACAAACTCACCCTCTATGTCGCCCGCCATTCCTGGGCAACGGCAGCAAGAGACAACAACGTCTCCATCTCCGTCATCAGCGAAGCCTTGGGACACCATTCAGAAGCCACCACCCAAATCTACCTCCGTACCATACAAACCTCAGAAGTGGACGATGCCAACGCCAAAATTCTTGCGGCGATATAACAGCAGAACAGTAGAAAAACAGCAGAAAAGCAGCAGAAAAACAATGGGTGTCAACAAGTGAACCAAAATGAACCGTTTTTCCGCATCTCTTTGTAAGAGATACAGAAACCAAGTGCAAAAATAAGAAAAATATTGTAAATGAACGAATTGTGTACGATAAAATATTAATATGCAATCAACATTTTTAACAATAATCCGAAAAGATTTTAAGGCTTTGTTTTAGTAGTTATTGGATTATCAAATAGTTACAAACTTTTCTGTATCTCTTACAAAGAGACACCGAAGAAGGAACGATTTTGCGAGAGGTTTTATGAAGAAAAATAGGATCGTACGGCTAATCATTCCGAGGGTTGCAGACTATCACGCTCTTGGGTCAGGAGCACGTTTGTGATTAGAGGTTTACCTTCGTGGAAATAGACTAACCAACCCTTTCTTGCCAAGTGTTTTGAATCACAAATTCACGACACGGGGGAATGAGAGGTACACCCTGACCGTAACATCAAAAACAGACAATGACGCCATTATACACCGAAAAGAGTTGGTTCGCTTTAAAGATATTTTTTGGCAAAGGCAAGCCGATAAAAGACTATTTCGTCACCAACAACATAGAGCACGTCTATGATGTGAAGAAAGAGTTTTGGGACAAGACCAAGAAAAAGTGTTTTGTCAAGGACGTGCCTGTCATGCCCAGCCTGATCCTTTTTCGCACCACAAGAGTAGAAGCCGAGCATATAGAGCGCCTGTTTCTCAACAAGGTCATGCTCTACCGAGGCAAAAACTCAGAAGACAGGAGGGAACCATCCAAAATTCCAGAACGCGAAGTACAGATTTTCAAGATCGTTGTAAACTCAGGCATCGAAGGTCTCGACTTTTACGACGATTACAATCCCAAGTTTGTCCAGGGCGACAAGTTCCGTGTCATCGACGGTCCCTTGAAAGGCGCCGAAGGCTATGTCGTTCGCATCAAGAAAGACCACCGTCTCTACGTCAGCATCCAAGGCCTATGTGCCGTCACCACCGGCTACATCCCCAAGGCTTTCTTGCAGAAGATAGAATGAAAGCAGAAGAGTGAGTGAGTTCCGTGTGCAAAAAATATTCGTGTCATTCGCGTTATTCGTGTTCAAAAGAATATACAAAGGGCTATGCCCTAAATTGAGTACTAACGAAATATATTTTAAATGATATAGAGAAAATAAAAGAAAGAATTGGCAGAATTAAGAAAAAAATATAAATTTGCAAACGAATAGGACTTCCTGCATGTTTTGTTTGGAGTACCAAATGTTTAATGTTTAGAAATTTATATACAATGAGACAAAACCTTTGTGTACGGAATTTTGGCCCCATAAGAAACGTTGATGTGAATTTTGGTGACTTGACAGTTTTAATAGGACCTCAGGCAAGCGGAAAAAGTTTGTTCTTGGAACTATTTAAACTGGTTAAGGATAAGGCACATATTGTCAGTACGCTAAAAAAATATAATTATATTCTTAACAAATCAGATGTAAATCCTTTGTTTGAATATTATTTCGGGGAAAGCATGTCGCAAGTCTTGTCTGATTCTACAGAAATTTTATTTGAAGGAGAAAAACTCAATATTACATCTCTCTTGCAAGGCAGGAACAACTCAGAAGAAGCTGTATTTTATGTGCCAGCTCAGAGAATCCTAAGTATTTCTGACGGGCGTCCTAAAAATTTCATGGAGTTTGACATAACAACACCTTATGTACTTCGTGTGTTTAGTGAAACTTTAAGGGTATTTATACAGGTAGGGTTAGGCAATCCTGATACCATATTCCCTATGCGAAATAGGCTTAAAGTTAATATGAGGGATTCTATAAATAATACCATTTTTCATGGTGGAAAGGTGGTCATAGACCAAACTGCCGGACAGCGAAAAATGAAGTTGAATGTTGGAAAGGCTAATTTGCCTTTTATGACATGGAGTGCAGGCCAGAAAGAGTTTATGCCTTTGCTATTGGCGATGTATTGCCTTTCAGGTCCTCCTACATCTGTAATCAACAAAGATGGTTATAAGTGGGTTGTTATTGAAGAACCAGAGATGGGATTGCATCCTAAGGCCATAGAGACTGTTATCTTGCAGATAATAGAGTTGATGCAAAATGGCTATAGGGTCATTGTTTCAACTCATTCAACTATTTTGCTGGAGTTTGCTTGGGCATTGGGGATGCTTAAGAATTTGGATGAACGTACTTTTAGAAAGGCCATGTGTGAACTGTTTTCCGTTGATACGCATGATAGTATGGCTAATCTGTTTAAAGGCTTGAAGGGAAAAAATGTAAAAACATACTTTATGTCCTCCAGAGGAGAAGAAGGTGTTGTCTCTTCTGATATTTCTTCTTTGGATGTAGAAAGTGATATAGATTTTGTCGCAGATTGGGGTGGACTGTCTTTCTTTGCAGGCAAGGCTTCAGAAATTGTTGGGAAATATTATCAGGAATAGCGTATGGCTAAAAGTGATTTTACAACATTTGAAAGTATCGTGCAGGCTATCCCTGCGATAGCAAGTGCTTATAGGGATGGCTTACAGGCTTTGGAAAGCAAAGATGCAGGAAAAGTAAAACCTCAAAATCCACGCAATTTGTCTGGTAGTGTCTACTTGGACAAATGCTTGGAGAAAACAAATCCTCATGATGCTCGTTGGGATTATGTCATAGGTTATTGTGAAAAGGCTTATTTCGTAGAAGTCCATCCTGCCAATACAAGCAACATTGATGAAGTGGTGAAAAAGAAAAATTGGTTAGAGGTATGGTTGAATGCAAATGCCTCGGATTTGAAAGCGATGATGGCAGGAACTAGTTATTATTGGATTGCTTCTGGTAAGGTAGCCATCCTCCCTAATTCTCCACAAGCAAGGAGAATAGCCAAAAACAAATTGGTTTTATGTAAGGAGTTGAAGTTGGACACAAAATAGAGTACTAACCGAATATATACATGAGGTTGTAAGTAAACGACATTCGGTAAGCACTCAAATTAGGGCTTAAATTATAAAGAAGTAACTTCTCTGCTGAACTTTAACAGAATTTCCGTTAAGCCAAATTCATAGAGCAAGGCTTGCTTTTGCGATGTCATGGCGAGGATAAAATATGTATTGAATTCTATATTTATGCACTTACAAAAGAGCCTATACTAAGGAGAATGCTAAAAACGAGTACTAACTTAAGGCTTTATAAAATTTACAAATATGGTGAAAGATATAAAAGAAACGATGGCAGACTTTAAAAAAAGATTGCAAGAAACAAATACGGATTCTCTAATAGGACTATCGACAGGGTTTGAAAAGCTTGATGATATTATTGGTGGATTTGTAGAAGGAACTCTTGTCACAATAGGAGGTAGAACAGGAATGGGTAAAACCGCTTTTGCCTTTAACTTGTTGAAAAACCTAACAGTTGACAAGAAAATCCCTTCGTTATATATTTCATTAGAGAGTACAGAACAACTGTGTGTCAACACGCTGATTGCTTGTACTCTTGGCATAAATTACAGTAAATTGCTTAGAGGTCAACTTCTTATAGAAGAATGGGAAAAGATAGACAATGGATTGGCTGCAATAACAGATACTCCTGTTTATCTGGATACAAAATCAACCTACACAATAGATGAAATATATAAAACCGTTGAAGAAACGGTGAAAGAGCGTCAAGTAAAGGTTGTTTTCATCGATTATTTGCAATTGATCTTTGCCAAGACGGGATTCTTTGAAAATAGATACTTAGAGTTGAACTATATAACAAGGAGATTAAAAGCCTTGGCAAAAGAGTTTAATATTACGATAGTGCTGCTTTCTCAGCTGAATAGGAATGCAGAAGACGAAAATCGATCCGAACACCGTCCTGTCTTGACCGACCTTAGAGATAGTGGAACTATTTGTGATGATAGTGATGTCGTCTGCTTCGTTCACAGACCAGAGTATTATCATATCTATGAAGATGAAAAAGGCAACGACATGCGTAACAAAGCAATGATAATTGTAGCAAAAAATCGATTAGGTTACACTGGCGATGTTACACTTTATACGAATATGTCTACTTTATCTTTCTTCAATGAAAGTCCTTATAAAGGATATGAGATTAAAGAAATGTTTCCAACAGATTCATTGGCTTTTTGATGCATATAGAAAATGAGAAATAGAGTTTGGGGAAGTTTAAGCAATTTTGTGTTCAAGGTATATGTGATAGACGCTATGGTAATGCGTTATCAGAAATACGATAAACGCATAAATATATGCTTGGCAATCGTTTCTTCAAGTAGTATTGCCGCATGGACAGTATGGCAGATAGTGCCTCAATTATGGGCAGGCATGATTGCTATAACCCAAGTGATACAAGCTGTCAAGCCTTACTTTCCCTATTCAATGTATATAAGAACTTTGAATGAGAAGAGCAAACTTCTTCATGACATCAACAGGCGTTTTGAACGGTTGTTCTTCAACATTGACTATAAAACATTAACAGCAGATGAAATAGTCGATCAATATTTCAATTTGAAGGCAGAAGCAGAAAACGTTTGTTTCTTTGGTGATGACATGAATTGTATTCCGCAGAAAAGCGATATAGAATATGCCAATCAAGAAACTGCAGCATATCTTAGAAGTAATTATAATGTATAACACAAAATAAAAATATTATGAGTAAAAATACAAATACAGAAAAGCCAAGCAGAATTGGTTCTTCATTGAGGAATAGCAGTAGCATCCCTGACTACAAATACACACCACCACCTCCCCCTCCACCATTGGAGAACAAAGAATAGATATTTGTAGGCACACAAATTAGGTCTTAATGTAGAAGGTGTACCTTTGCTGCTGAATTTAAAACATTGAATTTTGTACAGCGACAATGATACAAGAACGCGATGAAAGGGAATGCCTTGGTAAGCTTTTTACTAAAAGTCTGATTAAGCGAATAGAATCAAGCTCGCTTGAATACTTGAGCGTGAAGACTTTATCCAATGTATTTAACGGTTGCAGGGATTTTTTCAGTCTGCGACCAGATAAATTTTCGTGCCAACGAGTGCAGATCCACACATGTTTGAGCTATGCCGAGTGCAGCCGAAAATCAAGAAATAAATTGGATTGGCAATATGCCAACATTTTCGATAAGTGAGAACAATAAAAGCTTGCTTTTAAATTGTCGAGCGAAGAATTTTCGTGCAAACGAGTGCAGAGCCAAACTTGTTTGAGCTATGCCGAGTGCAGCCGAAAATCACTTGTGTAAAGTGTATGAAATAGTTAATAAACAAGTGAAATTCTTAACATCTCAATATATAGGCACTTGCAAAAGTACCTATACAAAGGGCTATGCCCCAAATTGAGCACTAACATTTTTTCGATAAGTAAGAACAATGAAAACTTGCTTTCCGATAGTTGGAGAAAAAGAATAGAAAGATTCTACTTTAAGAACTGAACAAAGGCAATAATGTGTGTTCACAAAACTCCGTGTCGAATCCGTATTTATCTCATTCGTGTCGTTTTCGTTCAACAAACGCCATGTGAGCGTCCCAACGCGAACAAGCATCCGTGCGATTGGTGAGATCCGTGTGCCCCCCCCCAAAAAAAATTTTTATTCGTGTCATCCCAAAGGCCCCACTGGATTTCTTCAGGGGATTCTTTGACATGATTGTAGCTGGAAGAAGGGATTATGCCTTGATGATAGAGGCACTTTTAGTTAAACCTTTTTTAAAATCGAAAAAGTTCAACTTCTTAAATTACTCTGTATCCCCAGCAAACACTGGGGATGGAGTTGTATTGTCATAGGGGTTGGATGCTTACAACAAGTGAATTTTTTAACATCTCAATGTATAGGCACTTGCAAAAGTGCCTATACAAAGGGCTATGCCCTAAATTGAGCACTAACGATATACTATATACTATACTTTAAAGTAAAGATTATGAAATATAAGTATCAAAAAGAATTGGATTATTATATTCAGCAAGGGGCTCTTATTCCTGCTTTGCATGATCCTAAAGTTAAAGAAGCGTACAGATATGTCTTTGCCAATGAACCGCAGAAGAATCATCTTCCACCGCATAAATTACACCCTAATCGATTATTGCAACAAATTAAAAATGGAAATGTGGATTTAAGCGGCTTTGCTCTTTCTAATTTGGAGACTAAAAAAGAAGCAAGTGCATTTTATCGTTATCTTTGTAAAATTTGTAAAAATGCAAAAAAACAAATCGGAGATTCCATGTCTTATGGAATCATCAACTCAGAAGATGGCATGATAACTTCTACGGATTCTTATGGGCATTTTGACTTATATGAATCGGATAGTTGTGATTTGGCTTCTTCGTTTAAAATTATTCAAGCATTATGATACGATTACAAGGAATAAAAGGGCGTTTGTCAATAGATAAACTGAGAAAGATATCCGATCTTATTTACTTTGATGGTCCTTTCTTGTCTCACTATGTCCATACATCAGGTGATAATTATTTGTCATATTGGGTAGATTGTGATGATACAGCCCAACGATGGCTTGTTTTTAGAGTTGGTATGGTTTCTTTACAAGATTATGTGAACAAAAAGAAAACACTATATGAACTATTGAAAGCCGTAGATGAAGATTTTGTTTATGTAATCGATGTATATAATGATGGTTCACATGCTGATCCACTTATGATGTTTTTGGAGGATATTCCAGATGATTATTTTCCAGAAATAGATTCATATTTTGATTTTTCTTTAGAAAAAAGTTCTGATGTCGCTTCGATGTCTATTGCTCAGCAATGTGGCTTATTCGAAATTCATTTTACTGGAGCAGACGTTAAATATGGCTATATGCCTTTCGATAAATATACGAAGTGTTTATTGCAGGTTGATGAACTTCGTAAATATTGTGCCAGTAGATTTATAAAGAATAGAAAAGAGTCAAAAAGTTTTAAGAGCTTAAGTAAAGAAAAGCGCGCTATAGAATTAGATAATCTAAGGTTGGATACCAATTTTGAATATGTATATTCATTAGCAGGCTCTGTACGTGTATTACTTCGTCCTCAAAATCTGCAAGTTTCTTTTACTCAGACAACTGCAGATGATTTTGCTCGTGAACTAATTAGGTTGTTTAAGGCTGGTTATTCTATAGAAGAGCTGAAAAAGTATGCTGAAGAGTATGGCCAAGAAGCATTGGTGAAATTCAATGATTTGTTGGAAACACTTAAGAAAAATAAAGTAAATATTGCGGTAAGTTGGACAAATGAAGGTCAAAATGTTCGTGAACAACAAGTTATTTCAGAAAAGGATCGACAGTATATTATGGACAATTTAACGCATAGTATAGAACATTCCGAGGACTTGACCTTAGAAGGGAAATTCTATTCCTTAAATACTAGAACGGGAAGTTTTTCTTTCGAAACGTTAGATGAAGATAAAGTTTCTATAACAGGAAAGTTTGATGATACTGTAATAGATAAAGTTCAGACATTGACATTTGAACAGTTATACGAAATATCTGTGGAGAAGAAGTTTTTTGTAGGGCTTTCGAGTAAGAGTAAACCGAAGTTTTTAATCAATGATATTAAAGTACTATAGGATATGGAGATTTTCGTTGATGATTTCTTGGTATATAGTTCTGGTGTTATTGTTTTATCTTCAGAAAAAACTATTACGATGAAGATAGAAGACACTGACTTTGTGTTTGATTTTAAAGACGAAGATGGTGGAGCTCCTGCTATACAGATTGTCGAATCTGTAGAACATCGTTGCCATTTGGTCTTTTCTAATTTTAATAGTCCTTTGGGTACTAGTATAAAGGATCCAATACTTATTGCATCATTAGATAATGGGGAAAATCTTTATCTGCAATATGCAATTACAACCATAAATAAGGTTATAAAAGTATTTCAGTACACTTTATATACTTCAATGAAAGATGGCAAATAAAATAAGACAAGATGGCTTGTCGCAAAGTCAGATATATGAAAATGGTGAGCTTTATAGTATATCAATCGAGGAGCTTAAAGGCAATGAGGTAGCTATTAGGCAACTTGTAAATGATTATAATACGAAAGTCAAAACCATTGAAAAACTGCAAAAATCAGAAACAATGCTATCTTCCGAACTTCAATATCAAAATGCAAATCCTTTTTTTGCAAGTATAGCTGCAGTAATTAATATTGTTGGTTCTGTAATATCATGTTGTGGAGTAAATTTGATAACGGGAAATGAATCTGTAAAAATGGGAATTGTGTTTGTTATAGCAGGTAGCATATTATTATTGGCAGGAAGTATAATGACAATCTTTTATAAGCATGTATATGATCGTGTAAGTAGAAAATCAGAGCTAAACAATGAATATTAGGGGCATAAGATAATTTTTGTTGAATTACATTATATAGTTAATTATACAATGAAAACGATAGCTGTATTTAATAATAAAGGTGGTGTTGGTAAGACAACATTACTGTGTAATCTTGCAGCTTGCATAAAGGATAAAGGCAAGCGTGTTCTGTTAATTGATGCAGATCCTCAATGTAACGCGACTATCTATTTGTTTTCTCAAGAGAAAATTGAGGAGATGTATAGCGATAAGGTTACAAAGACAATTTATAGCTTGGTAACGCCAATAAAGAAAGGATATAAAAATTTAGATTACGAAATAATCCCTAAAGTTCATTCTGATGGATTTGATATTGATGTAGTCCTAGGAGATACTAAATTAGCAGTTGCAGAGGATTTGTTCAGTAATGAATGGATATCATTAAATTCTCCATTCCATGAAAGAGCCTTAGCTTCAACTTTCTTTTTAAAAAATATCTTTGAGAAATTAGAAAGTGATTATGATTACGTTTTATTTGATATGGGACCTTCTTTAGGTTCTTTGAATCGATTAGTCTTGCTGAATTGTAATTATTTTATTATTCCTATGTCTTCTGATATCTTTAGCCTTAAGGCTATTGAAAATATAGGGCATTCTTTGGAAATATGGCAAGCAAAGATTAATGATGTACTCGAAAATATACGAAAAGAAAATGATGGTGAATATGAAATAGGAGGTTCTGTTTTGACAGTTTCACCAAAATTTTTAGGTTACGTCAGTCAACAGTATAATACAAAAACAAATGCAGGTGTTAAACGTCCAGTAAAGGCGTATGATAGAATAATTCAAAAAATGCCTGATAAGATAAAGTCTTATTTGGCAAATTTCTATGATAATTCTCCAAATACTCCAGAGTTATGTATAGGAAGTATTCCTACAATGAATAGTTTGATACCCTTATCGCAAATGGCATCTAAACCAATATATAAGTTATCTGGTAGTGATGGGGTTGTTGGAGCTCATTTCAAAAAAGTCCAAGATAGCAAGATTGTTTTTGAAGGAATCGTTGATAAATTATTAAATTCGATTGAATATTATGATAGATTGGCCTGAAAAACTTGTACTAGACATAGCTCGTCGTAGATGCGTTTTGTTTTTGGGGTCGGGTGTTTCTGCAAATTCTAAAAATGCTGCTGGAGAAAGGCCAAAAACATGGGTTGAAGTGCTTAAATTGGGAATTAATAGATTACCAAATACTGTAACGAAAAAGCAGAAAGGTGTAGTTTCTAAAGCTATCAATAATGGTGATTTATTATTGGCGTGTGAATTGTTGAGAAAACATTTGGGGGCTGATGACTATAAGGATTTATTGAAAAGCGAGTTTTTTGATAAACACTTTTTGAAAGCTACAATTCATGAAGAAATAGAACAGTTGGATTCTCGTATTGTAGTAACTCCAAATTTTGATCAAATATACGAAAAGTATGTTCATTCTATTCCTGGCAATGACGTCGTTGTGGTAAAGTATAATGATAATAATATTGCAGATGTTATTCGCTCTGCTCATAGATTGATAATTAAAAGCCACGGTGATATAACTGCTGGAGATGATATAATATTTACTAAAGCGGATTATGCAAAAGCAAGGAGTGAATATGCACAGTTTTATTCTGTTTTAGATGCTCTTTTGCTAACTCATACATTTGTTTTTATAGGTGCAGGTCTAAATGATCCTGATATTCAGTTATTGTTGGAAGATTATACGTATCGAAATAAATATAAAAGAAAACATTTCTTTATAACACCCAAAGATTCCATGTCAGCGGAAGAGTTTGACATAATGGGAAAAACTTTAAGTCTAATTTTTTTAAAGTATGATAAAAAAGATGGTCATAAAGAACTGACTGATAGCATAAAAAACTTACAAGAGTTAGTTGATCAAAAACGAGATGAGCTTAGCGTTTCAAAGGATTGGTAGTCATAGATGGCTAAAGTAATATTATTATGAGATTAACAAAATTATATCTACACAATATAGGTCCTTTTCAGG
>ERZ1034973.1408-NODE-1408-length-14157-cov-14.137640_pt1 | contig 14157 bp, 5 predicted proteins | sample MGYA00520686_ERZ1034973 | MGnify/ENA primary metagenome ERZ1034973 (study PRJEB33766, sample SAMN09781775) | gut metagenome | biome: gut microbiome | host: Homo sapiens | place: Madagascar | study: EMG produced TPA metagenomics assembly of the PRJNA485056 data... | reverse complement strand
AGCGCAGCGCGAGCTCAATCCGTCTGTAGCAAATTGGAAATCCGCGGGAGCGTTTATTGTTCAATTTATAAAAATTTGCAATATTCACTTTTTTTACCAAATGAATAAAAGCGTGAGCGTATTTACAATTTGCGAAGACTTTGAGCGATTAAAACGATTAAAGTGCGAAGCACCCAAATAAATACAAGCGCAGCGCGAGCTCAATCCGTCTGTAGCAAATTGGAAATCCGCGGGAGCGTTTGTTGTTCAATTTATAAAAATTTGCAATATTCATTTTTTTTTCATTCTTGCGGAAAAAACTTTACTTTATTCAAAAATGGGTCGAAAATATAATATAGTTTTAGAATTTTTCTTCCATCGATTAATCGAAAATATAAAAAGTTAGGGAGTGATTATATGTTTAAGAAAATTTTAAATTTTTTGCTTTTATCTTCTATTACTAGCGCAATTTTTATGCTTTTTTTTGCCTGCTCGGTTGGATTGGGCGAGTCTGTTGATACAGAAGTTCCAAAGATTGAAATAACTTATCCGCCGGCTTCAAGTCCTGTTCGCGACTGGTTTTGTCTGGCTGGAACTGCTTCCGATGATAAAGGCGTTGCCTCGGTTTCTGTTTCCGCGGAAAACATTTCTACAAACGAAATAACGGATTTGGGAACTTTTACACCGGAAAAAGACGGTACATGGGCTGTAAAGATAAATGAAAAAGACTCTGCTGAAAATTACAAGCTTAAAGACGGAACTTATACGTTCTGTGTGATTGCAAAGGATACTTCAAACCAGAAGTCTGCTCCGGCTTACAGAACAATTGAAGTTGACAATACTCCTCCGGTGTTCGTTATTAAAAATCCGGGAACAATCAAGGCGGGAAAACCTTCTGCGTTCGGTTCGATTCTAAAGATTGTCGGCGCGGCGGCGGATGACCATGATATTTATGAGCTTTCGCTTGCTGTTTACGACAATCCGGCTATGGAAGGCTTGCCGAAAGCGGTTATTTCAGAAAAAAATGTTGATAAGACCGATGGAATTAACGTTACCCTGGCCCGCTATAATCTTGCGGTGGATTCCGGGGAGGCGGCCGCGGACGAGCTGCATAACAATTATCTGAAAATTTACGATGCTGCCGGCGGCGGAGACCAGAACTTTTTTGCTTCTGTTACATTAAAAGATTCTGCCGGAGTATGGCAGGATTACACAAAAAATCAGCCTTCTTCTGTTGGAAATTCTACAAACGGCGGACTTTATTTAAATGATTCTGTTTACGAAACCCTTATGGGAAAGAAATCAAAGTACGGACTTTCTGCCGCGGATTTTATGAGGCTTTTAAACGGAACATACAAAAACACCGCGGTTTCTGCATCTTCGGAAGAAAGGACGGCTGCGACAACGCAGGCTTCTTTGGATGATGAGGCAAAAAAAGAAATCCTGAAAATTCTGGGTGAAAGAAAAACCGAAACTTCAAAAACTCCGCTTGCGTTCTCGTTGAATAAAAACGCAAAGCCGACGTATACGGTTATGGGATTTTCATTTGACTCTTCTGCGGAATCAATTGCAAATCTGGGCGGACATAAAGCCGCAAAACAGAATTCTTTAACGTTCAAGGCGCAGGCCGGGCTGGACGGCGCGTATGTAAAATCAACTACGCTTAAAATCTATCTGTTCGGGCCTTATGAAAATGATTTCTGCACTGCGGAAAAGCTGGAGGAAATATATTCAGACCCGGACCTTTTTTATGAAAGATCAATAAAAACCGCAAAGGAATCTGCAAAAGCCGCGAACGGTGGCGCAGAGCCTTCAGAAGAGCTTGTGGCCGGTTTTGCAAAAGCGCAGATTTTAAAGGATTATTCTTCCAGCGGGGCAAGCACGGCTGAGACATTCTCGGAATCAATAGAGCTTCCTTCCTTTATTACAAAGGGCAAGTATTATCTTCTTGCGGCGACCGGCGAAGATGAAGATGGCGTAAAGCTTGTGACTTCGTATTATTACGGATTTGTCGGCGAGTCTGCCGGAACTCCGCCTGCGGTTTCAATTACAGGATTTGCAGACGGCGTTATGAAAAATTCCGTTTCAAAAATAAAAGTTTCAGGAACATTAAAGTCTGAAGAAACGGAACTTGCCGGTGTGGCTTATTCGGTTGTTGTGTTTGACGAAATCGCTTCAAAAACGGTTGGAACAATAACCGGAGAGGTTTCATCTGATAATTTTACTTTAGATTCAAAAAGACTTTCTGCGTCGTGGGAAGTCCAGGATATTTTAAAGGGCACTCTTTCTTATGAAAACGGCTATACGGCTTTCGAGCCGGAGGACGGCAAGCGCTTTAAATATACTGTTACAGTTACCGGAAAAGATACCACAGGTCTTGTGTCAAAAGATACAAGGTCGTTTACGGTTGATAGAAAAGTTCCGGAAATAAAAATAAACGACATAACTCCAGTTGCTAAAAAAGAAACGGCTGCGGATGGAACAGTTTCAAAATATATTGTTAATGGAAAAATAAAGTTTTCAACCGTTGTGACCGACACGAACCTAAAGAATGTAAAAGTTACGGTTACAGACGGAACAAAGTCCGAAACGCTGTTTGAAGGAAATTCTTCTACAATTGAAAAAGAGATTGACACAACGAAATATAAAGACGAAAACTTCCTGACATTCAAGGTGGAGGCGGAAGATTCGGCTGAAAATACAGCGGAGAGTTCAAAAACCGATGTCTGGGTAAGCCAGAAAACCGACATGCCGGAAATAAAATTCACGAACGGAAAATCTGCGGAAGAGCTTGGCGGTTCTGAATGGGCGAATGTTACGAACGGTCAGAACGTGTTCGGCATAGAAAACAATAATTCCGCGAATTTTTCTTTGACGGATGATGACGGAATTAATTCTGTAGTTGTTTCTGTTTACGACGAGAATAATAAACTGATTGGTTCGGAAGGCGCGGTTTCAATCGAGAGCGCGCAGCTTCAGAAGCAGGAAAATTCAGAGAATGCAACAGAGTCGGCGGCAAACCCTGTTGAATATAAAGTTTCCGGCGGAAGCACATCGTATGCGTTGGCGTATAAACTTCCGCAGAAGGCTGGGAAATATATTATTAAGTTGGAAGTTCAGGATATTGGCTATAAATCTGTTTCTGACACGAATAATATAACAACAGCAGAAAACTATATTCTTGTGAGCGAAGGAAATATTAGTATTTCGCTGACAAATGCAGAAAATAAAGAAGAAAATAAATTTGTGATTTCTAACAATGAAAGTTTAGTAAAAGCATCTGTGGATACAATAATCTCTGGTACAGTAAGTCTTTCTAGTTTGGATAAACTTACAAATATAGAACGCTATGCAATGCAAAAAAAGAGTGTTGATAATGAAGAAACTTGGGAAATAGTTGGAGAAGCCGTTGCAAAATATAAACTTACAGAAACGGAAACAAATTTAGTAAAAATAACGGCAAAAGAAGAAACTGGAAAAATCGTTTGGAAAGATACAATAGCTGCCTCAGATATAAAAGATGGTGTTCAGCATTATTATTATAAAGTTACAGATATGTCTGGAGCTTCAGCTGCGGTTGAGTTGGTTCTTAAGGGTGATGGAGAAAAACCATCCATAAGTAAGGATGAAACTGAAAAATATGAATGGAAAACTTCCTCTTCTGTAAAACTTTCCGTTGTTGTCGCAGATCCAAAAGGTTCTGCAGATGGTTCAATGGCAAGTGGAATCAATGGAGTAACTTATTCTTATGGAGTTGGTGAAGGTAAAATTTCTGGAGAGCTTGCCCGTGGAAAGGCGTGTGATAATAAAGGTAATGAAAATGCCCCAAATAAGAATTTTTATAAATATTCAACTACGATACAGTTGAATGAGACTTCAGGAACTCAGGTAATTTTTTCGGTAGAAGATAATGTAGGAAATAAAAACTCGACAGATATTGGCTATAAAGTTGATACAATGGCTCCTGAAAAAAACAAGCTTGATATAGCCTCTGGTCTTTATAAGAAAAATACAGGTTCTGTTGAAGTTTCCTATGCGTTTGCTGATGCAACAAGTGGTCTTTCAAAAATTGAATTCTGCACAAATAACAAGTTTACTAATTCTAAAACATATAAAGTTATTCCTTCTGAAACCGAAGCTGCGGATTTCGAGGTTGGTTCTAAAGAATATGGAACTGCTGAAGTTCCAAAAACAATTTCTATTCTTCTTTCGGACTTAAACGATGGGGAATATAAAATTTACGCAAGAGTTACTGACGTTGCTGGAAATGTTTCTGGAATTTTTGAAACTGATAATTTATTTACAGTTGATAATACAAGTCCGGTTGTAAAAATAACTTCCCACACAAAGGAAAGTACTGGGAAAAATCCTCTTAATAAAGATGTTACTTTTAGTGGAATTGTAAATGAATTAAATTTGCCAGAAAATGCTACTCCTATTCTGTATGCCTACAAAGAAAAATGGCAATTGATTACATCTATAGAAACAAAACTAGAAGCGCAGTCGTGGTCTTTGACGTTTGACACAAATCCAAAAGCTCCAGATAGTGTTCTTTATGATTTGAAGCCAGATACTTTGATTCCGTTCCAAGTTGTTTTCACAGATAAAGCTGGTAATTCAAATTTTATGGAAACTGAAACAACTTCAGGATGTTTTAATATTAATCAGATTTCAGATCTTCCTATTATTACATTTAGTGATATTACTGATTTTGAAGGCTCTGTTATAAGCAGAAGTAGCTTTAAAGGTTTTGTAAGTGATGATGACGGTGATGTAAAAGGTCTTTGGTATATTGATAGTTCAAATTATGATAGTGAAAAATTACCGTCAGAAGGCAATGCTAATGGTTGGAAAAAAATTGATGTTGCAACGACTACTGGAGATTGGGAAATTACTCTTGAAAAGGAAGGTGGAAATTCTTTTGAATTCTGTGCAATAGACAATGCTGGAACTGTTTTTGATACAAGAAACAATTCGGCATATAATAGACCAATCCTTAAAGTTGGTACAAAAACACAGCCTGCACCACAATCTATAAAATTAACTTATGATAAAACTCCTCCGGCAGTAAAAGTTTCTTATGCACATGATGCAGGTTTTGAAAATGCTAGCAGCTTGTTTGGACCAAATGAATCAGTTTACATAAAGGCTGTTGTTACAGAGGCTGTGGGATTGAATTCTGAATATCCGATTGTTCTGGAAATTGCTGGTATATCAAGAACGGCAAATGCAACAGTAACTTCTATTAAAAATGAAGAGGGCAATGTAATTGGTTATACTTACACATTTGATGGAATTTCAATAAAAGATATAGCAGCAAATGGAAGTGCTCAGATTGCAGTTACTGCAAAAGATAAAGCTGGACTGGAAGGCAAAGGTATTGAACAAATTACAATTGATACAGAAGCTCCAACTGTAAAAATTGTTTCTCCAACAACGGCTGTAAGCGATGCAATTACAGGGGCAGTTACAATCAAGGGAATTGCTCAGGATAACGCTTCATCAATAAGCAGAGTTCAGTATTTAATTCCGACTGTTGCTCAGGCAAAACTTGAAAAAACTGTAGAAAACTTTAAAGCTGCAAACTGGAAAGATATTGGAAATTCTGGTTCGTGGGAAATTCAGTTTGCCAGCGGTGCTGCAGAAAGTCCAGACAGTATTTTGTATTACGTAGGCGCAAAAGAAAATAACACAAACGTTTATGCAGTTGAACAGTATGGTTCTGATGAAGAAAACTTATGGAAAGTTCCGGTTTATTTCCAAGTAACAGATTCTTGCGGTAACAGTGCAGTTCGTGCAACTTATAAAGATTCTAATTCAAATGAAGAAAAGACACTTTTTGTTATTGTAGACCCAGATGGCGGAAAACCTAAAGCTTGGATAAATTCTCCAGAAGAAGGAAGCACTACAAGTGGGCTTGTTACAATTTACGGTGGAGCAAGCGATGATATTTCTGTAGATAAAGTTCAAATTCAAATTGACGCAAATGGCGACGGCAACTTTGATTCTGCAGATTACACTTTGTTGAATTCTGCTTCAGGAATTTGGGCAGGAACCGAAGCAAATCAGAATCTTGGTGGAAGTGCTAGCGACTGGTGGATTAGTGCAAACGGAACAAACTGTTGGAAACGTGCAATTGTCACCGACAAAATTGCAAAGTCTTCTGACGGTAAAAAATATTTACGATTCCGTGTTAGAGCTTATGATGGCGACACACCAACTCCACAAACTCGCGGTTGGTCAAAAGTTGTGTCTGTAAATATCGACAGCGAAGTTCCTGTCATAAAAGACTTGAAAGTTGTTCAGTTTGGTGCTGGTGTAACTGCCGATTCTTCTGCTGTAACTGGTTTGACACCTATTACGGAACGCGAATATATTTCTGGAATGTACATAAGCAACATAATGGAAAAATCAAATGGAATTTTCTATCTTGTTGGAACAGTTACAGATAATCAGCAGGTAAAAACTATAACTTTTGAAAAGCAAACAACATCTTCTTCTGTTCCTAACATTGATTTAGGAATTTCAAAAGAAGTTTCTAATCCAACAGCTAGTTATAATCTTTGCGTTCCGCTAAAAACAGAACAAAGTGGGCAAATTTATTACATTATAAAAGCCTTTGATGACAATACTGGTGAAACAACACAGTCAATTGTTATAAATATTGACTCAACAAAACCTGGAATGTTTATAACTGGTGGTAGTGAATCGCTAAATATTGGCGAAAACTTGCGACTTAAATCTTTGGGCAAAAATCTTGGAACAGACTCATCAAATTCAACGGTTGTGAACAGTAATAGCTACTTTACTTTTGGCGACATCGTAAATGAAGCTGGCAGTGGTCTTGCGTACATTGTTGCAACTTTTGAGCGAAACGGTTCTGTTGATGGTAAGCGAATCTACAATCCTATGCAGGACAATACAAAACTTGCCCTTGCTTCAAATGAAACAGAGGCGTCTGCAAGGTCAATTCCTTACATTTGTGAAGAAGGTTTTGCAATCCAAAAATTTGATGTTACACGAGATGACGAATATTCTATAAAGGCAACTGCATTTACACAGTCTGCAATTTTGCCATTTATTCAAAAAGGCGGTCTTGTTCGCATTGCCGGAACTTATTGCTTGATAACAGATTTTAATAAAACAGATGGAACAATAACTCTTTCAAAATCGGTTTCTACAGACTTTAAAAAAGCAGAACTGATTTTTGCGCAGGTTATTGACCATCAGATTGTGGAAACTCCAAAAACTGACGGCGGCGTAGAAAACGATGATGGCGACGGAATGGTTGAAACAATAACACAAACTGGTTCAAGCTATAATTGGACTGCAAGCATTGTTTCGACAAAAATTCCAGATGGTCCGATTACAATTCATGTAGTCGCAATTGATAATGCCGGAAACACAAACTACGGCTACGTAAAAACAAAAGTCGAAAACAACCGCCCGCGTATTGCAAAGGTTATGCTTGCAACAGATTTGAACGGAAACAACAAGTTTGACTACGATGCTGATTCTGCTCCTGAAACTGGTAGTAAAAACGAAACTTTAAATAATCGCACTGCAGATGGCGCAGAATTTGGAGAGTTCAGTTTCTATTCTGCGATGGATTCCAATAGTATAAATTTAAAGAGTGAGGTTGAATTAAAATCTAGAAGTTTTAATGTTATAGGCGGACTTGCAATTCTTCCTGAATTTGTTGGCGGAAATGGTGATATTTACTATGTTAAAAAGTATTCTAATTCTCAAACAAGTACGGATTATACACAAATTTCAACGGGAACAACTTCTTCAGATTTGGTAAAAATGACTTCAAACTCTACTCTTACTGGAAGTATGGCGGATTTCCAATACAAATTCGCAGATAAAGATACAAATCCTTCTGGCGTAACTTATAAAGATTTGATTTCTAAAAAAGGTGGAATTATTCTTAATAGTGTTCCTAAAGAATACATAAGTTTTACATTCTGGGATTCAACAGAAGAAACAACGCCGGGAACAGACAGCCAGTGGACTCATTTGAAAATTCCTGTAACGGTTTTGAGCGAGGAAAAAAAGGCTCCTAATCCGACAATTACACCGTTCTATTGGAAAAGCAAGAGTGAAAACAGCGTTGAAAAAGATTCTTATGGCAACTTGCTTGGGCATATTGAACTTGAAGGCGATTTGACTTCTGAATTAATGTCGGCTTATGGAGATACTGATGGAGATACTGATTCTTTGAAAAAGCCAAAAGTTTCTGGAAAAATCAAGATTGAAGGAACTGTAACAGACAACGTAAGAATTTCTTCTATTAGTATAGGTTTTGACGATTTGTTTAGTTCTACGACACTTGCAAACTACAATAGTGGCACTTGGCAAACAGTTTCTTCTTTGCCAAATGAAGTAAAGGAAGCAGTTGTTCGGTTCGAAGTAAAAGATGTTTCAATTTCTCAGAAAGGACACGAGGCAAAATACACGCTCGTTGTAGACACTGAAAAACTTGAAGACGTTGCTGGGAAAGACAAGAACATCACAATTTCCGCAACAGACTGGAAAAGTAATACAAGTGTTGCTGGTACAACCCAAACAATCGCAAGTGCAAAAACTGCAAGGTACACGGTTGATGTTGTGCCGTATGTAACAGGAATAGGAACTGAATTAAGCGCGTTCTCCCGCAGTGCTTCTAGCGTTTACGCAAGAACTTCAACAGGTCGCTATCCATTGCACGAAGATGAAAGCATAACATTCTACGGATTCAACTTGGGCAGTCCTTCTGTAAGTCCTTCTGTAAGTTTGAATGGAACTGCTCTTAAATCAGGCGAAAAAGAAGTTCCTTTAAGCGATATTGTTGGCGGTTCTAACAAGGCAACAGTAACGATAGGAACAACTGCGACGTCCGGAGCATTTACGGTTTCTGTAAACTCTTTGCAGGCGATAAACAACATGAACGACAACTTCAAAGAATACAATCAGCAACCAAACAACGTAAACAACAACATCTTGCATGATGATTTGTACGCAGATGTATGGCAGTTCAAGAATGCTGCTGAACCAATAAATGGTGGTGCAAAATATGTTACTATGAAAATAAATCCAAAAACAGGTGTGCCAGGATTTAGTTATGCAAACAGTATTTTGTACTTTAATATGCCTGGATATAATGCTGATAATGGAGCTGATTCTTGGGGTACTGATAACAATACTGTTTCGGGAATCCAATATTCTCAAATTCCATTTGGAATGAATTATGGTGGATTTAGTCACAACACATTTACATTTGATAACTATGGTTATTCTTATGGTGCGGCTATGTGTACAGACACGCAAAGTGCAAAGGCGAGCGCATTCTTCCAGTTCTTTAGTAGGGAAACACCTATTCCTTATAATACAATGGATCAGAATATGAACTATGTTAATTCTGCTAATGCAAGCCGTTTGGATTCGTCTACAGTTCAAATTTCTAATGATGATACTACCGGTTGGGTAACAGATATTGATCGAATTCAGTCCATTTCTATGGAAACAACTCATGCTTCAACAGGTGCTCCAAGTTCTTCAACTCCTACTTATGTTTATATGGCTTATTATGATAAGAGTGCAAGACAAGTTCGGTTTAGGTGGGGAACTGTTGGCGATGCGACTGACAATATCGATGGAAAAGCAAATTCTACCCCTAACAATAGTTTTACTCGTGTTGGAAATTCTTATGGATTGGATGATATTGTAGATTCTAAGTATACGGGATATGCACAAGGTAAAAAAGATGATGGAGGTCTTCGTAATGGAGGGTTGCCAGATTCTTACGTAAAGTACAGTTACAACAATAATGAAGGTATTCCAATTCAAGTTGTTGCCGCTAATGGTATAATAGGTGCAAATGCTGCTTATAGTTCTGCAACAACTTATGGTGCTGGTGAATATGTATCTCTTGCGATTGTGGACAAAGATTCTTCAAATCCTATTGCAGTTGTTTCTTGGTATGACAGCAAGAATATGCAGCTTTGCATGGCGTATAACACAAGTCCAACTACAAGCAACAATTGGGTTTCTAAAGTTGTGGATTCAAATGGCGGTATAAATGTAAAGATTGCGGCAGATTCTGACGGTGGTATTCATTTTGCTTACTATGACAATAAAGGTGGCAGTGATTTGAAATATGCTTATATGTCATCGTGTACGGCAACACCGCAAATTGTTTCTGTAGATTCATTTGGTTCTGTCGGCGCAAAATGTACAATCGATCTTGCTAAAAACGCAAATGGAAAATGGGTTCCTTATATCGGTTATCAGATGAACGCATATTTAGGAACTCCACTGGCTGCAAAGATTGCATATCTTCCTGAAGGTGTGAGTTCAGCTATTCCTGCTGGTGTTAACTATAAAGACTATTACACAGGTGATTGGGAAGTAAGTATTGTTCCTACAAGCAATATTCCAAATGATGACCTAATAAATGTAGGCGTTTGGCGCGATTCAAATGGAAAGGCTAAAGTCTTTACAAGCAATTCTGACTGGTCTATAGGCGATGTTGCTCCGGGACAGGTTGTTTCAAATTCCACATTGAATGTTGGCAATGCGACAATTGTGCATGGAAACAATACTTCAAATCCAATTATTGGTTATGGTATTGATACTGGAGCAATCGAAATGGCCCAGAAAAAATAACCTGTTCCATCAGTAATTTTTCAAAAATACCAAAACAACGGATTTTTGTGCAATATTTGCATGGAAATCCGTTGTTTTTTTTTAATGTTTTGGCGTTGAATTTGTTTTTAGGAGATATTTTTTTGTAGGAAACTATGATTTATTTAAATATTGCAAATTGTGTAGAGGGGAATTTATATCTATGATAATTTCATTTTTATAGATTTTCTTGAATTTTTTAATTATTAACATTGATTTTTAATGAAAATGGCAATGTATGGATTGATATGGAATCTTTTACAGTTATTACAAACTCAATCGAGATTAAAAATCTTAAAAATGTTTATAATGGGACAATTGAGATTTGCAAAGAATCTGATGTAAACCTCAAATCCGATATTGTTGGTGTTTATGGACAAAATGGTTCTGGGAAAACTGCAATTATTCAAACGCTGGTTTTGTTTAAGAAGATTGTCTCTGGTGGGCATATAAGGAACGATATGAATTATTGTATTTCTGTGGATAAGGATGAATGTCAAATTAAACTTGTTTTTTTATAATTGCTAATGAAAATACATTAGATTCCGGAAAGTCTGATGATTCATACATAAACTCTGTTCCAGAAAAGGTGGAGCAGATGTCAGGGAAATTCTGCCTGAATACGGCTACAGTTTTCCTGTCATGAAATTTACAGATGATATTGTGCGGCTCTGTTTAAGTTTCAAATAATTGCGTAAATACGCAAAAATTCTAAAAGGCGCTTGCGTTTTGAAAATAGTGGCGTTATACTAGTAATTGAGAATAAATGCGTAAATACGCATTTATATTAAAAGTGTGTATGATGCAAAGACCCCGCTATTTAGATAAGCTTATTTCAAAAAAAGAGAACGGCCTTGTAAAAATTATTACAGGCAATCGTCGATGTGGAAAATCATATCTTCTGTTTACGATTTATCATGATTATCTTGTAAAACATGGAGTGGACGAATCTCAGATTATTGAACTGGCTCTGGATGAAACAGCAAACGCTAAATACAGAAATCCTATAGAACTGGATAATTATATCCGTTCTCTCCTGAAAGACAAAACCAGAATGTACTATATTTTTCTTGATGAGATTCAAAAGGTAGATGAGATTCAGAATCCTTATGTACCAAATCCGGATGCAAAAATAACCTTTGTGGATACAATACTTGGCTTTATGAGGCTTCCTAATGCAGATATTTATATTACAGGAAGTAACTCAAAAATGCTTTCTTCTGAAATCGTTACAGAATTCCGCGACAGAGGGGATGAGGTAAGAATGTATCCTTTGTCTTACAGTGAATTCTATAATTCATTTTCAGGAGACAGAAGCAAAGCCTGGCGTGAATATTACACATACGGTGGTATGCCGCTTGCCGTAACAAAAAAGTCTCCAGTTGAGAAAAGCAAATACCTTAAAGACTTGTTTACAGGAACGTACATAAAAGATGTTCTTGAACGACACAAAATTATAAAAGAAACATCAGATTTGGAAGAACTCTTAAATGTAATATCATCTTCAATTGGTTCTCTTACAAATCCGCTGAATCTTTCGAATACGTTTAATACCGTAAAGCATAGGCCAATTTCCGCAAATACAATCAGTACATATCTTGAATATTTTAAAGATGCCTTTTTAATTGACAGTGCAGTACGTTACAACATAAAAGGAAAAAAATACATAAGCACCCCATTAAAATATTATTTTGTTGATGTGGGCTTAAGGAATGCCAGATTAAATTTCCGTCAGCAGGAAGAAAACCACATAATGGAAAATATAATTTTTAATGAGCTTAAAATCCGTGGTTATGATGTTGACGTAGGAGTTGTGGAGCATAATACAAAAGATTTCCAGGGTAAGAGTAAGCGAAATTATCTGGAGGTTGATTTTGTTGCTAATATGGGCGATAAACGCTTTTATATTCAGTCTGCATTGAATATAGATGATGAGGAAAAACGTGCTCAGGAAATAAAGTCTCTCAGCCGTATAAACGATTCATTTAGAAAAATTGTAGTTGTAAAGGATAATATTGAGCCATGGCAGGATGATAATGGCATTCAATATATCGGAGTAGAGCAGTTTCTTCTGGAAGAGGATTATTTAAGGTAGGGCAGAAAAATAATTATCACAAAATTATATTAAAATAAGTTTATATTTTTTCTACTTATATTGATGCAAGACAATATTTTGCGCCATTTCTGCGTATTCGGGAAGGATTCGGTTGTGGTGTTCTGCCAGAAATCCAGGGGAAAGCAGTTCGCCGCTGACAAGAACTCTTGTGGCGCGCAATTTTCGTTCCTCGTTCTTGCTGCTTGCCGGTTCTTTTTCGCACATCAGAAGGTATGCGTTGTAGGCTTCCAGCACAGAGGATTCTATAAGGTTTTTCTTTTGCGCTTCGTCTGACGGAAGTTCCGGGATTTTTATGTCCTTGTATTTTGCCACAAAATCCGGGTCTGCGCTAAGATTTTTGTTTGCGGAAAAAATTACCGGCCACAAATGTCTGTTTTTGTATTTTGCTTCGGCGATTATGTGGTAATTGCTTCCAGAAGGAACTGCAAAAAGCTCAAAGTTGATTTTATCTTCATAAGATTCAGTTTTTTCCGGGGCTTTTTCCACAATTTCAGATTCTTTCTGAGCCGGAAGTTTTTCTTCTTTTGTTTTTTGAATTTTTTTTGTCGGCGCGGAACAGGTTTTTATAAGGATTGAAATTATCAGTATGAAAAGCAACAGTAAAATTCCTGCAATCACAAGAATTTTTAGTTTTTTCCCGGAAATCGCTTTTTCTGTTTCATATTCCGGTTCGTTTTCAAAGTCATTCTCGTCAATTCCAAGCTCGTCATTGTAAAAATCGTCATCAGGTTCTTCTGCGGTTTCTGGAATTATAGTGTCGTCGGGAAGTTCTTTTGCCTTAAGATGTTCGTAAGGCTTGTTAAGCCTGCGTGCAACCGCCGAGCATGGAACAAATTTTATTCGCCAGTGCGCCGGAATGTTGATTTTTTCGCCGCTTCCAGGATTGATTCCTGTAGTCGCTTCAATCCAGGTTTTCTTGAACGTGCCAAAATTGTAAATTGAAAAACTTTCGCTGTCTTTTAATCCTTTTCTTACGATTGTAAAAAAAAGTGTGGAAAACTGTTTTGCTGTTTCAAACTTTATGCCGGTTTTCTGAACAAGTTTTTCCGCCAGTTGGGATTGTGTTAAAAACTCATTCATTTATCTCGTCCTTTAGTTTTACCGAAGCCTTGAACTTCAGCTTTATCTTTTTAGGGTAAAGCATTTTTTTTCCATTAACAGGATTCCGTCCGGCGCGTTCTTTTGTTTCTACAGGTTTAAAAGTTCCGAATCCCGGCTGGATAAATCTGTTCCCTGATTCAAGTGCAACGACAATTTCTTCAAGCATTGTGTTCAATGTTTCGTTGCACTTTTTCTTTGTGAGACCAAGTTCCGTTGCCATTTCGCTTACTAGTTCCTGTTTCGTCATACCTTTATTTTATCCCATTTTTTTAAAATGAAAAGAGATTTATGAATAT
>ERZ1034973.1406-NODE-1406-length-14169-cov-35.909168_pt1 | contig 14169 bp, 7 predicted proteins | sample MGYA00520686_ERZ1034973 | MGnify/ENA primary metagenome ERZ1034973 (study PRJEB33766, sample SAMN09781775) | gut metagenome | biome: gut microbiome | host: Homo sapiens | place: Madagascar | study: EMG produced TPA metagenomics assembly of the PRJNA485056 data... | reverse complement strand
CCCCCTAAAGCAGTTTGGTTATTTACCGTGTCTGCTTTAGAGGGATCATATCATAGTCACAGGGAGGTATTTTTGTTGTGAGACGGATGCCGATCAGTGGGCGGGCATGGGGCCTGCGCCCCACTTCGGGGGATGTTTTTTACTGTTTTTTACGCATTTTCTTTTCCAGTAAATGATGCCATTCAGCCGTATCAGATATCCTCATCAATGAATCGCTTCGATCCATTGCCGGGTTCATCAGAATAGCTCTTTAAATTCTCAATTTTTTCTAAAATTAACCGTTCCCCTCTTTTCAAAGACGCATCCCCATTATATAATTAGATAATTTTGTGCGCCTTTCGCACTATATGATTTTCAGGGTCATTGTCTGCACAAGATCAGACACGCAGGGGAGGTATTATGTCGGAAAAATCTTTGGAAGAATTGGAATTTGAGGAAACTGGCGTCACCCGGAAGGAACGATGGAAGGTCATGTGGGCTTCGATCGTCGGGTATGCGATGGATGGACTGGATGTTTTGATCCTGTCCTTTGCCATGGCAGCGATCGTTGCGGAGTTTGGTCTGACGCTCGGGGAGGGCGGTCTCATCGCGACGTACACGCTGATCGGTACGGTCCTTGGCGGATATCTCTTCGGCGTCTTTGCTGATTACTTCGGTCGAGTGCATACCTTTGCACTGACCATCATCATTTTCTCGATCTTCACCGGGGCCTGCGCTTTTGCAGACAATGTCATGCATCTCAATATCCTTCGTTTCCTGGCAGGGCTCGGCCTTGGCGGGGAATACGGGATCGGCATGACGCTGGTCACGGAGACCTGGCCGGCAGCGAAGCGTGCGCGTGCTACGGCGGGCGTGGCGATGGGCTGGCAGGCGGGGGCTGTACTCGCTGCGATCCTGGCGGCTGTCGTTCTTCCGGATTACGGCTGGAGAGGCCTTTTCCTTGTGGGCGTTATCCCGGCGCTGCTGGCGGCATGGGCGCGCCATGGCTTGAAGGAACCACCGATGTGGCTGGAGCGCAAGGAGCTGAAGAAGCAGCTGAAGGAAAGAAAAGCGGCTGGCGAAACGCTGACGGCGGAAGAAGAGGAAGAGCTTGCGGAAGCAAGCAAGTTCCCTCTCGCGCATCTGTTCTCCAGCCCGTCGAAGACGGTGACCACGATTTCTCTCACCATCATGACGAGTGTACAGAATTTCGGCTATTACGGCATCATGGTGTGGCTGCCGATGATCCTTCTGAAGGAGCACGGCCTTTCCACAAAGTCGATGTCCGGATGGATGGTTGTCACGGTCATCGGTATGATCGCAGGCATTTATGTTTTCGGTTATCTCTCGGACCGTTTCGGCCGTAAGAAACCGTACCTGCTCTTCTACGTGTGCGCAGCAGCGATGGTGTATGTGTATGTCAATCTGGGAACGCCGCTCCTCTTGCTCTTCGGCGGTGCGATGCTCGGCTTCTTCTGCAACGGCATGATGGCCGGCTATGGTACGCTGCTTTCTGAAAACTATACGACGGATGCGCGCTCGACGGCGCAGAATTTCATCTTCAATACAGGCCGTGCTGTCGGCGGCTTCGCTCCGGCGATCATTGGTGCGCTGGCACAGGCGAATGGCTTCTCTGCGGCTTTCGCTCTGCTGTCCTGCGTGTACCTCGCGGCAGCGCTCAATGTCCTTTTCTTCATCAAGGATACCAAGGGCGTGGCGATCAAATAGTCGCTGGTGACTGGGCAATAAAAAAGACTCGTGAAATCTCACGAGTCTTTTTTTATTGTCTTATATGTCTTATAACCCCAGTGCTTCTTCGCAGGTGGCTGGCATTTCCGGTACGGGCGTCTTGAACCATTTTTCGTGGAGCTCATTCAGCGTACCCTTCTGCTTCAGGTCAGCGATGGCTTTATTGACCTGCTGCTGCAGTTCTTTGTTGTCTTTATTGAAGCCAAAGGCGAAGTACTGGACTTTGGAGTCCGGTACATCGACCACGCGGAAATTGTCCTTGCCGTCTGTCGCGACGAAGTAGTCTGCGGCCGGTTTGTCGAGGATGCCCGACTTCGCACCGCCTGCTTTGAGCTCCATCACGATATCTGATGCATGGTCGAAGCCGCGGATCTTCATGCCCTTATCTTGGGCATAGTACGCGGCTGTCGTCCCCATCTGTACGGCGACTTCGGCGCCGTCCTGCATGTCTTCGACAGAGTGGATCGGGCTGTCTTTCGGGGTCACGACCGCAAGCTTCGTCGCATAGAAGGGGGCGGCGAAGAGGATCTTGCCGGCTCTTTCTTTCGTGGCTGTCATGCCGGAAGCCGTCATGTCGACTTCATGCGACTGCAGAGACGGGATGAGTCCGTCAAATGCAATGTTCTTGAATTCTACATCGCGGCCCAGTTCTTTTGCTACCGCGCGCACTACGTCGATCTCATAGCCGGTATAGTCTTTTCCATCTTTGGATTTAAATTCAAAAGGCACATACGTCGCATTCGTAGCGACTTTCAGCGGGGCTTTGCCCGATGCCGAGTCCGCCTTCTTCTCGCTGCCGCAGCCGGATGCAAGTCCGAGTGCGAGCACGGCCGCTGCGGCCAGTGCCAATCCCTTTTTCCAAGTTTTCATTCTTATCGCCTCTTCTAAAATGTATAATCATAAAATGATGTACATATTATATAAAGCGATATGCGATTTGTCCACGAGAAATCACAGGGGGGAGTTTTGAGGCTGGCGTTTTTTATTGCAAATCTAAGGAAACGCTGATTCAATCGCAGAGTCGGATTTCATATGGATTTTTATACATAGCTTTGTCATCATCTTCCTTACATAGCTCGCTATTCGCGTCAAATGATTCCTCGCTCTATATAAAAATCCAAGAATGAAATCTGACAACGATTTAATCGGTGTTTCCCTAGGGAAACGCTGATTAAAGGCGGGCGATGCTCGAAGGTGAGCGGGTAGCAGGTTTCCCGTTTGCGTTTGTCTGATGGGAGCCGTTTGAACGAGAATGACAAAGATTTCTCGCTTCGCTCGAAATGACGATACGAGAGAGACTGGTGTCTTCTAGTCTCTTAGTCTTCCCTGCACTTGAGATTCCTAATCCCTAGCTACCAGTCACCAGTCACTAGTCACCAGTCACTTGTCCCCCGTCTCCCATCGCGCTACTTCGATCTCTTTCCCGAAGGTGAAGGACCAGAGGTAGAGGTGCTTGACGGGCTTTCCCAGCAATTTCTCGGCGGATTCGCCGTAGACCTGGAGCTGGATCTTGTAATGGGCTTTCAGCTCTTCTTCGGTCATGGTGCGGTCGGTCTTGTAGTCGATGATGGTGAGGCCGTCTGCTTCTTCCACGAGGCAGTCCATGATGCCCTGTAGGAAGAGGGTCTCGCCCTCTTCGCACTGCGGGTAGAAGGAATGGGCGGGAAGGAGGATGGAGAAGGGCATTTCCTTCCTTACGGCAGCGGCTCTTCGCATCAAAGCGGCGAGGGGGCTTTGGGCAAAGGTGAGGAGGGCTTCTACGGGATTGCGATCTTTTCGATGGGAGAGGAGGACCTTCGTCTCCTCTTCGGTGAAGACGTGCTTATCAGAAAGGGCGCGGATGTGTTTTCTGAGGGCGTCTTCGGTGGGGGAAAGGGCGGTGAAGTCGATCATTTCCATCGCCTTGTGCATGAGGGTGCCGAAGGAGGTGCCGCTATACAGGGGGGCGTCCTCGCTTAGGAAGGCGGGCGGCGTGCTGTAGTCAGCAGGAAGATCTTCTGTCTCTGCTGCGCTCTCGAGGTCGCCTGCAAGGATAGAGGAGGCGTAGGGCGCCTCGCCCCCGGCATATTCTGCCTCTTCGCGGAGCTTGACGGCGGCGGTGGCGGTGAGTTTGGCCGGGGTCGCTGTCGCGCCGGGGAAGGCGTAGTGCCAGGTGAGCTGTCGGGAGAGCCAGTCCGGGACGGTTTCCGGAAGATGGGCGAGGAAGGCCTCTCTATCGAAGGCGGGGGATGTGTCCTTTTCTTCCTTCGCCGTTTCCGGCTTCTCACTCTCTTCGAGGAGGGCTTTCTCGCTTTCTGTGAGCAGGTCTTTCTGGGAGATGATGCGGAAATCAAAGTGGGAGTGGTCGCCCGCAGCATCGCCTTGGAAGGAAGGGATCTTCTCGAGGCGGCTCCAGACAGGGGAGAGGTCTCTGTGGTGGAGCGCGGCGGGGAGAATCCAGTCCAGGTAGGAGCGGGCATGGGAGATGAGGTGCGAGGGGAGTGGGAGCGGCGTATCATTTCCGCTGCCGGCGAGCGGGGTCATGCAGGCGGCGAGTACTTTCTCCGCGTCCTTGACGGAAGCGGTGAGGTAGAGGGTATCGCGGGCACGGGTCATGGCGACGTAGAGGAGGCGTGCTTCTTCGGCACGGCTTTCACGCTCGGAGGCGGCGCGGACGGCGTACCAGTAGAGGGAGGGCCAGCGCAGGCGTCTTTCGATGTCGAAGTATTGGATACCGAGGCCGAGCCCTTTGTGGCAGAGGGCGATACCGGTCATGTCCGAGGCATTGAAGTTTTTCGCGAGGTCGGCGAGAAAGACGACGGGAAATTCCAGTCCTTTGCTGCTGTGGATGGTCATGATACGGACGGCATCGGTAGAGACGGCGTCGGTCTTTGTCTGGAAACGGCCATCGCCCTTGAGCAGGCTCGACAGCTCTGTGAGGAAGGGGTAGAGACCGTTGTGCGTGCCTGTGTCGCGCGCGCGGGCGAGCTCATAGAAGGAAAGCAGGTGGGCGCGGCGGGCATGTCCGCCGGGAAGGCCGGAGACGTAGGTGAGGTAGTCGGTGTCCTCCCAGATCTCCTGAAGGAGTGGTGCGATCCCGCCTTGCACGGCATGCTCGCGCCATGCGCTAAAGTGGGTGAGGAAGGCGGATAGGGCGTCGGCCTTTTCTCTGGAGAGCAGGGGCGCGGCTTTTTCGAGGAGCGGGAAGAGATGGTCTGCCTCGTTTTCTTTCATGAGGAGACGGAGATGGGCGAGGTCTGTCTCCGTGAGCCCTACGAAGAAGGAGCGGAGCACGGCGGTGAGCGGCAGGTCCTGCAGCGGGTTATCCAGGATCTGAAGGAGAGCGATGAGTGTCTGTACTTCCAGATTCTTCACATAGTCATCGTCCCTAGAGGAGACGGCAGGGATGTGATGCTCCTTCAGGATCTTGAGCAGGGCGGGACCTTTCGAGGCGATGGAGCGGAGGAGGATCACGATGTCTCCATATCGGATAGGACGGAAGGTGCCGTCCTTATTCATCACCTGCCGTCCTTCTTGGATGAGGCTTTCGATATGGCTGGCGATGAGGCGGCCTTCGGCGTCGATCGTGGAGATCTCCTTGAGCTCGGGCCGGTCTGTCTCGGCGAGTTCGCTGCCATCGATGAGCTCGATCGTGACGTGGTCGCCGACGTAGTTTTCCGGGCGCGTTTCTTCGCATCGTCCCGGGTAGAGGGCTTCGGCGTCGCCGTAGGTGAGCTCCAGATTTCTCTCTGTCATGAGCTGTCGGAAAAGATAGTTGATGGAGGAGAGGATGGCGGCATCGCTTCGGAAGTTGCGGTTCAGGTCGATGCGCTGACCGCCTTTACCGTCTGTAAGGAAGCGGTGGTACTTGGAAAGGAAGATCGTGGGGTCGGCCTGCCTGAAGCGGTAGATGCTCTGCTTGATGTCGCCGACAAGGAAACGGTTATGCCCGTTCGAGAGGAGGGTGGTGATGAGCTCCTGAATGCCATTCGTATCCTGATACTCGTCGATCATGACTTCCTTGTAGTTTCTTCGGATGGAGAGTGCGGCTTCGGAGGGGAAGTCTTCGGCGTGCTCGGGGGTGAAGGCAGGATCTTTTGTATCGAGCAGAAGGGAGAGTGTATAGTGCTCGAGGTCATTGAATTCCATCACGCCCTCCTGTTTCTTCCTTGCTAGGTAGCTGCGTCCGAAGTCGAGCGCAAGTGCGGAGAGGACCTTGACTTCTTTCGCCATTGCGCGGGTCTCTTTGATCCATTGCGAGGGCGTAATGGAGAGAAAGGGGATGAGCTTTTTCTTATAGGTGTCTTTGGCCATGTCACGAAGCGCTTTGATCGATTCCGCGTCAGGGGATTTGTTAAAATCCGTAGACTTGATGCCGTAGGCTTTGGCTTTGGCAGCGGAGAGGCTCGGCATCTTTTGTGGGATAAAGGAGGGCATGCCATAGAGTGCCTGCCATGTGGTGACTTGGGCGAGGGAGGAGAAGAAGGCGTACTCTTGGCTGAGCGTCTCGCCGTAGACATCGCGTGCGATGGGATTTAGATCCAGCAGGGAGAAGCTCTGCCGGTAGAGGTCTGAGATCTTTCCGGCGGTGTCGATGAGCTCGGATAGGATGGGCTGCGTCCATGGGAGGTCATCGAGCGTGGCATCCCCCGGGATCTCATAGGAGAAAGGGAGGCGCGTGAGCCAGACATCCGGGAAGGGCATGGAGGAGGCGTAGCGGTGCATGCGCAGGATCATCTGGCGCAGGGCCTGGTCCTGATGGCCGCTTGCAAAGAGGTCGCAGGTGGTGAGGAAATCGGGATCTCCCTCCTCATACCAGCGCTCGAGGACTTCTGTCAGTACATCATCGGCGAGAATGCGCGCATCATTTTCATCGGCCATGATGCGTGTCTTCGGGTCAAGATCGAGCAGGTAGAAATATTGACGCACGAGGGACTGAAAGAAGGCGTCCAGTGTGGAGATCTGCGCGCTCGAAAGGAGCGAGATCTGTCGCTCCAGGTGGCGGACGAGCGGGAGGTTCTTGGCGGCATCGGCGGCCTCGAGCTCACGGGTGAGAGAGGCGGAAATGCGGGACTTCATCTCGCTGGCTGCGGCTTTTGTGAAGGTCAGCACCAGGAGCTCATGGATGCCTGTGTGACTTTCGGGGTCTGCCGCGAGACGGGTGATGCGTTCCGTCAGGACGGCGGTCTTTCCGCTGCCCGCGGCGGCGGATAAGAGGAGGTTTTTATTTCGGATGCGCAGGGCCTCTTCCTGCTGGGGTGTCCAACTCATGATGACTCCTTTTTCTAATGAGGAATGAGGAATGCTGATGCGGCGCATAAAAATCATGAAGCGCCGCGCTAACGGTTTTCTTGTATCGCAAACCTAAGGAAACGCTGATTAAATCGCAGAGTCAGCTTCTACAAGAATTTTTATACATAGCTTCGTCATAGCCCTCCTTAAATAGCTCGCTATTCGCGTCAGGTTATTCCTCGCTATGCATAAAAATCCAAGAGTAAAATCTGACAACGATTTAATCAGTGTTTCCCTAATCCCTAGCTACTAATCCCTAGCTACCAGTCTCCTAGTCTCTAGTCTCCCAGTCCCTAATCACTCTTTCGCGCGCTCTTCCAGTTCTTTTTTCAGCGTGCTGTCGCTGGGCAGGCGCACGTAGTCATAGCTCTCTTCCTCTCGGCCAGGATCGAAGCGGCAGATGGTGTGGTAGGGGCAGTAGCTGCAGGGAGTGATGCCCTTATAGCTGGCAGGGCAGATGGAGATGTCGCCTGCGATCATGCGGCTGTGGAGGGAGAGGATGTTTTTTCTGACGATGGTAAGGAGGGCGGAGAATTGCTCCTGCGTCAGGGCAGAAGCAGATCCCTTGTGGAGGCTGCCGTCTTTGTTGAATCTCACGGGCAGGCAGGAGTCGCTTTCGCCGGCGTCCTTGTCGAGGGACTTTAGGAGGGATGGATCTGCGAGGACGTAGCCGGAGGCGTGATCCTTTTCAGAAAGGTTGACGTTTCCATTCGGCGGGACCTGCTCGACTTTGGTGACATTGCCCGACAGGTAGATATACATGAGCGCGGCAGGGAGAAGCTGCTCTTCGGGGTGTTCCTGCTCGACGGCGAGGAGGTAGGTGAGGAGCTGGAGCTTTAGTCCGGCGACGATCTCTGCGAGCGTGGCTTCGGTATGGCCGGTCTTGTAGTCAAAGATGGCGACGGCATCGTCCTTCACATCGAAGCGGTCGATCTTTCCTGAAATGGTGAGTGTCTCGCCATCTTCCTTGGCAAGGTGGAAGAAGAAGGCTTTCTCAAGGTCTTTGGTATCGAATTCGCTTCGCCGGCTCCACGAGCGAAGGAAGGTGAGCGTTTCCCGGAAGGTACGGTCGAGGCTTCTTTTCGTGTAGCGGGAGGTGGCATCGGAGGAGAGGATGCCGTATTTCATCTTTTCGGAGAGGGCGCCTGCGATGGTGGAGGAGATCTCGCGGATGTCTTCATCACTGGCGTCGCGCCACTGCTTTTTTTGTCGGGTGAGTGTGCTGCCGAACTGGTGAAGACCTGCGTGAAGGTAGTTGCCAAGGTCCAGGCTTTGGATCTCTCCTTCATCACGGGCTTCCAGCGCCAGGCCGTACTGGAGGAAATACTTGTAGGGGCAGCTGCGATAGGTCTCCAGACGTGTCATGGAGCTTACGTAGCGCCCGCCGGGCTGGAAGAGGGCGCGGGCGAGCTCTTGCGGCAGGGCGTCGGGGGTATTGCTGTAGGAGAGGGCGCGAAGCTTTTCCGAAAGGATGCGCTGCCAGTGGGGACTTGCCATCGCCCAGCGGGCGAGTGCGAGCCAGGGGGAGGCGCTTTCAGGCAGGCCTTCCTGCAGAAGGCGGGGAAGGAGCGAGAGGGCTTCCTCGGGGTTGGCAAAGAAGCTGTGGTCGGGATCCTCCAGCGTGGGAGCGTGAGCGGCGGCGCATTCTGAGCTGTAGCCGAGCTTGGAAAGCTGGAGGGCCAGGAAGGAGGGCTCGCATTCTTTTCCGTCACTTCCGAGCGATGGGGAGGTGAGGTAGAGCGCATCGGAGGCGCGGGTGAGGGCGAGATAGACGAAGAACTGCTCCTGATGAATCATCTGCATGAGATCATTCCCGAAGGTGAGCTGACTGTTTTCAGAGAGAGCCTGCTTTTCCCATGCGGAGAAGAAGCCGCTCTCTTCGACGCGCTTGGGGAATTCGCCTTCGATCACGCCGGGAATGAAGACGACCTTCGCTTCCATCGCATAGCCGCGGTCCATGCCTGTCACGGTCACATGGTCGAGTGTCGGAGGGATGGTGGAATAGGTGAGGGCAGAGAGACCGTCTTCGAAGAGGGCGCGGAAATCTTCGGCTGTCATCGCCTCATCCCCTGCGACGTGGACGATCTCATCCAGAAGGCCCAGTACCTTCTTCCAGACCTGCAGGTGGGGGCGAAGGCCTGTCTTTTCAAAGGCGGCTTCATCCCATGCCGACAGGGTGTGAGGCACCTTCTCGCTGAGGAGAAAACGGTAGAGTATGGCCGCGCGGTCTTTGGCGGAGACAGCGGATCTCCACGCTTCGGAAAGCGGATCTAAAAGGGAGGTGAGGCGCGTGCGCCATTCATTCACGCGGCGGCGCTCGGCGAGCTCGGCCTCGGACAGCGGCGGGGGCGTCTCATCGAGATCGCGGCAGCTGCGCTGCTCCCAGCTGTCATGCCATTGCCATGGCCGGATGCGGCGGGAAAGGACGTAGTTTTCCAGTCGGTCGATCTCTTCCTGTGAGAATTCAGGCAGGAGAGAGGTCTTCAAAAGACGAAAGAGGGTGAGACGCTGCCAGCCTGCGTTCTTTCTGCCTGTTTCCTTTGCGAGAAACTGCAGCAGGAAGGCGGTGAGCATCACGAGCGGGTGGTTATTCATGGGATGCTTTTCATCGATGAAGCCTGGGATTCCGTAAGTGGCAAAGGAGCGGGTAAAGAGGTCGCTGTAGTTTTCCGGCGTACGCGAGAGGACGAGGATGTCACGGTAGCGAAGGCCCTTGTCTCGGACGAGCGATGTGATGGTGCGTGAAATGAGATCCACTTCTTCCTTCGGGCTTTCTGCGGTGATGAGGTGGAGCCCCTCCTTTACGCGCCCGTCCTCCGGGCGGGGGCGTGCGTGGCGTTCAAAGAAATGGCGTGCCATGAGAGAAAGGTCGCTGGTGCGGAAGCGTTTTTCTTCCGTGAGCACGATGGAGGAGGAATGGCGGATCGCGCCCTGCAGCTGGCTGTAGAGCTGATACGGCCGGGCAAAGTTCGGATTTTCCGCCGCCTCTTCCGGACTGTCCATCTGCAGTGTCATGGTGACTTCCTCGGCTGTGTGAACGAGCGCGGACACGATGCGGATCTTCTGCGGCGCCATGCCGTTGAAGCCATCGATCCAGATGTGGGAGCCGCGGAGCTTCTTTGATTTGGGGATTTCCCGTGCGAGAAGGTCGAAGAGGCTCCCTTCATAAGCAAAATGCATACGCAGATAGTCGTGGTATGCTTTATATAAGAGGGAGAGGTCAGAGAGCTTTTTCCCAAGCGGTGTCTCGCCTTCCCTCTGCGAGGCGGCAGGGAGGTCATCTTCTGTGACGAGAAACATGTCGAGCTGATGGAAGAAGGCGGTCAGCTTCTCCGAGAAATGCGGCTGTGATGCAGCGCGGAGGATCACTTGCAGCTCGTCCTTGTGTGCATCCAGAAGGCGGCGCAGGATGATCTGCTGGCCCAGCGGCGAAAGGGCATCGGCGACCGGCGAGTGCAGCTCTTGAAAAACGCGGTAGGCGAGGCGCGAGAAGCCGCACACCGTCACATCGATGAAGCCGGCACCGGGGAAGGACTTGGCGAGCAGGTACTCCGCTGTATAGGTGCCCTGATCGGGGACAAGAAGGTAGGCGCGGCCGCCCGGTGTTTTTTTCAGATAGTCTTGGATCTCGCGGCAGCAGCGGGTGGTCTTTCCCGTGCCGGCGCGACCGAAAATAAAATGCAGGCTCATAGAAGACTCCTTTGGATGTGAAGGACTAGTGGCTAGCGATTAGGGATTAGGGATTAGAAGCGCCAAGTGACTGATGACTGGTAGCTAGGGATTAGGACTTAGAAGTGTCAAGTGACCGGTGACTCGTAACTGGGAGGCTAAGAGACTAGGAGACATCTGACATCTGACATCTGACATCTGACGTCTAACGTCTCAAGCGGGCATCGCCCATATATACTCGCGGCGAAGCCGCTTCCTCAACCTTGAACCCTGAACCCCTGAACCCTTAAACCCTTAAACCCTTAAACCCAATTCCCTTTCATATGTTATAATACTAAGATTATTTTATAAGAAAAACAAGGAGAACAAACGAATGGGTGAAAAGCTATGGACCCGTGAATTCATCGGTATGGGTCTCACGAATTTTTTTTATTTCATGTCACAGTACATCATGATTGCGGCGTTGCCGGTCTACATCATGGATGATCTGGGGCTCGGGCAGTGGGAGGCAGGGATGGCGATGACCTGCTTTCAGATCGGCACGGTGGTATCCCGCCCGATCGCAGGGCGTGTGATCGATGCGGTGAATAAGCAGCGTCTGCTCCTCATCGTCTCTGTGCTGCTCTTTTTCCTGATGGCAGGCTTTCTCCTCGCGTATCGTCTGGAGATTGCGCTTTCGCTGCGACTCATTCACGGGATCGTCTTCGCACTGGGGACGACGGCTTCGGCAGCGATGGCGGCGCTCGTGCTTCCTACTAGGCGGAAGGGAGAGGGGATCGGCTATTTCGCGGTTTCCGGAAATATGGCGATGGTCGTGGGGCCTCTGGTGGGGCTCATCCTCATCGAGCATTTCGGCGCGTCGGTGCTGTTTCTCTTCCTTTCTTTGATGGCTGCGTGTGCGATCGTTTCAGGAAATGGGAAACGGCTGCCCGCGCGCGTGGTATGTCCATCGGGAGAGACGCACCGCGGATTTCATTTTTCAGATTTCTTTGAAAAGAAGGCGCTTCCGGCGGTCATCCTGGGCGGGCTTGTCTTTTTTGCCTACGGCGGTGTGCTGACATTTATTCCCATGTACACGAGAAGCCTTGGTATAGGCTCTTACACGAGTCGCTTCTTCCTCGTCTTTGCACTCGTCATCGTCGTATCCCGTCCGTTTGTCGGCTACCTCTTCGATCACCATGGCTCGGACTATACGGTGTATCCGGGCTTCCTTTTCTTCTCGGCGGGCTTTCTCCTCTTCTCGCAGGTCGAGGGGCCTTTCCTCCTGCTCCTCTCCGCGGCGGTGCTGGGGATCGGCTTCGGCGCGCTGGCGCCTGCCTTCCAGACCATCGCGGTCAGCAGCGCCCCTTCTTCCCGCGCGGGTGTCGCGACGTCGACCTATTTCTGGTCGCTGGATATTAGTGTGGGCTTTGCAGCGGCCTTCCTCGGGCTTTTTGCGGAGGCTTTCGGCTATTCTTTCATGTATGGCGGCATCTGCCTCGCCTCTTCGCTTGCCGGAGCGGTGTATTATTTCGTATGGAGAAGGGGAAAACAAATGAGGAATGAGGAATGAAGGTGGCGGCTTCGCCGCGATCGATGACGAGGTCGCAGCTGTTCTGGCATTCGTTATTTCACATACGACGTTTTTCTCCGCTCAGGATGACGAAATGCGCCGTACCACTCCCGCCAAGCCCTCTGAACCTGTAGAACCCGCCCCCTTCTTTTGCAAACAATCAAGGGGCAGCACGCCCACGGGGCTAACCTTCGAACCTCTTCTCCCAATTAAAAAGGCGTTGTGAAATAACGATCATCTCATTTTCGCGTTCCACCTGCCGCGAGAGCCTTGAACCCTGAACCCTGAACCAAATGAAAGCCCCTAGTCATACCGTGTGACCACTCTGCTTCTCCCTACCGTCACTGAGCTTTCACCATACGCAGCTCTCTTTGCCAGTCCTGGACGCATACTCTTCTTCTCATCGCCTGTGTGGAATTAGGCCTATCATGGCATGGAAAAAGGGAGAGGTCAAGCACTTACGGTCATGAGTGGATTTTTATGCGTAGTATAAACTTGCAACATTATTCAAGAAAGCGTATACTAAAATAAAAATATGTATTTTTTAGGAGGAGGAATTATTGTGTTCAAAACGATCCAGCATACGCTTGCCAGCGTGGCACTGATCAAGCAGATTGCGGTCGGTCTGGTGATCGGCATCTTGATCGCTGTCTGCTTCCCAGCGGCCATCCCCGTCGTGAAGATTTTCGGTGATCTTTTCGTCAAAGCCCTGAAGGGTGTCGCACCGGTCCTGGTTTTCTTCCTGGTCATGAACGCCATGGCGCAGAGAAAAGAAAATGGGAACGGCAGCATGAAGCCGATCATCGGCCTCTATGTGATGGCGACATTCTTCGCATCGCTCGTCGGGGTCTGCATGTCCTTCCTGTTCCCGACCACACTGCACCTGCAGGTGGCTGCTGACACGAAGCTCGCTCCGCCAAGCGGCATCATTCAGGTGCTTCATAACCTGATCCTGAGCGTCGTCGATAATCCGGTGAATGCACTGCTCTCTGCGAACTACATCGGCATCCTGGCATGGGCGATCATCATCGGTATCGCGATGAAGAATATCGCATCCGGCACCACCAAGGGCTGGCTCGATGATGTTGCCAAGACCATCACCAAGGTGGTGACCTGGGTCATCCACTTTGCCCCTCTCGGCATTATGGGCCTTGTCGCTGACTCCGTCGGCACTGCCGGCGTGGAAGCGCTCATCGGCTATGTACAGCTTCTGGCGGTCCTTATCGGTTCGTACTTCCTGGTCGCTCTTGTGATGAATCCGATCATCGTATTTTCCCGCATTCACATGAATCCATACCCGCTGATCCTCACCACGATCCGTGAAAGCGGCGTGTATGCCTTCTTCACCAGAAGCTCGGCGGCCAATATCCCTGTGAATCTGGCACTCTGCAAGAGACTCGGGCTCAATCCGGATATCTTTACGATCTCCATTCCTCTCGGTGCGACGATCAATATGTCCGGCGCATCCATTACGATCTCCGTGCTGGCGCTGGCCGCTGCAAATACGCTGGGCATCGATGTCGATCTGCCGACCGCGCTCCTGCTCTGCATCGTATCTACCGTCGGTGCATGTGGTGCTTCCGGCGTCGCAGGCGGCTCTCTGCTGCTGATCCCGGTCGCTTGTGCGTCCTTCGGCATCAGCAATGATATCTCCATGCAGGTCGTCGGTGTCGGCTTCATCATCTCCGTGCTGGAAGATGCCTGCGAGACTGCGCTGAACAGCTCCACTGATGTGCTTTTCACTGCTACGGCGGAATATGCAGAACGCCGCAAGGCGGGTACGCTTCAGGCGGAAGACATGGTCCCGCATGATCACTAAATAAAAAAGGGGCTGTGAAGAAATGAATCTTCATTTCTTCACAGCCTCTTTTTACTTTGCTTTCATTTGGTTCAGGGTTCAGGGCTCTCGTGGCGGCTTCGCCGCCTTTTTTTAGAAGATGGTATTCTCG
>ERZ1034973.1399-NODE-1399-length-14195-cov-10.039533_pt1 | contig 14195 bp, 33 predicted proteins | sample MGYA00520686_ERZ1034973 | MGnify/ENA primary metagenome ERZ1034973 (study PRJEB33766, sample SAMN09781775) | gut metagenome | biome: gut microbiome | host: Homo sapiens | place: Madagascar | study: EMG produced TPA metagenomics assembly of the PRJNA485056 data... | reverse complement strand
GTGTTCCGATAAGGAGGATGAGATGAAATTTCTCAAGATGTTTGATGAGAATCCAGAAATGGTGTAGATATAGAGAATAAATAAAATATAACCACTATATGTTGTGTTACTAATACTATATATAGTATATTTGAGCGTGTATATACACAATATATAGCGATAAAATCATGATGAAATTTTGGTTTCATTTAAACTGGCTCTCGCTATTGAGAGTCAGTTGATTAAAAGGAGAAGAATTATGTATGAAATGAAAACGGGAATGTTATTCTTTCAAGATAAAAATGGCAACAATGTTCTTGCATTAAATAATGTAAATGAACTTGAACTAACTCCAAATGTAACTGAAGAAAAAGATATTCTTGGCAATGTAGAGAATATTAAAAGAGGCGAAACAACATTGTCATTCACTAATATTACCAATAAAGAAGATCTGTTCAAAGTGTTAGGGGTTGATACATCTAATGTTCCAGACGTATACAGTATTCTACTTACAAAACCGATCCAGAGACGAAGACATAAGAAGAAAAGAATCAATAAAAAGTGGTTAAAGAAGTATGGGTATAAATTGTTAGTAGATTATAAAGACGGTTGTAGAATAAAGTCGTATAAAGATGGAACGTATGAATTCGTAAAGGAGAATAATTATGGTGGAGCTTGACATTGATTTCAATGAATTGGAACATATGGACTTAAATGATGTCAAAAATATAGTGATTAAGTTTGACACCGAAGGTTGGGAGAAAGAAGAAAATAGAACCATAAAAGTAGGAGATAAAGAATTTTTCCTCAATACGATTGATTCTAGTAATTGGCATTATGATAACAATTCTATCCATTTCAATAGATATGTTTGCAAATATCAATATAAAACCAATATCAATTTATTATGTTGTATAGATGAAAAAGGAAAACTTCATAAGTATGATGTGATTGTCACTCAAGATATAAAAATGCCAACTTCATACTATTCAAACGAAGAGCCAATACAAATATTAAAGCTTAACCAGGTTGTACAGGTAACAATTCCTGCAAGAACTATAGTTACCATTGACTAAAAAGGAGAAGAATAATGATGGAATTTAATATTAATTTCGAAGAACTGGAACACATGGATTTAAACGAAGCAAAGAAAATCGTAAGCTATTTTGATAACGAAGATTGGTATGAAGAACTTGGAGCAACAGTTAATGGTGTTGAATATGGTTTAGATATTGTAGATGATGGTGATTGGGACGACCAAGGAAAATATCAGTACAAAGATGTAACAGGTGTTTTGTGTAAAACCTCAGAAGATGGTTCTGTTACTAAGTACGATATTGCTGTTACGCAGTACATCACAAGGTCAGGTTCTTATTTCTCTGAATATTATTATGAATATGAACCATTGCAAGTAGATCAATTAGTACTGAAAGTAATTCCGCAGCAGATTATTCCAGAGAGAACGGTGGTTACTTTTGCAGATAAGGAGAATAATTAATATGAGAATTATTAGCCAGGATAAAACAATTGACGTTCCTTATGACAATGTTGTGCTTACAATTGAGCCAACAAGTTTTAAAGGAAGTGACGATGTAGATATCTATGCTAAATATTATGGCGAACGATACCACATGGCTAAATATGGAAGTATGGATAGAGCTGTTAGTGTTATGAAAGATATCTACGGTTCATTTGATAATAAGAAATATTACACGATGTATACAATATAATTAGAGGGCTGTGTGGTGGTCAAACATTGCGCAGCTATTCATAAATAAGGAGAGAATAATAATTATGGAAAAGCAAACAGAAGATTATTTATCACTCAAACCGCTTGCAGAAAGATTCAAAGAAGCTGCAAATAGAATTACTGATGAAGAATTGGATTATATTATTCGATCAAAGATTAAAGAACAGATTGAAAGTCAGATTGATTTTAGTTCTTTTGGAACAACAATGGAAGAAGTAATTGAGAATTGGTTTGAAGATAATGAGAACTGTAACTTTGTTTTAGACACATTAATGGAAAGTATAGAAAGGAGATTGCGCTGATGACTACAAAAGAAATGAACCAGAGAACATTGTTCCTCATTAAAAATATTATTGAGAATGGGTTTGATCTTATCGAAAATCCAGAAGATTATGAAGAATATGGATTTAACGCTTGGCAGGTTTTAGCTAAAATTAGTGGAATTCTTGTTGCGTTGAATGAATTTGAAGAAAAAGATATAAAGAAAAATTCTTGTGAATCTGTAATGACAGAAACAGCAAATCAAACCGTAGAAAGATTGGCTAATGACATTGCAATTGCAATCAAGCGTTATAACAGTATGTTACATACATCCGATGGTAGAAGAATCGATGAATGCAAGACAGTTAATGACGAATACATCTACGAATTTGTGAGGCAATGAATTATGAAGAGACAGATTAGAAGATGTGTATGAATTGTTGGATTCTGTGGATGAGATGTTTAAAGTGATTTGAAACGAAAAATAGTAAAGATGTAAAGGAGAATAATTATGGATAATTTTGTTAAATTTAAACTGGAATTGCAGAAACATTTTGATGAGATGCAGAGAGATGTAACACATTTATTTGAGGTAAATGTAGACAAAGATGAATTATGGAATACATACCTTGATAGTTTTCCTGCCGGTACAAATAAAATTTTCAGAGAACGTAGAGAACATGATTGTAGTTGTTGTAGACAGTTTATTAAAAATATTGGAAATGCTGTTGTGATTAAAAACAATCAGGTTCATACAATTTGGGAGTTAAAACTTGGAGATACAACATATCAGCCAGTATGTGATGCACTTGACGCATTTGTAAAGGCTCATACAGTCACAGATATTTATACAACTAAATTTCCTAAGATTGGTACAGATTTTAATTTTGAGGAAATCAATGGTAAGTCTCATCAGTGGGATCATTTCTTCTTAGAGTTACCAAATAAATTTGTAAACAGAACAAGTCGTTCCAATGAGGAAGTTAAGGGACAGTTCAGAGATACAAGAAATGTATTTAAACGTTCTCTTGATGAGATTACTATGGAAGCACTTAATACAATTCTTGAACTTATTAATTCTAATACTCTTTACAAAGGTGAAGAATGGAAGGCAGCACTTACAGAGTTCAAGAGATACAAGAAAGAATACGATAAACTTACTTCTGATTTAGAGAAAGAATTATACGCATGGGAAAAGTCAGTAACAGTAGGTATGGCTATTGGAAGAATTAGAAATCATTCTATTGGTACACTTCTTGTTAATGTAAGTGAAGGAATGGATCTTGACACAGCAGTTAAAAAATACGAACAGATTGTAGCTCCAAGCAATTATAAGCGTCCAAAGGCTATTTTTACAAAGAAGATGCTTGAGGATGCAAAAAAGACCATTACAGAGCTTGGATATATGGATTCATTACAGAGAAGATTTGCTAATCTGAATGATATTACTGTAAATAATGTATTGTTCTCAAATAAGAGTGCTGCAAGAAGAATGGTTGGTGCAGATGATATTTTTGGGCAGATGGAAAAGGATGTTGCTGTAAGTCCTAAGAAGTTTTCTAAGGTTGAAGAGATTTCAGCACAGGATTTCATTGATAAGGTACTTCCAACTGCAAAGGAGATTGAAGCTTTTGTAGAGAATAAACATGAGAAGAACTTTGTTTCTATGATTGCACCTGTTAATCCAGACGCTAAGACAATGTTCAAATGGAATAATGGATTATCTTGGGCTTATTCAGGAAACATTACTGATTCTGATATGAAACAGAATGTAAAAGCTGCTGGTGGTAATGTCGATGGTGTACTCAGATTTTCTATTCAGTGGAATGAAGACGGACATGATAATTACGATCTTGATGCTCATTGCATTGAGCCTAGTGGAAATGAGATTTATTTTGGCAATTGTAGAAAACCTGAGTCATCAAGAATGGGTGGTCAGTTAGATGTAGATATTATAAATCCAGATGGAAAAGTCGCAGTAGAGAATATTACTTGGCAGGATTTATCAAGAATGAGACCAGGAACATATAGATTCTTTGTACATCAGTATTCAGGTGCAGTAAGGCATGGATTCAGAGCGGAAGTTGAGTTTAATGGAGAGATTTATTCATTTGATTATAGCAATCCTATGAGAACTGGTGAGAATGTTCAGGTGGCAGAGGTAACACTTGATAAGAATGGTAACTTCTCAATTAAGGAAAAGCTGTCTGGAAGTTCATCTATTTCAAGTCGTGAGATTTGGGGTGTAAATACAAATCAGTTTGTGCCTGTATCAGTCATTAGTTACAGTCCAAACTATTTTGACGAGCAGGATGGGATTGGTCATAGACATTTATTCTTCTTCCTGAAGGATTGTGTAAATAGTGAAGAGCCTAATGGATTCTATCTTGAGTTTCTTGACAATGATTTAATGAAACATAAGAGAGTATTTGAGGCTTTAGGTGCTAAGTGTCATGTAGAAGATACTGATGATCAGCTTTCAGGAATTGGATTCTCTATGACAAAAAGAGCTGATTTAGTAGTAAAAGTTAAGGGTGCAACAGAGCGTGTGATGAAGATTAAGTTTTAAATGTAAAGGAGTATATTAGTATGAGTGAATTAAATTTATTCGAGGTAGCAACAAGAGAAAGATATATGTTTCCGTTTAAGGGAATGATTGATGTTAGTGATTTATGGGACTTGTCACTCACAAATCTTGATTTGGTATTCAAGACACTTAATACAGAAGCAAAGAAGTATGCAGAAGAGAGTCTTTTGAATACAAAGTCTAAGGAAGATGAGGAAATTTCTAATAAGATTGAGATTGTTAAGTACATTGTAAATGTAAAACTTGATGAAAAGAAAAAGAGAGAAGACGCTAAGAAAAATGCAGAGATGAAGCAGCGACTTTTGGAGATTAAAGCAAAACGACAGGATGCAGCATTGGAGAATATGTCTGATGAAGATTTGGATAAAATGCTCGCTGAATTAAGTATATTGGGGTAACAACAAATGAAGTTGACACATAACAGCGCATTGCCAAGTACAAGATTTACAATGTACTTGGCGTGTGATTTGGCACAACAGGTATCATTGCATACATTTGACCTGCATTATATTTACCATGACAAATGGTTAAATAAGTTTTACCTGAAGAATGATTCCTGTATTACAGCTTATATTGAGACAACATGGAATGAGAAGAAGATTTTGGATGTGATTTTCTTTGAGGAAAACATGAAGTATCCAGATGGATTAAAGAAATACATCTTGAGTTTTATTGGTGATCGGTTGGAAATTCCGGTTGCTGTGAAAGAATGTGAATTGGATGGTTAAAAGAGAATAAATGAATATCGGAGGATAAAAATATGAAGTTATATGTGATGTCAGGAGCAGCTAATGGAACAGATAGTATCGATGGAGTGTATTATCTTATAGCAGAAACAGGTGAATGTTTGGCAAATCATTTTTGTTCCAGTAAATATTTTGCAAAAGGCGATTTATATGAAAGAAGACCAGAAAGAATCGAAGAATTTACAAAAAGATTTGGAGACATTGAAGTGTTATATCTTGGTGAAGATGATATGACAATTGATAAACTTATGGATCTTAATAAAAAATGGGCTATAGAAAACGGTCTTTGTAAAGAAGACGGAGAATAATAATTATGAAAAATGAAGAAATTGTCGACTATCTAATGTCAACTGGGCTGTATAAAAATACAGACGTTGATATGTTTTACGAAAAGAAAATGCTTGATGAAAATAAAACAGTCTCAATCAGAGATTTAATAGAAAGATTTGTTGGTGTAGATAAAGAATTTCATGGAGAACCTTGGAATATCAGACAAATTCTAACGAATATAGATATGATTATTCCAGTAGAAGATAGAAATTAAACAGATGAAACTCATGTTTCATTAGTGGAGGTGAGAGATTATGGATCAGTTAAATAAAATAGACTACATGATTAAGACTCTGTATCTTGCAAAAGATGAAATTAAGTATGCACAGGAATATAACTTGCGAAAAGAAAACGACAATACAATGGGACGTGATTTTTATTCTGGCTACGGATACAATCATAGAACTCCGAATGGAACAATAATTAGAGAGTCACTGAAAATGGTATCAAGACTCGCAGCGCAGGTTGCAAACGAATGTATATTAACTAACTATTGTGATGAAGTATTTAGAGAGGATTGTAAAGTATGAGCAAGTCAGTATTAGTTATGGACACGCCAGAAACATGTTTGGATTGTATGTTTTGTTTCGAGCGAAATGAAGGTGTAGAGGCTCATTGCTCGGTTGTGTCTGGGGATGAATATAGTGGGTTCTTTAGAACTATCGATTGTAAAGATGGTTATTGCAATAGTAAACCAAACTGGTGTCCATTAAAAGAAGTTCCTGAAGAAGTACATAATGATTATAAGTATGATGAGTATTGTGATGGTTACGACGATGGCTGGAATGCATTTAGAGGTATAATTTTAGGAGAAAATAACAATGTATAGATATATTGCAGATTTGCACATTGGTTGTACGAATTCATTTGACGCTCGTAAAATAGAACATGATGAGATTCTTGTCAAGAACTGGAATTCAGTGGTTAAGAATAATGATATGACATTCATTCTAGGAGATATTGGTAGATGTGGCAATAATAAAGATAATGAATATTTATGTTCTGTCATTTCAAGACTCAAATCAAGAAAAATTTTAATAGTGGGGAACCATGACGAATCCGGTTTGAAAGATCATAGGGTTAAACAGTTATTCGATTTGGTATGTGATTATTTTGAACTTACTGATAATTACAATGGAATCAATCAAAAGCTTGTCCTATCGCATTATCCTATCTTTTCATGGAATGGTTGTTACAAAGATACAGTTCTTCTCTATGGTCACACGCATGGCAACTTCGATGATGTCATCTATCAGGAATCCCTGGAAAAACTCAGATATAAGGTAAGACAATTAAATACGGAGAATAAAGAAGTGAAGAAATTCAAGAATCTTCCTTATGCTTATAATGTTGGTGCAATGATGGATTGGATCAATTATTGTCCGAGAACGTGGGAAGAAATTAAGGATATTTATATTTTGAGGTAGGTGGACGAATGAAAATTGAGAAGTGTCATTTTGTTAAAGGTGAAGCTCTATCTGTCAATGGAAATATTCATTTTGATTGTAATTTTGCATTTTGTGGAAGACCTTATATTCATTTAAATGCTTATCATGGATGGAAAGATTATCAAATTGGTGTAGGAATTCGTGACAATGATGACTTTGACATTGGTTGTATATACACAGCAGAAAATAAAGAACAATTTTTCAATGTTCTACATGAGCTGATCAATTGGATGAATGACTTAGAACATGGTGTATGTTTTTGGGGAGAATTTATAGATGATATTAAAGGATTCTTTCCTGAATGTGGATGTAAAAAGGAGAGGTGGTAAAGTGGAGAATAAAGAGGCAATTAGTCTTCTTAAGAGTATTCAAAGTCCTTTGCAAGATTATGCAGAATTGGTCGGCGCACCGTATTGGGCTTATGGAAAACAGTATGTTTATCCAGACCCTGAAGATTATGCGATTGAGCAAGCAATTTCTGCGTTAGAAAAAGAAGAACGGTATAAATGGCATGATTTAAAAAACAATCCAAACGATTTACCAGAAGTATTTATAGATTATGAAGTTGAGGATGGTAAGTTCTCAGATAAAATTCTTGTAAAAACAGACAAATATGACACATTAATGGTTGCTTGTATGAATTTAAGTACAGGCGAATGGTTTAATGAATTGAATGAAGACGAATGCTTTCACGAAGAATATGGGAATGTGGTTAAGTGGAAGTATATTGACTATGAGTAGGAGGAATGATGATGGAGAATAAGACATTGACGGATATCTATCTGATTTGTAAGGGTTGGTATAACAAGAGTCTGTATAAAAACGAACTAGAAGCAATGAATGCTTATTATCACAAACATTATTCAGGATGCGATGATATTACAGTTGACGTACCGTTTGCATTTCATTTGTTTATTAAGCCTTTAGCATTAGAAATTATAAAAAGAGATCCTGATAAAGCAAAATTTCTTTTTATGGATGTGCCATTCGGAGAAAATAATCAATTGTTTGTTAATGTCATGTATAGACGAATTATGTATATGATTATTCAATGTACCATTGGAACATTCAATCTGTCAGAATATGAAGAAATGTTTGACGCAGCAAAAGAGTGTAATTATGAAGATGAAACACTTGGGATTATATAATGAAAGAGTTCTTTTATTAGAGGTGAATTTGCATGGGATATGACGGTGGCATAATTATTGTAAAAAAGAAGACAGTCGAAAAGGTAAAGCATCTATTGGTTGCATACTCTTTCTCAGAGCTATACGAAAATTATTTGTATATGTGGGAATGCCCAGAAGAGTATGGATTACCGGAAGATGAAAAATCAATATGTGTAGATATGTTAGATAAAAATATTTTTGATGAATATTTTAGAAGAAAACCACTTAAAAATGGTGAATCTAGGATTATTCCAAAGAGTATTTATGATGATTTCTTAAAATTGATTGAAGATAAAATAAAAAGTACAACACTATATGATATCGCAATTGGAAAGATTGATGATTATACTGTACATGCCTATATAAATGTATACAAATTCTTAAAAGACTTAACAATTGATTGGGATAAGGAATATGTTGTTTTTAGAAATGATTGGTAGGTGTAAATTATGGGAAATCCTAAATGGTCTTATGATGACATGGTGCGTGAAGCATACAGAGTTGTAAATTGGGATAAAAAAATAGATGAATGTAGCGAAGTAGAAGACTTGGAATTAAGATTAAAAGCTTGCGATCACGACAATAACTTCTATTTTAACTGTGGAATTGCAGCGTCAAACGTAGCAAATGATATTTGTATGAATGGTAGTTGTGATGAAATGAATGCAATGATTGGTGGACTGAGTATGTTTAAGGATTTGATTGGATTGGAGGATGAATGAAAACAATATTTCAAGTGGGGAATAAATGTAATGATATATGGTCAAGAAAATGATGAAAGTGTTATTACCAAATATTTAGACGCTCATATTGAAAGTGGAATCACACAAAAGAATCTGGATAAAATTCTCGATATTATAGATGATTATATTGAGTTAAAAGAGGAACTTGATGATCTTGTTTTTGAAGGAAGATAAATAGATGAACGAAGAAAACTTAACTCCAAACACTACATATTCACCCAAAGATGTCGGAGAAGCATTTAAAGTTATTTTGAAAAGACTAAATAAAAGAAAGAATGAAAAAATAGAAATTTCGCACATATGTAGTACGTGTAAACACAGATGTAAAGAAACGTATTTGACATCTGATTGGATGGTTGAAAAAGTTTGGCATAATTGGTGTGGTCTTAATAAAGAATACATGGAAACAGAATATGGTCATGGCAATAACGAACATTTTTTAGAACCTTGCGAATATTGGGAAATGTCAGATTATTATAAAGATAAGGAAGATAGATATGAACAATCGACAGAAAAAGAAATTTGTTAAGAAGAACATGATTAAACTGAGAAAGATTCATCCAGATAAAGGTGATGTAGTTGTTCTTCAGTTTGATCCTGGCAATGAATATATTAATATTGCTACTGTTCTTGAATTCTACGAAGCATGGGAAGGTGCTGGGATTTTTGATAGATGTGGTGCTGCTATTGTTCCATGTAATGTAAAAGTTTTAGGAAAAGAAGTTGCTCAAAAATATTGTGATGCTTTACAGGAAGCGATTAATAAGTTGACAGTATAGGCGGAGAGATAAAAAATGATTAAAGAATATTGTGATATTTGTGGTAAAGAAGTTGCAACAGATAAATATTTTCTTCCGGTTGTAAAAGACAGTTATGTAAGAGACAAACATGGTACTCCTATGGTTGCAACAAAAGTAATGTCGTCTGAAAGAAAAGATGTGTGTCAAAACTGTGCGAGAAAAATACAGTTCCTTATTGATGGTATTTTGTCAATGATTGATAAAGATATTTCAATAACGTTTGAATCATCAGAAACTGGTAAGTCATATCGAATTGAGTATATAGGAGATAAGCTATGATCAAAATTATTGAAAAAGGAACAAAGCATAAAATACGTTGTAATGATTGCGGATGTTTATTTTCTTTTGATGATGAAGACGTGAATATTCGTACTGGAATTGGTATATGCGGAATGGAAATACGTGAGAAACATTATGGAATTATTGTTTGTCCGCAGTGTAATAATGAAATTGTGTTAGATTCTGATAATTAGTGATTGAAAGTTTTGTTTCATTTGGAGGTGAATATTATGAGAAATGCAACAAAAGAAGAAAAGGACTCTGTAAATAGATACATCAAAAGCATTTCTAAGCCAACAGGTGCAAATTTCTATGATAAAGAAGATGATATTGCAAAAATTATCTATGACAATCTAAATTGCTGGGGAATTTCTATGCAGACAAGTAAGCGTATTGCAAAAGAGATTCTTGAGAGTATTGGAGAATAAATATGTGTAAGTTACCTAAAACAAGTTGTGACATTCCGATGCCAGAGGTCGTAGCAAGCTCACCAAAAACAATTGCAAGAATTAAATTATGTGGCGGAGCAATGACTTTTAATATTACAGAGTATACGTCATGGAAGAAGCCAACAGAAGAACAGATTAAGAATCTGCATGATATGTTATGTATCGATGTTGAGATTTTAGAAGATGGAGAATAAGTATTATGCATGGAAAGATGGTGATGAGTAGATGGAAGTATTAGCAAACACAGAATATCAAGATGTTTATAGAATTGTAGATGGTGTGCTGCTCATTGTAAATAAATTCAAAAGAATAATTTATGATGAAGATAAATATTTCAGAGTATCTTTTAGTAAAGCCAAGTTCAAATCATATAACAAAGGTTGTCAAAAATGGTTAAAAGTTCTTAAAGAGGACTATCATGATGAGTATTCTAATATATCAGTTCCAAAGGGTACGGTTCTGTACCAAGATTATCCAGTAGAACTTACAATTAAACCAGAGAATTATATCTATAAGATCAAAACCACAGGTGATGCTTTTGGTGGAGACTATAGTAAGGTAATGAATATGATTGCGAATATCCGTGCAATTATGGATGGGGCAATAATTTTGTAGATGATTCTTGTATGAGAGGTGAAGAATAATGTCTGATTTATATGTATATTTAATTCGTTCAAGAAATAAAGACAACAAAGATGTTCCTAATTTCAAAGAACGTGCAAAGACTATCTTAGAATATAAAGAAAACGAAGATAAAGTAATCAAAGAATTTCATAAGTTTGCAGCGGATGGAGTTCCAGGCGAACAGACAAGATTGTATCGGTCTGTAAATTCTAGGAATGAAGAAAAGATAAGAGAAGAACTTATTATTAGATCGCTTAAAGATAAACCAAGCATGACAAAGTTGAATCGTACATTAGCTTCAGTTGCACAGAAAGCAGAGAATCGTGATGAAAGCAAGTGGTTGTTTGATTTCGATGTGGATGACGAGTTGTTAATGTATGATTTTGTCCATGATGTAATTATATTTTCTGGTATTCCATTATCAGATATACAAGCATATAAAACTCCGCATGGTTATGCAATCGTAGTTCCACATGGTTTTAATACAAGAGAGCTTATTGAAAAGTGGAAAGATTATGATATTACATTGAAGAGAGATGAATTGTTGTTCTTGGATATAATTACAAAGGAGTGAAGCGAGTTGACGTTTGAAAAAAGAATACATGATTATTGTCTGCGATCAGATGTAGTGTATGAAAGAATCCTTTCATTATCATATGAAAAAGATTTATATATTTTGTATCCATTGAAATTATCAGATGAGCAAATTCTTAAAGATAATATTCCAAAGATGTTAAAAGTAATTAGAGAATATATAGATGAGTTAAATCTATACTCAAAATATATGCGAAAAGCTGATGAATTTTACTTTGATTCTCAAAAACAATCAATGAAAAATGAAGCATATAAACATCAGAAAAGAGCAGATGAGTTGGCAGAAATCATGGATGATGGAATTAGTCCTTATGCATGGTACTCGCGGGAGTGTGAAGACTGTTATGTTGTGTATTTGGATAAGATTTGAGGAGGAGATAGCATGGTAACATCACCGCAAATACTGCAAGAACAAACAAATAAAACTACAGTGTTGTCAAATGCTTCTATAGAAGACCTAGAAGAATACAAGATAAACGCTTGTGAAATTCTTGGAAGTAAAGCACAGTTTGCTACAGCAAAAATTATAGAAGAATTGATCGACCAGGAAATTAAGGATAGGATAATTATTGAAAAGCTTAATAGCCTTTACAAACAATTTCCTGAATATGGAGAATATAAATTATAGATATTAAATACGTGAAAACAGAAATTCTTAGAAATTATATCTAAGCAATTTGATGATGAAGTAAACGAAAAACTTAGCGGTAATATTTTTCAAGGAGAATAGATGAGATTAATTAGAGCAAAAGATTTAGGATATGAACCTGCTGGAACTATATTCAGTGATGTAAATGATTTTTCGGCAGAAAGAGTACACAAATTAAAAGATAAGTGTTATGACGATATTGAAATTAGTGGATTTAGTTTAATGTGCGGTGGAGACAAAGATGGATTTTTTCATGCATGTATTCATATGCCAAGCTATGTATCTTTAGATAAAGGTGTTCCTATTTGTTTATCTGACGAAGATTGGTTAGATCCATGTGATACAAGCACAGCAGATTATGCAGAAAAAGACTTGGTTGTTGTATGGGACAAGGATGAAATCCGGCATATGATTGATATCTTTCAGCTTGCATTAGATAAATTAGAAGCACAATAGGTTTTAATCTATTATGGAGAGGTGAAGTAGTGTTGGTATTATTGGAAAACTTTTAGCATGTCCGAAATGTGGGAATTTAGCAGTGGTGAAATAAAGTATGGAGAAAGTAATTAAGTATAAATGCTCTGAATGTGGAGAATTATTTGACACACCTGAAATGGCATTAGCACATGAAATAAGACACGAAAGAATTGAAAAAGCCAATGAAATGCTTAACGAAGGATACACATTAAAACAAATAAATGATAAGTGTGAGATTTGGGCTTACGTACCAGAATATTTGGAGAATATAAACAAGGACAACTGTTTCAGAATAAGTTATTGGCAATGTTGTGACAAGCCAGCTTATCAAATTATTCGTATTTATTTCGATGGATATGTAAACGTAAGAGGCTGTGGCTCGTGGAGTGGATATTATGGCAATCGGCTTAGAATAGACGATAATGATTTAAGAAATCCACGACCAAAAGAAGAGTTGTTTGTTGATCCAAGATATGAAGAATTGTATGGATGGTAGGAGTGTATTATGAAAATTAAATCAAAAGGTTATTTTGGGAAGAATATAGTATTTACATGCAATCGTTGTAGCTGTGTGTATGAAGTTGAATCAAAAGAGGATTGGGAAATAAATCAAATTTCAATTCCAGCAGAATATGGTTTCAAAAAAATTCCAGAATACAATATTATTTGTCCAAAATGTAAATACAAAAAATATTTAGGATATCAGACAACAGATGCACCATTTATGGTTAGTGGTATTATTGATCTGCTATCAGAACGAGAAGATTGGGAAGAAAGATTTCAAGTAACTTTGTAACAGAGAATAATCAAATATGTGGGTGATATAAAGTAGTTGTTGTTTAGTCGTTGGAAAAGACATATCAGAAAAGTGTCAATTCAATATGTTTGAAAAGTATTACTAACAAGGCAATTAAGAAAGCAGAACATGAAGAATTCCGCAGGTGGATTTTAATTTAAAAGGAGATAATAAATGAGTAGTAGCAGTATTTATGGAATAAGAAAAGATTATACAGGAGAAGAAATATTGGAGTATAAAAATTCGTGGTTGTTTTCTCCTATAATTTGGAGTGTCTTGCCAGATAAATATATTCATGATTACATTCAAACACCATTTGGCTTTAAAAAGGGAATTATTGGAATGGATGGAAATGATGTATGGACAAGAACTAACAAAGCTATTAATGAGTGTGATAACACACCTGATAGGATTTGTTGGGAGCTGTCAAATCAACAGATTTTTCATACATCTGACAAACAGATTATTTCAGATTCTATTATAAAATTTTTAAAACAAAATGATACTTATGATG
>ERZ1034973.1396-NODE-1396-length-14210-cov-5.422960_pt1 | contig 14210 bp, 10 predicted proteins | sample MGYA00520686_ERZ1034973 | MGnify/ENA primary metagenome ERZ1034973 (study PRJEB33766, sample SAMN09781775) | gut metagenome | biome: gut microbiome | host: Homo sapiens | place: Madagascar | study: EMG produced TPA metagenomics assembly of the PRJNA485056 data... | reverse complement strand
CTTTTGAATACATCAGAGCGCAAATCGGCATACGAAATCTTGCGGATTTAGATAAACTTATCGCAATTCCTAAAGATGATATCGAATATAATAAATTTGATAAGTGATTAATTTAAGACTGCTTACACTCCTCGACACCAATTTAACACGAAATAGTACAATAAATACCTATTAAAACCTTTAAAATAATCTATTTTAATCGTTGTAATATTTTTTGAATTATAGTAATATACTTGTACGGAGAGAACCGTATTGATTACGGTTGAAAGGCACTCATACAAGTATATTGTATGGGTGTCTTTTACTATGCAAAAAAGAACTCCCACTGCCCATCAAACACCAGGAAAATCTTGAGTAATATATTCGGTGCAAGGATTGGCATTCTGATTTACTGAAGTAATTGCCATTTTGTTGAGACTAACAAAATCACGTAACCATCAAAAAACTTAAAAACCGCCCCTGCGCCAACAGGAACGGTTGATGCATATCCGAAGATATACAAACGAGCTACCAACTCATGAATATTGTATCATCTTCGGGCAGCCACTGCAAGCGGAACACTCGTTCCTCGCTGGCTGTATTTTTTATACCCATTTTTGTGCGACGTCGCACATATAATTACAGGAAGGTGATATTATGAAAAATGAATACTGCATCTATCTGAGAAAATCCCGTGGTGATTCCGCTCTTGAAGCTATGGGCGTAGATGTCCTGGAACGGCATGAGCGCACACTCCTGGATCTGGCCAAACAGATGAATCTGTCGATCACTGCGATCTACCGTGAAGTGGTTTCTGGTGACTCTATTTCTGCCCGTCCTGAAATGCAAAAACTCTTATCAGAAGTGGAGTCCGGCAAATGGAAAGGCATACTGGTTATGGAAGTAGAACGTCTGGCCAGAGGCGACACCATCGATCAGGGCATTGTTCAAAGAGCATTCCAGTACACGGATACTCTGATCGTAACGCCAGTCAAAGTCTACAATCCTGCCAATGAATTCGATGAAGAATACTTTGAGTTCGGATTATTCATGTCACGCCGGGAATATAAAACCATCAAGCGCCGGATGCAGGCCGGTCGTTATGCTGCGGCCAAAGAAGGAAAATGGCCATTTAATGCAGCACCTTATGGTTTCCGCCGATTCAAGCTCTCAAAAGAAAAGGGATGGACACTTGCATTGGAAGAGGATGAGGTTCCCATTGTGCGACTGGTATATGCGCGTTACACCGGACCTGACCGAGTTGGCATAACCACAATCCGACGCTACCTGAATGACCACCAGATGTTCACACGCTCCGGCAAATTATGGACGGACAGTATGATCCGTGAAATGTTGGCTAATCCGGTATATGACCAGATGGTTGCAATCGGTCGGAGAAAATGTATTACTGCATTGGAAGACGGTCAACCAGTGAAGAAGCGTCCCCGATGCAATGATTACGAAATATACCACGCCAAGCATCCTCGTATCATTGATCACGATGTCTGGATGGAAGCACAGAGCTACCTTGGAAGAGGAAAACCTAAACTTCCGGAGCAGTACAGCGTGAAAAATCCACTGGCCGGATTGATTGTGTGCAGCCAGTGTAAAAAGAAAATGCTCCGGCGTCCTGCCGCACCATCCGGAAGTAAGCATGGTGCTGACTATGATTCCATCCTCTGCAATACGCAAGGCTGCCTGACCGTAGGCTGCAGTCTGGATCTCCTGGAACATTCCGTCATCGATGCGCTGAGTGAATGGGTAAAGGATTATGAATTAGATCATGTTACTCCTGAAAGCAAGGTGCCAGAATTAACAGATCTCCTGGAGTCCACTGAAAAAGAAAAGTCTGCTCTTCTCTCTCAGAAAGAAAACCTTTTCAATCTTTTGGAGCAGGGCGTATACTCTTCTGAAGTCTTCCTGGAACGCTCCCACGTCCTTCAGGAACGAATTAATGCCGTGGACGATAAAATCCTCGACTTACAAAAAGAGATCGAATACGAGAAAAATAACGATGCTCACATCCATAGTTTTATTCCATCCTGTAAAGGTCTGCTCTCCTGTTATTGGGATTTATCAGTTGAGGAAAAGAATAAAGCTTTGAAAATGCTATTACATAGTGTAGAATATAAGAAGTTGAAGAGAAATAAGAAAGGACACAAAGATGATGCGTCCTTTGAGTTGACTATAAAGCCCCGAATTCCTCGTGTATAGGGGCTTAAATATTTGGACATTTGACAGCAAAATATACGGATTTTTTGCAACTGTGTCATATTTTTTTGACACGGTTGATTTGCTCATATATCTAAAACCCAAAAGCCGGAACCCCTCTATTTTAGGGGCTTTGCGGTTACTTCTACAGAAAATGGGAAACTTCGTTATCCAGTATTCGGTAGAAGTAACGTGAAACCGCGTATTTACAAGGGTTTCCAGGCTTTTTCAAATTCGTATTTTCGTCTGCTTAGGAAGATTTTCTCATCCAAAAAATTGCTAATTTGGGAACGAGTTTTTACCTATAATAATGCCGATCAAAAAAAACGGAACTTGGTTCAGATTGTTCTGACTGTTTATAAGCTCCGTTTTTTCAATTTTCACTATTTTATTTCTTCACGATTCTGATCTGGATTGCTTCAATTCCTTTCCGGAATCCGACAGAACCAGATGCGAATCCGGCAGCTACCCAACCAGTCCAACCAATAGTCTGGATGTGAGTCCGATACTGCAGCTCGTAGCCTTCCGGCAGTCCTTCGATCTCAAGAATGATTGCCTCAAGCCGCTTGCTCTTTCCCTTGGATCCGATCATGGTGTCCTTGGTGATGTAACCAAGATCTACCCAACCGGTACCCTGAATATGGCACTTGCCTTTCAGCTTCAGTTCTACTCCCAGTTTTCGAGCAGCTTCTTCCAAGCTGATCCACAAGGCTTCAAGTCTCTTGCTGAATCCGGTCGTACCTGCAGTCTGTCCGTCCCGGACCTCTGCACAATCTCCGATGCTCTGGCAGTGGGCTCTGTACTTGACTCCCATGTCGTTGATCGGATTGCCTGGTATCTGTCTCGGACCATTTCCACCGGAAGATCCACCGCCAAGAATTTCACTTGGAAAGTCACGATACACTTCGTTCATGTCCACCCTGCCGGAGATTCCCGGCACTCTTCCGGAACTGCTATACTGCCACATGTCATAGGATCCGGAAATACCTACCGGTTTCTGGCTACTATACCGTGCCACCCACTTCGTAAATCTATCCAGTTTGCTTCCGAGATACTTCTGCCACCAATACTGACCGGAATAGATACCGCACCAGTATCCGGCTGCCTCAATGATATCACCGAACACAATAGCATTCTGTGCTGCTACAGACTCCGTTCCTGCCTGTTCCAGATCGTAGTATACCGGATAACTCATTTTATCCTTATACGGGGCAACCAATCTGAGAACATGCTCTGCCTCGCTCTTAGCCTGTGCAGTATTTTTTGCATAGCTGTACAGATAAACTCCAAATGGAATACCTAACCGCACACACTCATTAGCATTCCGTTTGAACTGCTTGTCATCCTGGGATGCGATATTGTCTCCATATCCGCATCGGATAATTGCACCCTGAATTCCTGCCGCTTTGACCTTGTTCCAGTCGATCGCACCATTGTGATAACTCACGTCTATGATTAATTTACTCATATGTTACTCCTTTCCGTGCGACGTCGCACATAAAAAGAGAGCCAACATTTGACTCTCTAAAAAATGATTGATATTTACTAATATATGCCATATAATACAAGTAGAAAGAGCAACCGCCCACAAGGTGGGTTGACCTCGAATGATATGGAATATAGAACTCCACCCTTTCGCTCGCCAAAGTTCCGGGGTGGTTTTCTATGCCTTAAAACATTATCTGATAAACGTAAATACGAATGTCAGCAATGCGAGAATGAACATACCAAACGCCATAAGGTCGTTGAAATCAAAATGATTATTGTCCATCAGCACCACCCCCATTCTATGTATAGAATCGAGGTCAGCCACCCTGCAACACGATTGCTCTGAATCTATCTTATCATCATTTCTGCGTTACTTCAATTTATTATTCTTCTTTTCCTGCCTGCTTAATAATCTGATTCACATACGTACTCAATCCGGCCGTTAGAATACCCTGAACGATCGAAGTGAATACCGCCATTGCCATTTCCTGACCGGTTCCGATCGGGCAACTCGCCCAGACCCAGACAGCACACAAAGCGATTCCACATCCACCAAGAATCAACGGGATATTCTTATCAGCTACGGCCTGTGCTTTCTTCAAAGCCATTCCGACAAAGTACAGCACCACTGCTACAACTACCAGTTCCGGTTTAATATAATTCATAATCTGTTCCATGTTGTTTTCCTACCTTTCTTTTTCTTTCTTCTTAAGATGCAGCTCTTCAATCTCGTGCATCATCTTCGTTATCATCCCATTACCTCCCAATTCATGATACGCCTCGTACATTTCACAGAAATTCTGGTATGCATAGGACGGAATCTCTCCGATCTTCATGTACTTGTCATGATACTCGATCAGTTGGACCCGTAGCAGGAGCATTGTACCCTTACTATTGGCCAGCCTTTCCTCTGTCTCCTTGGCGATGCGATCATTCCTTTCCTTGGCATCTGCGATCTTCTGTTTCTTCTGTTCCTTCAGGAGCCAAATTATGTACCCCATAATGGCAGTTAAAAAGATCGGCAGGGCAATGAGATAAGTTTGAAATAAAAACTCTTTCAAGCTTGCCTCCTTCCTAATCACATCCATAAACACCAAGTATCTTTGCGCTTGCCCAGCCCGACGCATTGTTAACATACATATAAATCCTGTAAGTGCTTCCGCTATTGTAAAACCAGAACGTAACACTGACATAAACCGAGGCTGATTGGAACACATAATGTTGCCACGCATTTACCGTACTAAGAGCGCTGTACGTAGTCGCTGTTGTAAATAGTATGGCATCTGTCGGCACTTGAAGGTTATTTCTCTGATATTCAGTTCCAGATCCATTAGCCACGCAGAGAACCACATTTATAAATCTAAAGTTCTTAGGATTTTTTGAGAGCGTACCGTATGCATTTTGACCTGCTATTTTGGTAGATAAAATCTTTTCATATTTCGATCTATTATACGCTCCACCAATCGACTGACCAGAACTATTACTGACGTCTCCACCTTTTGCTTTGATACCGCCAGTCGCATAAAATGATCCAGTGGCAAGTTCCAAAAATGCATCTTTATACGTTCCGCTTGCATTAAATCCGTACATCCGGAGCGTGTTGTTACAGGAACCAATCCAACCGGTCAGTCCATTGTTTCCTGATGGAAATTTAAGGTGTCCATTATCTCCGGCGGAGCCACGAGGCTTGATGGTGACATCAGAGTTCATGACGGCGCCGGAACATGTAACATAATTGTCAAACAAACTATAATAAGTACCATCTTCTTTTCTGATATATGGAACACCTTCCACAACTCTTGTCTCGCTTATCAAATTTGCATCTGAACCTGTTCCGTCATACATTTGGATTAATATTTTATCATCCCCGTACGATACAACTGTCCTGTAATCATAACCGCTTTCATGAGTTATTCCCTCAAAGGTCAAGGCTCCATCCTTCAAAGAAGCTGTCCCGTCCACTGTCCGTGTTAATTGCCACTTCCCGGCCGAATCTAAATAATACCTATTCGAGTGAAATGGGTTATTAAACTCCGACCCATTAATCTCCACCCCATTGATCTGCCCAGCATTGACGATTCCCAGATCCGCCGTGATCGCTGACAACTGATCCACTTCGATATTCTCCGCCACGAACTTATACAACTGCCACGCACTTCCGTCCCATCGGTAGGTTGCATTCTGAATCAGGCCTTCCACGGTGCCGGTGTGCTTCCATAACATTCCTTCCGTTTTCTCTTCCGGTTCTGTATCAGATACCTCGATCTTTCCGGCATCTCCTTTTTCTCCCTGATCACCTTTCGGTCCTTTGATGTTTCCAATGTATGCCCACTTTGCTACGTCTGCCACACCGGCACGCACACAGGCATACAGGTTGCCGGTAAATGGATTCACATACCGGTCATTGACTCTTGCGTCACTGATTCCTGACTCTGGGAAGATCATTCCGTCTGTACTGGTTCCCAGCAGCTTATCTCCGGCATACCATTCACTGCCACGGGTTCCATCCTCTCCTTTCAGTGTTGGCGTAGTCTGTTCTCCATTCTTGTCCGTGATCGTCAGGGACGTATCCGGATTTACCTTGATAATCGGACTGACTCCATCTTCTCCGGCTTTTCCCGGTTCTCCATCTGCGCCTTTCTCTCCGTCGTTCACATTGCTGACCGTCACCTCATACTGTCCCCGGAAGATTCCACCGGAATCCGTTGCTTCAAACCGGTAGGTCACTTTGTCTGGCACATCCGCAGCGTTCACTGTAACCTCTGCACCTAAACTCAGTTCTTCTCCATCCTTATACCATTGGATATTGAACTGATCCGCAATGTTCAGACCACCATTCTTCACAACAGCTATCAGCGTGGTAGAACCTTCCCCATTCTTGAACACGATCCCATTACTGGAGATCACCGAACAGGTATAGACTCGATTGGCAGCGATCAGGTTGTTGACCTGCTGCAATAGTTCCGGATCCATCTGAGACTGCAGTTCCTCATAATTGGAAAATGTCGTCTTATTTTTTGTCTCATCTGTCAAGCTTTCTACCTGCTCTTTCACTCGTGCCTGCAAATACAATGGCGGATTGAACTCTTCATCAATGATTGTGAACGTATCACCCACATGAGCATCCACATATCCATCCACTTCATAACTCAGTTTCGGCACGCATCCCTTTTTCAGTTCTGCCAGTGCCTGACCGTATAAGGTATTCACGTTATCCGTATCATAATTCCAGACCTTTGCGATATACCGGTCGTTGGCCGAGCTCAACAAATTGGACGGAAAACGGTCTCTTGCCTGTGGCGCCAGAATGTTCCTGTTGCCTGCGGCGGTCATGTATTCTACGTTTCCATTTTCATCATATTCCGTCTTCGCCAGACTGGTAACAGTTAAGTTATCCCGACCAAATGGCCGGATTGCCGTAAACAGCTCCGTAATATCTGACGTCTTAGTAATGCCCTCGATATTAACACCGTACCGCAGACGTTCATCCGTCCTGTTCTGACCAATCCCCTGCACGGTGTCCGAGTGCTGCTTATAGACATTCAGCACAATCTTATGGAGCGAAAAGTCCGGATTCAATACCGGCACAAATTCCGCCTCTGCTGAAAACACATTAGCCAGAGAAAAGATCCGGGCAAGGATCGTATCGGATCCTGTCCATTCATGGCTGATCCGTTTGTCTGATACCTCATTAATTCCCAGCGTGACCGTCTTCTCCCAGTCAAATACTGCCAGGTATTCCGCAAAAGACATGGCTTTCGGTGCCTTGTATGCCGTGTTCTCTTCATTGAGCAACTCAAAGGACAACGAGTACGCCATTACGTCCACAATTTCCTCATCCTGCGTGGACTGGACAATGTTCAAGTAATAATCCCGGCCATCTTTCTGGAAAGCCAACTTGTTTCCTACGGTCAGATACTGAGCATCCTCATGGTCTGCCGGCGCCTTGAACGAAAAGGTATTCGCCGTCCCTTCCAGGTAAGAATGTAGCTCGTCATCATAATAATGCAGCGCATCCGGTGCTTCATTATCCATGCGCGCGCACACCACATCATGCGTGCTTAGGATTGTTATTCTGATTGATTCCATTTATATATACGCCTCCCTTATTCTTGCTGTGATCGTCGGGGCCGGACTGCTGAAGGCAGAATAATAGAACCGCACTTTCGTTTCTCCCGGCGGCACCTTAAAAAATTTGGAACCCAGCACTTCATCATCCAGAGACGGGATTCCATCCACATAAACCTTTGCGGCACTTCCCTCGATGCTGACCTTACTTCCTGCCCGGTACCGATTTGGAATATCATACAGATAGGCCACGTTGTCTTTTCGGAAAAAGGTGTCCCGAAAATACATTCTGGTTACAAGGTTATTAAGACCACGATCTCCAAACTGCCCGGCGCATAACGTCAGTGTTAACGCCTTCGTATTCTTCAGTGCCGGATACCGGAACTGATATTTCTGTCCTGCAAAATAGAACTCAAACAGTTCTCCCATCTTCCGGATATAAATATTAGAACCTCCGTTTCCGGTGCTCGACCAGTTGGTCGGCTCATATTTGATTCGCTTGATCTCTTTTTCCTGCACCTGCATGACCATAGACGCCGTATTATCCGTGGTGCTCCGTTTTACGAAATGCATGGAAGCCAGATGCTTGCCACTGGCATCTCCAATAACCATCTGCAAGGTTCCTGTTTGAGGAACCAGACCAGTCTCTGCGGTAATTCTTGTCTGCGCCAGAAAACTGGATGCGCCTGTCTGTCCGCTTGAATCAGCAGGAAGTGTGATCGTCTTCGTTGCTCCATGCCAGGAGGAACCGGAACCTACACTGGTGAGCCCCAACCAGTCCATTCCTTTTAAGACATATCTTCCCCAGGTTCCGTTCTTCGGATATTCGGAATGACCGCCATCCCACATACCCTGATTATCGGTCATGGCAGCATAGTCCTCATAATTCTTATAACTGGCCAGAATCTGCGACTTCTGTCTTGTCTCCTTATCCACCTCATCAGCATTTCCCAGTTGGATTGCACCATACTCTGACACGATCCCGATGTAACCATTTTCGTGATTGTGAGTAATCTCGTAATCTACTGCCGCCGAAACCGAACCGTCATTGACGATCGTCACTTCCAGAATCCCGTCACTGTTTGCCTCCGCCGTGAAACTCTTCTCGTTCACTGCATATTTATGTGGATCCGTGCAGTAAATCACAAAGGTTCCCGTCACATTCAGCTGACCTCCCGGTACACTGCCGACACCTTTCTTTGTCCCGATAAAATACTTGTCCGGCTCATCCAGAAAGACCAGTCTTGCCTGTTCAAATTCCAGAAGCGCGCACAGCTTGTTGTATCTCTCCCGAAACTCTCTTGGCGAAGAAGACAACAACTGATACGTCACCGTAATTTCTCTGGGCGGTCTTCGCTTGTATCGGTACTGGGAACCGGTCATGTGGCCGATCTCCAACTCCCCAATCTCAGACTCTAGCAATTCCCGGCCGCTGACGCTCAGCGTGGTATAGCCTGCGACCTCATTCTCTATATAAGTTCCATTGATGCTCAGAGCCTCCGTTGGGAGACTCTGGCTTTCCGGATCACCGATCGTATCTGTAAATTTATACATCCTGTGACCTCCTATCGTTTTCCTGTGATATACTTCCTGACTTTTGCGTCATTATTGTTCTTTTCCTGAACATATCTGGCAGTGCCGTAGCCGACCTCACGACCATCCATATCCACTCTGGTTTCCAGATGGATCGTCCGCTCTTTCACCTCGTCCAGTTTTTCCCGAATGTTCTGTAATTCTGCTACGATACTGCTTCCGTCATCCTGATATGCCATATTCAGGCTTCCGTATCCTGCAAAGCTGTACTGCATCCGTGTACCACCAAAATCAGCAGCCAAAACAGGCGTTGCGGCATTTGCCAGCTTCTCGCTTGCTTTTTCCACATAAGGCAGCATTTTCAGGAGTCCATTTCCAAGTCCTTCCGATCCCCATGCACCAATCTTTTCCAGTACCTTAGACGGTGATCCGATTTTCAAGGCACTGCTGATGGTTGTTGCTACCCGGTTCGCAATTCCTGCCGCTGTCGCATACACAGAGCCACTTCCTGCCACAAGACCGTTTCGGAGTCCTGCCATAGCAAACAATCCCATTGAATACAGTCTGGAACTCAATCCGCTGAACGTTGACACAATCCCGTTCACACCTGTAACACAGACTGCTTTTGACAACGTCATTCCTGCACGAATCGCAGCCGTAAAGGTTGTCATTCCTGCACGAACTTTGTTCTGGATATTATTCATTTTAGTGCTGACGGTGCTCTCAATCTTACTGAACGCAGATTCGAATGAGGTTGCCGTATTTGCAAGACCGCTGGCTGCTGACGTATTGATACTGCTCATCGCAGAATTCACATTATTCGCCATCGCCTGATAATCTCCGCTGGCCGATGCATTTGCCGTGCTTGCACTGCTGACCACATTGGACGCCAGATCGTTCATATTTGCCGCACCTGTGCTGCTGATTCCTGACAGACTTCCGGTTACTCCAGCAAGCATGGAATCCGTAGCAGATGTTGCACCGGTACTCATTCCATCAAATGCAGCCTGGACGCTTTCCGCCATCTGTGTCGCATTCAGAGTTGCCGTTTCGGTTGTGGCGGATGTATTTGCCTGGACACTCTCCGCCATTTCCTGGGTCTTCTCTTTTACCTTTTCCGATCCCTCGTCAGTCTTTCCGGTGATCTTATCCCACAGACCACCGAACAGATCTGCAATCCCATCAAATACAGAACTCAACACTTCCGGAATCGCATTCACGATTCCAAGAGCCAGATTTTTAATGATGTCCCAGCCTTTTTGCACAATATCCGGTAACATGGACGCAATACCGGCAATGAACGATAACATCAGCTGGAACGCCGCAGTTATAATGGCCGGCAGATTATTAATGATTCCATTGGCAATCGATGCCAGCAAGTCCATTCCTGCTGTGATCATCTGCGGAAGGAACGTAACAATCGTTGTGATCAGATGATTCAGCACTGTCAGGATCGTTGCTCCGATGTCCTGACTCTGAATTCCTTCCACAAATGCCTGAAGCACCTGAATTCCAAGAAGGATAATCTGAGGAATCATGGTAATAATTCCCATCACAAACGTTGCAATCGCATTTACTGCCGCCGGTAAGATCGTTGGAAGATTCGAAATCAGCCCCTGAACCAGCGCCGCAATAATCTGAAGCCCTGCCGACATAATCGCCGGAAGATTTGCAGTGATTGCATTTAACAGATTTACCAAAAGCTCTGTTCCGGCACTTATAAGGGTTGGAATGCTGCTCACGATTCCCTGCGTCAGGTTCTGGATGATCTGAGGACCATTTTGCGTTGCCATTTTCAGCATTTCATTGATCTGTGTTCCGAACTGAGTCTGGAGCACACCCATTCCGGCCAAAGCCACACCTACAATCGCCGCAGGCCCCACCGTCTTCATGGCAAGGCCAAACACTGTATTCAGTGCAGAGCCTAATTTACCCAGACCGCTGACTCCGATTTTGGCAGAATTTCCTGCTGCAGTTCCAATTGCCTTCAGGTTTCCGCTGATCTTGCTTGCATATCTCTGCAATCCTGCCAGTGGAGACTCTGATCCGAAATCAAACATGCCTTTCATTTTTCCCTGCATTCCACTTGCAGCAGAAACCAGTTTCCCCTGAACCGCCTTCATCCGTGTCGTTGCTTTATCCCCGAACCCTCCAATCTTTTCAAATGCTTTCCCGAAAGGTCTCGGCAAAGAAGTTGCGATCTGACCGGCATTGCTCAACATTGTCTTGAAATTCCCGGCAAGTTGTTTCGGTGCTGCCGTCACTTTCCCTGTCAGAGAAGACAGACTGGCCTTCATTCCTGACACCATTCTCTGCACCGGGTTCCCAGAAGATACCCCAATATCCTTATACGCTTTCTTCATTGCGTCTGACATCGACATTCCGGAACTCTTGTACACATTTGCAGCTTCCATCACATCTTTTTTGAGAGCGTTTTTTGTCTTGCCGCTCTTCTTTGCGATCTTATCAAGTCTCCGCTCAAAGAAATCCGTTTCATTTGACACCTTACCGATTCCAGTTTTTAATTTTTCAGCTCCCGCGGTGGCTGCGTCCAATGTTCCCGGTAATAAGTCCAATAACGGCATGCCTCCTGACATCACGACCGCTCCTGCAAGTGTTGCTCCTAGCTGTGGAAGCAAAGCACCAACATTCGACAGATTCTTGATCCCGTCCGCCACTTTATTCAGCACACTCTCTGCCGTGTCTCCGAACTTCTTGATGGACTCCCTCATGGTCGGGAACCCATTCTTTTTCAGCATCTCGTCCACTGCGTTGATAATACTTAAGGTTCCACGGGTAACAGCCGCACGCATATTGTCAAAAGTACCGCTCCAGCTTGCACCGGCTTCTTTCGCCGCTCCGGAGATCTTCTGGACTCCATTGGTTCCTTCCATCATTGCAGTTTCCACCGTAGACAAGAATTCATCTGCCCGGATCTTGCCTTTTGACAGATCATCCTGCACCGATGCAGAGTCTCGTCCAACAGCCTTTGCATACATTCCGACCGCATCGATTCCTACGTCAAACAGTCGGTTCAGCTGATCCATCTCAACCGTTCCCTTGGTTCGCATCTTACCGATTGCATCCGCTACCATTTCCAGCTGTTCATTGGTGCCTTTGCCGTAAAACGCTACCGCATCTGCCCAAGCCCCCACCGACTTCGTCGCCGATTCCAGACTCATACCACGGGTCACAAAGTTCTGCGTTGCTTTCGCTACCGCATCCAGACCGTAGGCCGTTCCCTTAGTGATGCCCTTTAATTCTTCCAGTGCACCACTGGCTGCATTTGCATTTCCCGTGATGGTCGTGATCGTCCGGTTAAATTGCTCCATGGTGTCCTGTCTGCTAAACGCAGAGGAAACGGAACTGGACAGAAGATTTGCACCGGCGGAAAGAGCCTTGAACACTCCGATACCGGCGGCGATCCTGCTGATAGCTCCGGTGGCTTTGTTTACACCGTCAGAAATTCCGCTGATGCTCTTTTGCGCACTGCTGAACGTACTGGAGAAGTTCTTGTCTACCGCACTGAGTACCGCCTTTACACTATAACTTTCCGCCATGCTCTCCCCTCCTTCTCATATATTCTCTGTACCTCGCCGCTGCTGAATTGGTTTCGTCCTGCTTTTCTTTCTTTCCCTTGAATCGATCCAAGATCTTCTCATAGTCGAAGAACTGCTTGAAGGTCCTGTAAACCGGCTTCGTCTTCTTTCCAGATTTCCGTTCTGCCTTCACTTCACGGTTCAGCCATGCCAGCTCGTGCAGATGGAACTCCGTATCGAACTGGCGCAGGTTATAGGCTTCCATCCGGATCCGGTATTCATAGAAACTCATTTCCTCTGCCTCTTTCAGGGTTCGAATTCCAAGCCCCCGAAAACAATTCACCAGCAATTCCTGATACGTTTCTCCTGAACTTTTCTCTACGCTACTGTCTTCCCGTTCTCCAGATCTTCCAGATTCTCCAGATCTTCCATAAGATTCTTTACTTTCAGACGAGTAGCATTCGAGTTTTTTAACTCTTCCAAAACCTCCGCAAACAGCTTCTCGATATCCTCATGGTTCTCCACGTATTCATCCACGCTTTCCTGATTCGGACGTTTCTTCTCCGTGCAGGTGCTGAGATACAGAACCTCGGACAGTTTTGTCGTGTCATATCCCATCAACAGCGGAACCATCATTTCCAGACCCGCCCCAAACTTCATGTTCTCCCGTTCCACTTCGTACTTTTTATCCAGTTCCCTGATGAATTTGATCCCGAAATGGACTTCATACTCTGTGCCTTTAATCTCCATTACCATAGTGTTTTCCTCCAATCAAAAAAGGGCGTGTCTCTTACGCCCCTGTCTTCTGTGTATCTGTGAACACATAGTCTGCAGCTTCCTGCTGTTCTGCTGTCACCGTCACATATCCTGTTTTTCCGTTTCCGTTACATCCAAAGGTCAAGGAAATCTCCACCATGTCCTCTGCATTGGATGTTTTTTCCAGTTCTGTCAAGAATCCCTGGAAATACATACCCTTGAATTTACCGGAATCTGTGTTGCTTCCCTTTTCTTCCAGATTAACTTCCCAGATCTCCAGAAGCTGGTCGTTATCCAATGCGGTTTCCAGTTTCTCAATCAGCGTGTCTCCTTTCGACAGGATGCTGGTGGCTGTGATCTCTACCTCTGCCACGCCCGGAGTCCGAATGGAGCCGTCCTTTGTAGCAGTGGAATCTGCATCCTTACTCTTTGTTCTTCCGTTTTCCGTGGTAAATGCAAGCTGCATGGCATCTTCGGTTGCCGATTCCTCTTTTACCCGATACAGATAAATGATTTTCTTTCCTTGTACCGCTTCTGCAAATAACTGTAATTTGCTAAATCTCATATGCTTTTCCTCCTTAGCTGAATTTAAATTCTATGTTTAATATTCCATGTAACAATGCCTCACTGGTGGAG
>ERZ1034973.1394-NODE-1394-length-14214-cov-6.297761_pt1 | contig 14214 bp, 17 predicted proteins | sample MGYA00520686_ERZ1034973 | MGnify/ENA primary metagenome ERZ1034973 (study PRJEB33766, sample SAMN09781775) | gut metagenome | biome: gut microbiome | host: Homo sapiens | place: Madagascar | study: EMG produced TPA metagenomics assembly of the PRJNA485056 data... | reverse complement strand
CTATATATCTATATCCGGCGCAAGTGGAGGAACAAGAGAACAAAAAGACAACGCGGATATTTATCAATAGCTTACATGTGAGTTTTGTTATCCAGGCTGGTGAGAATGTTGTTAGAACAAAAAAAACAAAATAACTGTTGACCAAACGCATCAAATAGCTGAAATGCAGGCATAGCAACCAATGAGGGCAAATCATCATGACTGTAGGTGAAACCATGAACGAATTAATGAGTGTTGGTGAAGTGCAGACAATGTCATCGCGTGAGATTGCGGAGTTGACAGGGAAACGACATGACCATGTATTAAGGGATATAGATGTCATTTCCCCAAATTTGGGTGAATCAAGTAAATCAGTAACTTACCGGAAATAGCACCTTTTGTTAAAGCGCCAGGCGCAAAGCCTGGCATAATCACTTCAACGAAACGAAGTTGGCAAAATCCCCTTCCTTTAGGGAGGGTGGGGGTGTCAAGAGTTAACAACTGAAACAAAGGAATCAAAAACATGAATGAAATAGCAGCAATAAACGCAGCAAGAATGTCCAGTATTGAGATTGCGGAACTTGTTGAAAGTCGTCACTCAGATATAAAACGAAGTATTAAAAGACTTGTCGAAAAAGGCATTATCCGACAGCCGCCAACGGCGCACACTAATATAATCAACGACTTAGGGGTTATTACAGGTATTCGTGATTTTTACGTCTTTGAAGGAGAGCAAGGCAAACGAGATAGTATCATTGTCGTTGCTCAAAACTGCCCAGAGTTTACGGCCCGCCTGGTAGACCGATGGATGGAGCTAGAAAAACGAATGCAGCTGATCGGTGAGATTAAGTCAACTGATGAGGTTGCAGCACTCAAATGTGAAATAGCAAGGCTAAAAGCGCAAATCTGGAAGTCTGAGGAAGTTGCAGCTGGAGAGCGCAGAATCAACGAGATCATCACATCCAGAAAGTCAACTGACCAGAAGCTTAAAGAGATGACCCATCTCGCAAAGCAAAACTGGAATATGCGCTGCGAAGAGCTACAGGAACGCGTTGAACTGGAACAGGTAGTACAAAACCATTCCGAAAAAATTCATGCGTTAGAATGCGTTTTAGAGGCCAATATGGGCATTGAATTTAAACAGTAAGCGAGGAAAATCATCATAACTGCAGGTGAAACCATGAAAGAATTAATGAGTGTTGGTGAAGTGCAGACAATGTCATCGCGTGAGATTGCGGAGTTGACGGGAAAACGGCATGATAATGTTCTTCGTGATATAGAGAAAATGGCTAAGGAGCTGGGGGTTCTCGAACGCCTCAAATTTGAGGTTTTCGAAGAAATCAATAACTTAGGTTTGGCAGTGCAGAGAAAGGCGTACAAATTAGACAAAGAAGAAACGCTAATCTTAGTGTCTGGTTATAGCGTCAAAATGCGCGCTGCCATTGTGCGGCGATGGATGGAACTAGAAAAGCGATTGCAGCTGATCAGTAAGATTGAATCAATTGATGAAGTTGCAGCGCTCAAAAAAGAGAATATGCGGCTGAAGGCTCAAATCTGGCACGCAGAAGAGATGGCGGCAGGAGAACGCAGAATCAATGATATCGTCTGCTCTAAGAAGCCAACTGACAAGAAGATTAAAGAACTGGTTGACCTTGCGCACCAAAACTGGCGCATGCGCTGCGAAGAGCTACGAGAACGCGTTGAACTGGAACAGGTAGTACAAAACCATTCCGAAAAAATTCATGCGTTAGAATGCGTTTTAGAGGCCAATATGGGCATTGAATTTAAACAGTAAGCGAGGCAAATCATGAATAAGTTTATGGCGTACACCAGCGAAGAAATGAGCAACGAGCTTTATCACGATCCAGAAGCGTGGACTGCTGATTATGTTAGCGGTTCAAGCCTGGCAGAGATTTACAGCACATGCCCAGCGGCGTGGAAGTTCAAGCCGCGTGACAACAAGAGCAAGGCGCTAGTTTTTGGTACGCAATCGCATACCAACTTTGAAAGCAAGGAGCTTTTCGAAAAAACCTATCGCCGTGCGCCAGCGCCAGAAGACTTTAAGGATCTGATAACTAGCCAAACGGCGCTTGCTGCAAAGCTGAAATCATTTGGCCTGAAAGGTACAACCGGAAAGACTTATCCAGACCTTATCAAAATGATGGTGGACTGCGGAGAAGACCTTAACGTCATGTGGTTAATCGACATGATCGCAGAAAGTCAGGCCATGGCAGATGGGGTTCAGTTAATCGATGCTAAAGATTACGATGCGTGCGTGGCAATGCGCCAGGTTCTGGAATCAATACCGGAACATAACGCATGTATGAATAGCAAGACAGCACAACGTGAATTATCGTTGTTCGGTGAAATCAACGGCGTAAAAGTCAAAGTGCGATGCGATCACGTTGACGTAACGAAGAACGTAACAGCAACTTTAATTGATGGTTACGATGAAAAAGGCCAACCGATTTGCCGCGATATTATTTATCCAGAAGCGATTGTGATCACTGACTACAAAACAACGATGAGCGCTAATCCGGTTGAGTTTATGCGCCTGGCTTACAATCACGGCTATTATTTGAAAATGGCGTTGCAATGTGATTTATTCAGAAAAGCGTATCCAGAAGAAAAGCGACCTATAGTGGTGCGACTGTTAGCGCAAGAGAAGAAAGAGCCTTATTTGCCGTTGGCTTTCCGCATGAATAGCGAGCAATTAAAGATCGGGCGCATTCAGTACATGAGCGTAATTAACCAGTTTGCCATGTGCCAGCAACATGACGTTTGGCCTTCGTATTCAAACGGTGAGCCTGAGGTTTGCCTTGCTACTCCTGATTCGGTGCGCCGCCAGTTTAAGCAATATCTTATTTAAACCTCACAAATAGCTAAACAAATGAAATCAGGGGTGTTATAATGCACCCCGTAAGTTAACCAATCAGAGGAAAACGCATGAAACTATCAGAGCAGTTCGACAAGGTTTTACCAGCACTGCATAAGGCGCGCAGTTTGTTTGTAAAGGTTAAGAAGGATAAGCAAAATACACACTTAAAAAACCGTTACGCGACACTTGATGCCGTTCTTGATGCAATCACTCCAGCACTAAACGATAACGAGCTAATGTTGATGCAGGATATGATTGAAAGCGAACAACCTAACCGCATCAAAGTTGAAACAACAGTTCTTCATGTTTCCGGTCAGTGGGTGAAATTCTATGCTGAATTACCAATCGTTAAAAACGATCCTCAAGGCGTCGGATCTGCATTCACATACGCGCGTCGTTATGCAGCCGCCGCAGCATTTGGCTTAAGCCAGGCAGACGATGACGCACAGATTGCCGTTAAATCTGCAAACGACTGGAAACGTGACATTGAGAAATGTGAAAGCGTAAGCGAATTACAAGAAGTGCTTAAATCAGCATGGAAGGCAAGCGATCCGGCAAGCAAGCAGGTAATTAAAGAGCATTACGAGAAGCGCAAGGCAGAGCTTGAGATCGGCAAAGCACGAGGATTTAATCCAGCGCAACCAAAGCAAAATCTTGCCTCGCCAGAAGTTGACACAAAAAACGACGAGCAAGTAAAATCACAAAGTATCACTGATTTTGAATAATTGATATGGGGCGATTTCGCCCCTTTCTTACAGGAGAATGAATAATGCATGTCATTACTGGTGAGATCCGAAAAGAGCCGCGAGTAAAGCAAATGCCTAACGGCAGCACACTTTATGTGGTTGAACTTTCAGAGCGATACAAAGATAAAGATGGAAACTGGCAATATACAAACTACAGTTTCTTTTTTAATGCGAAAACAGACGGACTTAATGGTTGGTATGCTGAGGCGTTCCAGGTTGGCAAGGTTATTTCTGTATCTTGCGACACGCTGCGCATTGAAACGCGAGAATACAACGGAAATATGTATTCAAGTTTAATGCCTGGTGGATTTGCAAATCTTATATTCAGCCAGCGCGGAGAAGGCAAACAGCAACAGCAACAACAAGGAGGATGTAGCCAACCACAACAACAGAATCAACCGCAACAGCCAAGACAAAGCAATCAGCCTCCTATGGACTTTGACTCGGACATTCCTTTTGCTAGTGTAGGATTACAATATGGAAAACATCGAATCTATGCGCTTTAAGAAATGCTTTAAGTGCGGGCTGTAAAGCCCCTTAAAGAATTCTATAAGCTAAACAAAGGGGCATTACGCCCCTTTTTCACTTTCAGCCATCCCAAGCACTGCAATAACCTTAACAGCAATTCGCTTTGCAAGTTCAGTTTGATGCGCGTTCAGTTTTCCGGTGGTCATTATTGACAACATTCCGCTCATACTTCCAAGCCCGTTAAAATCTGACATTGCAGATTTCATTATTGATATTGGTGAATGACCATCATCAGCTATTGTGTGAGCTCTCTCTGATAGGTCTTTTACTACCTGATCTATTCCTTCACTTTTCGTCATTTGCTTTTCCTTCAGGAGTTGATTGCTGTTCTGGCATTACAGGCCATGGGCTAATTGATTCCCTTTCTGCCACTGGCTTTTCAGGTTCAATTCCTAAAAACTTTCCTACAAACTCACCAACAAAATTTGAGCTATCGCTTACATAAACATGCATCCTGTCTAGATCTGCAACCGTAACGCTATTTGGTGCGATCATGATCCTCTGTTGGTGAAAACCGATATACATCACATTAGCCGGACGCTCAAGAGTCCCCATATTTGGCGCAATTACGCCCATTATCCAACAATAATGAATATTGCCATCAAGCGGCTCACATCCAGCGTTAAGCCAGTTTACTTTCTGGTGAGGAAACGCCATCGATGAATCAGTAGCATCACGCCGTAACGACCATTTAACGCCGCCAATCTCAATGATTTGTTTCGGCCTCATCCCGTTGAATTGAGTCACGCCAGCGCCATTTTGATTAATGTTTTGCATATCGGTTAACCTTTTTACATTGATTTCATTTTACGCAATGCGCAGATACAAGCGGCAGCAAGATCGGTTAATTCTTTCTCAATGCCATGATTAGAGCCATCTGCCTTTTCGGTCATTAGCTCTTTGTATTCCATTTCTACAATCGACATTAAGCCGCCTGGCTTGTCAATGTGCGCGTCCCAGGTTTTAGGATAGTGCTTAGTTCTTTCAATAACACTTCCCATAACTGAATCATGTTCATGATCTCGATCATGATCTCCATCATGGCCATTTCCTCCAATTACTACTCGCGGCAAATGCACGCTCGGTAAATGATAGCCAGCGACACGAATTTTCATGAGTATATCCCCTTATAAAAAAGCGCCCAGAAAGGCGCTTGATTTGTTAGCAACCGCAGCAGCCAGTCGGCGGGGTCGCCGGAGTAGGCAACTTGAAGTTTACCAGTTGCTCGACCTGGTTGATTTTGCAATTCAGTGCTGCGGTCTGGTTTGCCTGAGAAAGAGCAAAACGAGCCTCCTGCAACTGAGCTTTCATATCGCAAATCAGAACAGCCTGAGAATCAGCAAACTGTTGACGAATCAGATCTCGCGTTGCGTTACCTTGTCGCTCAAGGTTCAGGTTTGTCTCACAGCAACATCTCTCCGCTGCAATCTGTGCCTGATAGGAACGCTCAAGAGCATTAACATCAGCAGCATTAATCGCAGCAACCGTCTGGTTAGTACCGCTAACAATCGCGGTATTCAGTCCGGCAAAACCTTGCACCGATGCAAGCAGGTTTTGCGTATTCTGGCTGGTAATGCCGTTAAAGGTTGATGCGGCGGAGCGCTCAACGGTAAGGTTTGTAGAGTTTTGGCCTTGCATAGTTTGCAGGCCAAGGTTGTTTACACCTGTCTGGATGTTATTAATGCCATCAAGAACAGCGTTAGCACCGACGGCAACAGCAGCGCCATCACCACCATAGCCACCACGACCATTAAAGCCGTTACCAAACCAGGACCCAATCAGGCCGCCAACAGCACCGCCAAGACCAGCCGCGCCAGCTTCGCCACCAAAACCACCACCAGTAGGGAGTAAAGTCATATCTGACATAGTAAATTCCTCTTTGACGTTAAAAAAATTAAAAAAAGTTTGCAACATTTATGTTACGACAAAGAGTATGCGCCAAATTACCAGAAATAGATATGAAACATTTGTAAGTGATATGTCAGCAAATGGCATAAAGACGAAAAAAGGCGCAGCAGCAGCCACGCCTTGTGATTATTTTTTGTTAACTCTCAAGAGTTGTAGGTTTGTTTATCAATACAGAAACATCCTCCTTCATGGCTTGAGGTATATCAATGCTCGCTTCCTGTTAACTGCCGAACAAGTGCAACCAGTTCGCTTACCTGATTTTCCAGAGTGCTGATCCTGGTTCCTGCTGTTGCCAGATTTTGACGTAGCGTTGTGTTTTCCTCTTCCAGCGCGGTGACGCGATCATCTGTTTCACGGGCGACCTGAACAAGTAAACCCGTCACAGCGGAGTAGTCAACATTAAGATAGCGAGTTTCTTCGCGTATCTCGTTGCCGTCAACGGTCGGACCTTGCAACTCTTCACCATAATGAGTAAACGATCCAACGGCTTCTGGTATCGCCTCCATTACTTCCTGTGCAATAACGCCAGCATAAGGCATCCCGTTTTCCTTGAGCGTGTAGGTGTATCCGTTCATTTTACGGATTGCTTTCGTCGCGTCGCTGATAACGAGAATATTGTCTTTAAGGTCGCGGTCTGATGACTGATTCAGCGTTGTGCAATTAATAGCGCCATTTACATCAAACAACTGGCCTGCTGACGTTTTTTGCGCATAAAACAGATACGCATCAGACGTGCCAACCTCAAAAACGTTTTGTCGAGTACTGGAACCCCACACCCTGACACCAACTGGTAGTTCTGCATTGCCTGAGTTCCGTAAAGCAAAACTATTACCAGCCCCTGCTTGTTTTCTAATTACTAAATCGGCAGTTGAGTTAACCTCATCTTTGTTGATGGTTAGCGCCTGTGCTGTAGCACCGTTGACAGTACCGCTTAGTAGTTGCACCGCGCCATCATCGCCATTTAACAGCACCTGAGCGCTGCTTCTGTGGTTTTTAAGGCACAACATTTTTCCCGTGTTTTCCGATGTACCTACTGACCAAGCCAAATTGGTTCCAGTGCTATCAACACCGCGCACAGCACAATTCATGCTACTGTAATCTGACGTACTCCCCAGCACATCAACACTCCCGCCGCCAGATTTTACTGGGTTAGATGTGGTTAATGACCTGACAGCAAGCTCGGTAGATGAATTGAGATCGTCTACTGTTAATAATTTCTTCCATTCCTGCGTCGCTCCATTTTCAATTGTTCTTCCCCAAAAACCGGAATTGCGGCCTCCGAACTGCACAGCATAATTTTTACTAAATTGAACATGAATACCGCCAAGAACATTGGAGCCTTCCGGTCCGTTTGTACTGCCTGCGATTGGTCTAAATTTGTCGACGTTATCAGCATGCTGAGCGTTCCAGTCACGACCTGTTAATGTTGCGATTCCTGAGCTAGCTGTAATCAACCCAGACGCTTTAAGATTTTGCACATCAATTCTGTCGTTTGCAAAACTATATGCAATTGCGTTGCTAACGCTTCCAGCGTTATCATAATCGCGTTTCTGAATAAACCAGTCGCCACCATCAGCAATGAGATTATAATTTGGCGTGTTGGTCGGGCGATCTGTTTCATTAAATCTTATTGTCGGGTTACTACTATTTATTTGTAAAGGTTTTTGAACCGTTGATTTCAGTATCGCACTATCTACAATTAACTCACCTTTTGAGTTAAGGTTTAGAAATCTTGAAGAACCAGTTGAACCATCGTATGTGAACTTTATTGTTAATTGACCCGGTTCATCCTTTAAAGTTTCAACATACATACCAGCACCAAGACGCACATTACCGTTATTCCCTAACAGTCTTGTGTTGAGATTACCACCTTTTATAAAACCACTTGCAGAATCACTAGTCCTGTCTAGAAACAGGCTATTAAGCTGAGGGCTGTCACCCCTACCCAATCCAAGATTCGTTCTGGCACCATCAACAGTATCAGCATTAGTGCCTCCTTTCTCAACTGCGAGCGGTTGCCACCTACCAGATTTAGGGTTAAATGCGCCCCATTGACCATCAGCATCAACCTGTAAGTAACAGCCATTCGCCTGAACGTCAGTAGATAAAATGACGGTTCTTGTGTCGGTTGAACGCTGAAATCTGATAACCTCATCTTTTCTTGCGTGGCGTGTCCATTGCGGGCCTATGGTTCTCGACCAGCGATAGGTATACAGGGATCTTGAACTCCACCCCTGGAATATCCCCATATATGAAGGAGAACCATCGCAAGCGCTAATAAAGCCTGTCAAATACAACTCACCTGAAGCAATTGACGGAAAACCAGTGGCTGCTTCACGAATACGCACAAATCCGATATAGCCGGATGGATCGCCGGAAATGTCAGGACAATCACGCGCTGATGTTCCCAAACCTATGTTAGTACCAACAATACCCTGAGCCTGATTGCGATAATTAAGTGCGTCAGCAGCAGATTTCGCCGCGTTTGTTTCACTGATGGCCGCCTCTGTTTTGCTGTTGCTGGCTGATGTTTCACTGGCTTTTGCTGCATTCTGCGACGCTTTCGCGGCGGTGGCTGAATTTGCTGCCGCTGTTTCTGATTCTGCCGCAGCGTTCTTGTCAGCTTCTGTTTTTTGTGCATTGACGGTTGATTTCGCTGTTTCTGCGCGAATGTTGGCAAGAAGCTGTTCCATCTGACCATCACCACCAAATTCCTCCCACCACTCCACGGCGGCAGCAATCTCTGTTTCCTGCCCCTGATAGTAACGCAGAGTTTCGGATACATCTTGAGCAAGACCATCAACAGTTATTGAGTCATGAAGTAAGATCGCGTAATTTGAACGGGGAACTACCGCACCTCCAGTTGTAATTGCACGAATGCTTGTATCGTTAATAACTTCAGTTATCACGGCAATCTGCAATGGCTGAGTTAAAAACACAATAGTTGCACCTGGGCGAATGAGTGTTAGTTGCTCTCGCCATTTTGTGCCATATCCAGTTATATAACCTTGCGCGTCCATTGACGCCTGTCCGGTTCTGTAAATTGCCATTCGTTTTCTCCTATGTTGCATGTTAATGTCAATGCATATAATAGCATTTGCTAAGGCAAAAAAAAACCCCGCAATGCGGGGTAAAGTAGCAGTGACATTTAGAGAAGAGATTCAGGTTTGTAAACCTTCCTCTCTATCCCTTGCCTGTAATTATCATTAATCGGCATCATAATTTCAAGCCCTCTTTCCTCGGCAGCAATGATCGCGTCACGATCTGTGCTCTTACAGACAACTCGCATTCTTCTGTTGCCTTTGTACCTGTAAGCTACAATCTCAATGTTAGTTGCATCAAAGCAGGCCCAAACCTCCTGACCAGTTGCAAGGTGAATATGTTGCGCATCAATCCAGTCAACGCAAAGATAGATCGTCTTATCTGTGCTTCCTGTTCTCACAACAGACCCGCGCGTGTAGTCCTTTGCGAGAAAAGACCGATTGCCTTCTTCATCAATGAAAAGCACATTGCACATTTCATCATCAATCCCATCTGAATGTACCATGTGACATGGGAGCGCGTGAATGTATCGACCATCTTTAACGCCGCATTCATAATAACCATCTTCAGGCGGGCATATCCCTTCATAGGTGCTTAACGGCGTGCGATCAAATTTTAGTGTTTTTGACATAACGCGCTCGCAGCATTCATGGCTTGCCTGTTTCCCAAACGAATAACCAGAATCACGAGATGCTCGCTTATTTGCCTTGCTTACAATATCGACTGGAACAAGGTTTAACCAGTCGCCAAGAGTATCTATTGCCTCGCTATAACTTTCACCACGCATGCGCATGAATAATCCGATCCCTGAATCATTCCCGCATTGTGTGCATATATTCCCTCCATCTCCTTTTTCATTGATTTTGTCAGTCCATCTGGCTCTATCCTTGCCGCCACAACATAAGCATGGCTGGTGTCTACCATTAAAAAATGATACAGGCGCGCCGCATAACTCAATCAAAGCTGTTTGCCACATGCCGCGCATCTTTGTGATTACTTCTTCTTTTTGATGGTGCATGTCATTTACCTCCGTGATTTTTATGATAGTTGAGTTTTACCTCTGCTATTATCCTAGCTTCAACTGCGTCAACAATGCTTTTAAACCTTCCAAGTTTCACGCACCTCCCGTTAACACCAATACATGCAATCCATTTATCCCTGCGTCCATCAAATGACACCCCGTTAAATCCGCTTTCATATCTAAAAATCTTATTCCACATAATAGCCTACAAACAAAAAGCCTGACATGATGTTAACATCGTGCCAGGCATTGTTTTTTAGCAATTAGTGCTTTCAGGTTTATACAGGAATCCGCCAGGTTCATAATCTGACATTCTTACCACTCGCAACATTTCACGCTTATCACATCTCTTTGTGAGCGGTTTTCCATTGGAGTCAAATCGCAGGTCTGGACGACAGAATGAAGCGCGATAGCCTTGACAACCATATTTCTTGTAATCGTTATGCACCTTTTGAGCGCCAGCGGCTGAAATCATACCGCGAACGCGCCACTGATTTACAGTTTGCTGGCTAACGTTAAGACGTTTTGCCATTGCTGATACACTTCCGTAATACTCAATAAGGATGTCAAGGCGTGCTTTTAGTCCGGCGCGCACTTCATCTTTTAGTACATAGTATCCTGTCGGGCGCTTGCGCTTTTTCTTATCCTTACCCCGTCGAGTTCCGTTGTTGCCATTAATTGTGCGCTTGTCAATCTTGCCAGTTGATACGGCGATCCGCTGTTCTTTCATTATTCATTCTCCAATAGCATTTTTTGTTAAACGATGATTTAATGATTGTGTATTATACACGCCAAATGGCATTACACAAAGGTTTTAGAATGATTCCAAACATTGAAAAGCAAATATCATCACTTGGTGAAGCGGTAATTAAATCCATTCAGGAGCGATTCACTGTTGGCGAGATTGTGCCTTACCCTTACCAGTGCGTTGCATACGCTGAGATCGCAAAGCGTATGAAAAATTATGAGCATCCATTCTTTGTTAAAGCGTCCGTATCGGCTGGCAAAACATTGATGTTTGCAATGGTTGCTCACCAGTGCCGGAAAATGGGCTTGAAAATGATGGTCCTTGCTCGCCAGGCTGAGATTGTAGATCAGGATTCTGAAGAGATAACAAATCTTGGTGTGCCGAACTCCATCTATTGTGCAGGACTGAAGACAAAAAGCGCATACTTTCCGATCGTTGTTGGTTCTGAGGGAACTGTAGTTAATGGACTGTTTAAAGCGCTTGGCGACTATGTTCCGCACGTTATCGGGGTTGACGAGTGTTTAACTGGTGACTCAATGATAGAAACAGACGCTGGTGAGTTAAGAATTGATGACCCTAGCCTGATTAACAGGAAGATAAAGTGCATCAACGAGTCTACTGGAGATTACTTCTATCACAAGCCCAAAAGAGTTTTCACTAATGGCATAAGACATGTATCATCAATTAAACTAGAGAGCGGAGAGGAGATAAAATGCACGAGTACACACAAACTTTATTCAAACGGTTGTTGGGTAGAAGCGGGAAAACTTCATGCTGGGATGAGTCTGTCGCTAGACGGCTCTCGAGACAAATTTACGAAAAAGCTCCTGCGTGCAAGTGCGGCTGTGGTCAGAAAGTTATGCCGCACTCTAGTAAAGGGCTTAAAGACCTGCTAGAGCGTATATTGGCGGTGCAAAAAAGAGAGAGCTTTACTCAGTATCAATAACAACTAGGTATGCACAAGATGAGTTTTTTAAAAGAGTTAGTGACCACATGGAAAATGGCGTGGAATACAAAATCAAGCAAAATTAAGTCAATTGAACACGTGGGGAATGAGTTGGTATGGGATATAGAAATGCCAGAACACCACAATTTCGTAGCCAATGGGTTGATTGCCCACAACTGTCACCAGGTGGATTGGGAAGATTTAGCGGACTCTATCGAAAACAAGGAAACATTCGAGCAAATGGCCACTAAAAAAGGCGTTCGCGTCCTGAATGGTGATGGCTCGCCAGTTTTCACAAAAGACGGTGAACCAATGGAGGGAACCGGACGCAGCCAATACACAATAATCATTCGTGAAATGCAGCGACGTTGCAGGGAAGCATATGGTCATGAACTGCGCATCTTTGGTATGACTGGATCGGAGTTTCGCGGCGTAGTTCCGATCCTGGTAGAAGACAAAAAGCAGAAAGGATTCTGGCGTGAACAGGTTACTAATATTGATACCAACTACCTGATCAAATTCGGTTCTGTTGTGCCTACCAATTTTGGCGACGTTGGCGATCTAGGGTATGACCTTTCAGAGTTTGAGGCATCAAGTGAGGATGGAGTTGCAGACTTTGACGCTAAAACGCTTCGCAGGATGGAACAAAAAATTCATGAAGAAGCGACCATGACAAAGCGCATCATGGCGAAAGTTCACGAGATCTGTAAAAACCGCAACGGCGTACTTGTGACATGTGCAGGAGAAAGGCATTGCAAAGAGGCAGCGGCATCATTGCCACCTGGAACGACTTACAGGATCATTACTGGTAAGACTGGCGACAACCAGCGCAAGGAGTGGTTGAAAGAAGCATACGAGGGAAAGGTAAAATACATCTTCCAGGTTCAGGCGCTAACAACTGGCGTTAACGTGCCGTTTTGGGATACGTCTGTTATTCTGCGTAAGATTGGATCGCTAACTTTGCTGATTCAGCTTTTAGGGCGCGGAATGCGACTACTTAAGAAGTGGCACAAGGAGCAAGGATTCAAGAAAGATGATCACCTCGTTATGGATTTTTCAGGAACGATGGACGAGCTAGGGGAGCTTTATTTTGATCCGATACTGGAACAGGCGCAGCACCAGAAGCGATTCAGGAACGGTAAAGAGCCTAAGACTTGTCCGATATGTGGAACGCTAAACAGCTTTTACGCTCGCAGATGTATGCACGTAGACGATGACGGGAAACGATGTGAGCATTTTTGGACTTACAGAATTTGCGAGGACCAGGTAGACCCGAGAACGAAAAAGATAATCAAGCGCGGCTGCGGAACGAAAAACGACGTGGTGGCGAGAGTTTGCCGTTGTTGTGACATTTCTCTTGTCGATCCTAACGCGAAGTTAAGCGGAAAGCACTACACAAAAAACGATTACTTTGATGTTAAATCGTTCCGTGTGGATATGACAAAAAACCAGAAAGGGATAATATTTAATTATGAGCTTTCCGATGGCATAGACACTTTTAGGGCGAGAGAGATATTTTTCCCTGAGTCGGATAGCCAGATCTGCAGAACGCTTTGGCGGCAAGCGGCGCTCAAGCACATTGCAGATCGCAGGATTGCATGTGTCACGGCGAGCTACCGCAACGCACGGAAGATTATGCAGAACGCGCATCACTTCATTTCACCAAAGCGAGTAACGCACCGAAAGAATGCGAAGGGTGAAGATATCATTTATAAAAAGGAATTTTGATCATGGGTTTCACCACAATAACGGAGATAAGAATGGCTATAACAGATAAAGGCGATTACCTGGAATTCTACGAATGTGATCCAAGTGACACAAGAAAGGAGGTTAATCACCAGATTGATTGTTATCAGTGGTTAAAGTACCATTACCCAAATTTACTGGCATGGCATAGCGTAAACGAAAATGAGAAGTCAAAAGCTACAGCCATGATAGATCAACAATCAGGATTGCTAAAAGGCGTTTCTGATTTCGTTATCCTGATTGGTGTTAACTCACGTTACCCGTTCGCAGCTATCGAATTGAAGCGCGTCAATAAGTCAGGAAAGGGGAAGGCTTCACCAGTCAGCAAGGATCAAAAAGCCTTCTTGCGCCGTGTGCGTGAGCTTGGCGGATTCGCTGCCGTAACATACGGATATAAGCAATTCATGATCGCTGTAGAATACATGATGAAATAGCACTTTTTGTTAAAACAGGCGCGAAGGATTGCGCCATAATGACACCAGTTCAACAAGAAACAGGCAATTAAGAAATGAGCAAAGAAACTGAAGTGACATTTGCCCTTCGGTGGCAGACCGTCGTGCACGGAAACGGAGCTAAAACCATGCAAAAAGAAAGAAGCATTTATTTAAATGAAACTGGAGAATGGTTGTTATTTCGCGCTATGGTATGCGATGCACTTGATAAAAACCCTAA
>ERZ1034973.1391-NODE-1391-length-14235-cov-66.103244_pt1 | contig 14235 bp, 10 predicted proteins | sample MGYA00520686_ERZ1034973 | MGnify/ENA primary metagenome ERZ1034973 (study PRJEB33766, sample SAMN09781775) | gut metagenome | biome: gut microbiome | host: Homo sapiens | place: Madagascar | study: EMG produced TPA metagenomics assembly of the PRJNA485056 data... | reverse complement strand
ATGGAAGGGTTTGATACCGGGTGTGAAGAGTTTGAAAAATTAACCAACGGTTAAGGTAGGCCTGATAAGACGCACCAGCGTCGCATCAGGCATCCACACATTGCCGGGTGGATATCCCCGGCAATCTTCAATTATTGATCCGCAGTTTTATCAAATTTACCCAGCACTTCACGCTCATAAGCCAGCGCCTTTTTGCGGTCAAATTTGTGTTCCCACTTGGCAATCACCAGCACCGCCAGCGCATTACCCACAACGTTCAGCGCAGTACGCGCCATGTCGAGGATACGGTCAACACCGGCAATAAACGCCAGACCTTCCAGCGGAATACCTACGCTACCCAGCGTTGCCAGCAACACCACAAACGACACGCCCGGCACGCCAGCAATCCCTTTCGAGGTCACCATCAGCGTCAGCACCAGAATGATTTCCTGCCAGATGGACAGGTCAATGCCATACAGCTGAGCGATGAAAATAGCGGCAATACTTTGATACAGCGTCGAACCATCAAGGTTAAAAGAGTAACCGGTCGGCACCACGAAGCTGGTGATCGACGCCGGTGCTCCGTAGGCTTCCATCTTCTCAATAATTCGCGGCAGTACGCTTTCAGAGCTGGCAGTGGAGTACGCCAGAATCAGCTCATCTTTCAGAATACGAATCAGGATCCAGACGCTTAACCCGCACAGGCGCGCCACAATTCCCAGCACTACCAGCGCGAAGAACAGAATGGCGAAATGCACCAGCAGCACCAGTTTCGCCAGTGGCCACAGAGAAGAGAAACCAAAGTTAGCCACCGTCACCGCAATCAGCGCAAACACACCCACCGGTGCATAACGCATCACCATGTGAGTCACTTTAAACATGGTTTCAGAGATGGAGCGGAACACGGTCACCAGCGGTTCACGATGCGTCGCGGGCAGGGAGGAAAGCCCCAGACCAAACAGCACCGAGAAGAAGATGATCGGCAGCATTTCGCCTTTCGCCATCGACGCCACAATGTTCGTCGGCACCAGCGACAAAATCGTGCCCATAATGCCGTGGGAACTGCTTTGTACCGCTTCCGTAGTGCTCTGATATTTCGAGATATCGACGGTCGCCAGCTGCGACATATCCACCCCGGCACCGGGCTGGAAGACGTTCGCCAGAGTGATCCCCAAAATGATGGCGACGGTGGTGATCACCTCGAAGTAAATAATGGTTTTCGCGCCAATACGCCCGAGCTGTTTGGCATCACCAACACCCGCGATACCCACCACCAGCGTGGAGATCACAATCGGCACAACAATCATTTTGATCAGATGGATGAAGATATCACCCGCCGGAGAGAGCAAATTGACGACCAGCCAGTCGCGGCTGTCGCTATGGTAGTGCAGGTAGCTTCCCAGGAGAATGCCCAGCACCATAGCAAACAGAATCTGCCAGGCCAGGCTGAATTTTATACTTTTCATCAGAATAACTTCCTCAATGGAGCGCCGTTCCCCGTTCAGAAACGCGAGAACGTGACATACTGCCAGGGCATGAATTGTGTTGCGTTGGTTTGTAGATTTTTTTAACGCTTATGATCAGTATCATTTGCGCGGTATGTTGCGCAACCCTTTAACAACAGAGCTTTTCGCTGCATTAATGCATAATAACGCGAGTTTATGGCAGGATTAATGAATAACCATTTGTTATGGAAAGATTTTTATTTGTTTAATCTGCAATAATACTGATTAGTGATTATTTTTGGCATATGTTCATTCGATTATTTTTTATGCAGCTCAATGACATAATCTTCATCACCAGATGATTAATCCGATCTCCGCTGCAACAGTTTCGCCATATTAATCGACTCGACCAGCTGTGTCCGGTTGATCCGGGGTGAGTTGAGATCCATCACTTTTTGCCATAGTTCGATGGCTTGCGCGTAATTCGCCTGCATAAACGCATCGGAAGCCAGCAGCATCAGAGCGGTGATTTCGTTAGAGTCCAGCGCGAGGGCTTTGTCGATCATTGCGCGAGTCTGGGCGGTCATATGCTGGCTGGCCTGGTAATAAAGCACCGTCGCCAGCGCCGCATACAGTTCAGCGTTCTCACCACGTAGTTGCAACGCCTGACGGTACGCCAGCAGCGAATTGCTGTAATCGTTTTGCCACAGATAGTACTCGCCCAGTAACGCCCACTGTTCGCTGTTTTGTGGATTAGCGCGGATTTTATCCTGCAATGCCTGAAGCTGCGCTTCCGGGGTTTGCTGGCTGGCAAACTGATGTAGCGGATCGCGCTGACGCTGATACTCCGCACGTACCGCCTGCCATTTTGGGCTTAACAGATAACTGCCGACACAGAGAAATACCATCAATATCGTGAGTGTTGTCAGCATTTTCACCGGTATTTTGGGCTGTTTCATCGCTTCGCCCTCACTCGCCAGAGGATCAGTGCCATCAGCAGTAACAACACCACTGGCAGCGCCCACAACACCAGCGTCTGACCCGTTAACGGTGGGTTATAGCGAACAAAATCTCCGTAGCGTTCGGTCATCCAGCCAATGATTTCGACTTCGTTCTTCCCCTCCGCCACCATGCTGTAAACCTGATGGCGCATACTGACTGCCACCGGCGCGTTGGATTCCAGTAAGTTTTGATTCTGGCACTGCGGACAACGTAACTGGCTGGCAATATTTAACGCCTGTTCCTGTTGTTGCGGATTAGCGAATTGCCAGGTGTCTACAACCTGAGCGCGCGCAAAACAGGTAAATAACAGCAGTAGCGTGAGAAGTCCTTTACTCATCGCGCTTCCTCCCCCGCCATCCGCTTAATAATGCGCCTGCAATCATCAACAATCCTCCCCCCCAGATCCAGCGCACACCGCTTTGTACATACAAACGAAAAGCGTAACGATCCGCTCCGGTTTTTTCACCCATGACCGCATACCAGTCATGGATGCCGTTCCAGCGAATTGACGGTTCCATCATTTGCTGACGACGTGCTTCGTAAAAACGCCGCTCCGGCATCAGTTCACCAATGCGTTGCTGATGGTCAAACAGTGCCACTATCGCTTTTTCGCTGGTGTAATTGCCTTTGGCTTGCAGATCGAGGCGCTCAAAACGGAAGGTGTATCCTGCCAGCGTCACCTGCTGACCCGGCTGTAAATTCAGGCTGATCTCCTGACGGCTGACGCTGGAAACCACGATCCCAGCGGCAAATAACAGCACGCCCGCATGAGCTACCAGCGCCGGAAGCTGCACGCGTTTGCCAGAGACAAACGTCGCCAGCACAATCACCACCAGCATCAACAGACCAAACGGTAACGTCGCGCGGTTAAAATACGGCGCGCCAACGGAGAGGCGTCCCCAGCCCAGCAGGCCGTAAATCATCGGATAAAGCGTTCCCACCAGCACGATCAGTAGCACTGCGCAAAACAGCAACAGCGTAGCGAGGATTAACATTTCCCGCGATAACCCCGAAAAACGCACCGCCGGGCCACCGTCCCGCGCTCGCCAGCCATACAGAGCCAGAGACGCAAGGCTAATCAGTGCAAACAGGCTGAACAACGGCACGGCGCGGACGTTATCCAGCGCGAACGCATGAACCGAAACCAGAATGCCAGAACGGACAATTAAGGTGCCCAGCAGCGACAGCATCAGAGTAACTATCGCCAGCAACAGCGACCAGTGGCGGAAAATCCCCCGCTGGCGTGTCAGGGATAAACTGTGCAGCAGCGCAGTGGCAGAAAGCCAGGGTAATAAAGAGGCGTTTTCCACCGGATCCCAGAACCACCAGCCGCCCCAGCCCAGTTCGCAATAGGCCCACCAGGAACCGAGGATGATCCCCGCCGTTAATGCGCTCCAGCCAGGTAGTGCCCAGCGCCAACAAATTCTGGCGCAGGCACCATCAAACTCGCCGCGCAGTAAACTCGCCAGCGCCACGCTCGCCGCCACCATCAAACCGCCATAGCCAAGGTAAAGCAGCGGTGGATGAAAGATAAGACCGGGATGTTGCAGCATCGGATTGAGATCGCGGCCTTCGATTGCTGGTGGAAATATCCGCACGAAGGGATCGGACCACAGCACCACAAACAGTAGCAGTGCGGCGAGCATGAGAGATAAAACGGCTAGCGTCAGCGGAAATAGCGGATCGGTTTGCTGCCGATAATGCCAGGCAAACAGCGCGCTCCAGGCGGAAAGCAGCAGCACCCAAAGCAGCAGCGAACCTTCATGGCCGCCCCACACCGCTGCCAGCTTGAGTTCCCACGACAGCAGGCTGTAGCTATGTTGCGCGACATAAATGACCGAGAAATCGCTGATGAGAAAACAATACGTCAGTACGCCAAAGGCGAGCAGCAGGAGCGCGAACTGCGCCAGAATGCCGATGCAAGTGAGTCGCATCATGGCAGGCCAGCGCAACCGCACTCCCGCAAAGGCCGTCAACGGGGTCAACACGTTGACCCCGAGACTTAACAACAACGCCAGAAAACCGACTTCAGGAAGGAATACGTCCAGAAACCACCTCTTTTCTGGCTTACGCCACCGTCAACTGTCCGGCGTAGAGAATGAAAAAGCGCAGCATCAACACGCCGACCAGACTGGCCCCACACGCCGCCAGCACGGCAGGAATGCCGGAACTGCGATTGACCCACGGTTTGAGCAACATTGGCACAATCAGCCCCAGCCCGGCGACACCAAGCCAGAACCACCACGTCCAGAAACCGCCACCTAATGCCGCCACCAGCGCACGCACTTTACCGTCATCGCCCAGCGCCAGACCGACAAAAAACGCCACCAGCAGGAAGATTTCGCCCCATACCACAGGGATTTCCATACGGTGTACAAAGTGCGCTTCCGTGGAATGCGGGTTACTGCGTTGGCGTATCGCCATGGCGATCAGCGCCACCGCCGCACCGGACGAGATGCCGGAGAAGAGGAACAGCACCGGCAGGATCGGGTTATTGAGGAACGGATACGATTTCAGCGCCGACAGCAGAAAGCCGGTATAAGCCCCCAACAACACCGCCAGCACCAGCATCAATGTTTCCAGTCCGCGATGAACGGGCGTCAGCAGGCTCAGAACCTTTTGCACGATCCCCAGCTTCGGCAACCAGCGTTGTTGCAGGGCAAGCAAATCATGTTCAAAGATTTTCGCCAGCCACAGCACCAGCACCACCATGTAGAGCTGAAACAGCATCACCCCCATCGACATCACCGAGGTAAAACTGTAGTGGAACATCAGCTTCCAGAAGGTCCACGGTCTTGTCAGGTGGAAGACGAGGATCAACAGACCGAGGATCACCGCGCCCGGCCCGACAATCAGCGTGGTGCGCAGCAACGTACTGTCTGCACCGCCCGCCTGCGGGTAGAAGCGACGTAACAGCACGGCCAGCGTCACCAGACCGGCAGAAATACCAATCAAAAACAGGTAGATGGCAATCGGCCAGTCCCACACCAGCGATTCAAAATGAAATGCGGAAGTCTGCGTCATTGGCTCACCTCCCCGTATTTAAACGGTACGCGGTACAGCTTCGGTTTGGTTCCCAGCGCCAGCTTGTAGCGGTAAGTAGGCTTCTGGCGCAGCAGTTGCGAAATCTCACTGTTAGGATCGTCCAGATTGCCAAACGTCAGCGCCTTCGTCGGGCAAGCCTCAACGCACGCGGGCAGCTTACCGGCCTGCAAATTGGTTTTACGGCAGAAATCGCATTTGTCCGCCGTCTTCGTGACCGGATGGATAAAGCGCACGCGGTACGGACAGGCGGCGATGCAGTACTGACAACCGACGCAGAGATCCGGATTAACATCGACAATCCCACTGGCAGCATCGCGAAAAGACGCACCGGTCGGGCAGACGTCAACGCACGGCGCATGATCGCAGTGCTGGCAAGACTTACGGAAGAAGCGATATTTCACATCAGGAAATTCGCCCTGCGGCTCGCTACGAATAATCGTCAGGCGCGAGACGCCTTCCGGCACCTTGTTCACTTCCCGACAAGCATCCATACAGGCGGTACAGCCGATGCATAACGACTCGTCATGCACCATGCCGTAACGCACCCCATTGATATTCAACGTTTTCGCCACCACGCGCCCTGCGGTGCCGCTGACGGCTGCCAGCACGCCGACGCCGGTGAGAAACTGGCGACGAGACCAGGTCATGGCTGCTCCTTAAGCAACGGAACAGACGCCGGGTTAAAGTTCGGATTGGTGCGCTGATCGCTGTGGCAATCGACGCAAATCTTAATCCGTCCTTTGTCACTTAACGTCTGCATCGTATCTTGCTGTGGATGCAGGGAATGGCAGCTGGCGCACGCCACTTTGGTTACGTGGACATCGTGCGGCCAGAACGCTTTTTGCAACTGTTCCGGCAGATGACAGGACATACAGACGCTGTTCTGCTCTCCAACCTTGTACATCGGCTCGTTAAAGCGCATCACATCTTTCACCCCTTCGCGGTGTTGCGGTGATGGCTGGCCGTGACAGTTGGTGCAGGTGACCGGCAGTTTGTTATTCGGGTTGATAACGGAAGCATGTTTTCCATGCATACCTTCGGTATCTGGCTTATGACAGTCCAGACAGGCGGCATCCGGGTTACGCTGCTGGGTAACTTCGTAGCGATCATCAGATGCCTGCGCCGCAGGGGTAGCGGTAATTCCGTTCAGGCTCCACAACAGGCCCGACGCCAGCACCCCGGCAGTTAATAACGAACGTAATACGCTCATATTCACTCCATTGTGTTTTCCGCCCCTTGCGAGGCGGAACGGGGTTATTGGCTTAACAGACCGTTTTTACGTGCCTGTTCTTCCCACTGCGGGATCACCGTTTTGATGAAGTCCTGCTTCTCGGCCTTGATTTGTTCCATGTTCAGGCCAATGGCCTGCTGGGCTTTCTCTTTGGTTGAGATATCCGGGATCTGGATTTCATGGGTGATGCCTTTGGTCGCCAGCAGGCGCGCCAGTTTGGTGCGTGCATCCGCCGCTTTATCCATCGCCGTACCGAGCATCCGTAGACCTTCTTCCGGTGCGTGCATATGAATGCCGTGGGAAGCGATCGCCAGATCCCAGCGCCACTGGGCATGACGGATATCGTCCTGAATCGGCTTCATTTCGGCTTCCGTCGCGCCTGCATCCAGCGCTGCTTTCGCTTCGAAGTGAGCGTGAACCAGTTGATCTTCAACCTTGATTTTCAGGTCGTTAATCGACTGCTTACGTTCCGCGACCACTTTTTGCAAGGCAGCTTTGTCCTGGGTATGGCAGTTCGCACAAGTCTGGGCGAAGTTATCAAACGGATTACCAATTTTATGGTCGGTGTAGAGTTTGCCTTCGGCGTTCTGCACTTTTGGCATATGGCAGTCGATACAGGTCACGTTGTTTTTACCGTGAATGCCCGCTGTCCAGGTTTCATATTCCGGGTGCTGCGCTTTCAGCATTGGCGTTTTCGACAGGGAGTTAGTCCAGTCAGAGAAGGCAATTTTGTCGTAATACTGCTCCATATTTTCGACTTTCATGCCGTCATCCCACGGGAATTTAACCGCTTTGTTTTTGCCGTCGAAGTAATACTCCACATGGCACTGACCGCAAACCATCGATTGCTGGTCGAAACGTCCGGCTTTCTCAAAAGGTTTACCAATGGCTTCCATCGCGCGAGCCGCATACGGACGGGAAAGGGTTAACTCCGGTTTGCCTTTGGCGAACTCTGGTGAGGCGGTGTTATGGCAATCGGCACAACCTAAGTTGTTGACGATTTCCGGGCCGCCGCGCGCCCATTTACCGTGGAAGTAGCCATCTTCGCCGTCTTTCTGGATCAGACGCGCCACATCCGGGCTTTTACAACTCCAGCATGCCATCGGTAGCGGACCATCTTCAGCGTTTTTCGGCGCACCGGTACGCAGGGTTTCACGCACATCGGTCACAGCAAAAGCATGTCCACGCGGCTTGTTGTAATCGCGCGAGAAGGGATACCCCGCCCACAGGATCACCAGCCGTGGATCTTCCGCCAGGGCGTCAACACGCTCTGACTGTTCCGAGGTGGCTTTCCAGGAGAGATATTGATCGGGATGCTGCGGGGCAAAGGTTTCATTCTTCGCTTCCACAGTTACAGGTTTTGCGGGAGCAGCCGTTTGTTCAGCGTGAACAGAAGTGAAAAAGAAAAAAGGAATCAATAAGCTGAAGATACGGCGTGCGTTTATTTTTATCCTTGTCATAGGGGCTTCATCCGAATTGCGCCATTGTTGCAATGGCGGTTTTTATTGTTTTTCACGACAGTAACCGCACCTACACTGTCATGACATTGCTCGCCCCTATGTGTAACAAATAACCACACTGTGAATGTTGTCTTTAATCAATTGTAAGTGCATGTAAAATACCACTTTAGAGTTAGTCAGTATCTTCCTCTTTTTCAACAGCATGCATAACTGCATGTTCCTCAAAGAATTAATCAACTTTTGTTGCTGACCTTCAAAAATTACCCTGCCGTTTATTTGCACAATTCTACTTTTGCGTGATCTGTCGCCCAAATACTAAACAAAACTGCCAATACCCCTACATTTAACGCTTATGCCACATATTATTAACATCCTACAAGGAGAACAAAAGCATGAGCCAAATTCACAAACACACCATTCCTGCCAACATCGCAGACCGTTGCCTGATAAACCCTCAGCAGTACGAGGCGATGTATCAACAATCTATTAACGTACCTGATACCTTCTGGGGCGAACAGGGAAAAATTCTTGACTGGATCAAACCTTACCAGAAGGTGAAAAACACCTCCTTTGCCCCCGGTAATGTGTCCATTAAATGGTACGAGGACGGCACGCTGAATCTGGCGGCAAACTGCCTTGACCGCCATCTGCAAGAAAACGGCGATCGTACCGCCATCATCTGGGAAGGCGACGACGCCAGCCAGAGCAAACATATCAGCTATAAAGAGCTGCACCGCGACGTCTGCCGCTTCGCCAATACCCTGCTCGAGCTGGGCATTAAAAAAGGTGATGTGGTGGCGATTTATATGCCGATGGTGCCGGAAGCCGCGGTTGCGATGCTGGCCTGCGCCCGCATTGGCGCGGTGCATTCGGTGATTTTCGGCGGCTTCTCGCCGGAAGCCGTTGCCGGGCGCATTATTGATTCCAACTCACGACTGGTGATCACTTCCGACGAAGGTGTGCGTGCCGGGCGCAGTATTCCGCTGAAGAAAAACGTTGATGACGCGCTGAAAAACCCGAACGTCACCAGCGTAGAGCATGTGGTGGTACTGAAGCGTACTGGCGGGAAAATTGACTGGCAGGAAGGGCGCGACCTGTGGTGGCACGACCTGGTTGAGCAAGCGAGCGATCAGCACCAGGCGGAAGAGATGAACGCCGAAGATCCGCTGTTTATTCTCTACACCTCCGGTTCTACCGGTAAGCCAAAAGGTGTGCTGCATACTACCGGCGGTTATCTGGTGTACGCGGCGCTGACCTTTAAATATGTCTTTGATTATCATCCGGGTGATATCTACTGGTGCACCGCCGATGTGGGCTGGGTGACCGGACACAGTTACTTGCTGTACGGCCCGCTGGCCTGCGGTGCGACCACGCTGATGTTTGAAGGCGTACCCAACTGGCCGACGCCTGCCCGTATGGCGCAGGTGGTGGACAAGCATCAGGTCAATATTCTCTATACCGCACCCACGGCGATCCGCGCGCTGATGGCGGAAGGCGATAAAGCGATCGAAGGCACCGACCGTTCGTCGCTGCGCATTCTCGGTTCCGTGGGCGAGCCAATTAACCCGGAAGCGTGGGAGTGGTACTGGAAAAAAATCGGCAACGAGAAATGTCCGGTGGTCGATACCTGGTGGCAGACCGAAACTGGCGGTTTCATGATCACGCCGCTGCCTGGCGCTACCGAGCTGAAAGCCGGTTCGGCAACACGTCCGTTCTTCGGCGTGCAACCGGCGCTGGTCGATAACGAAGGTAACCCGCTGGAAGGCGCTACCGAAGGCAGCCTGGTGATCACCGACTCCTGGCCGGGTCAGGCGCGTACGCTGTTTGGCGATCACGAACGTTTTGAACAGACCTACTTCTCCACCTTCAAAAATATGTATTTCAGCGGCGACGGCGCGCGTCGCGATGAAGATGGCTATTACTGGATCACCGGGCGTGTGGACGACGTGCTGAACGTCTCCGGTCACCGTCTGGGGACGGCAGAGATTGAGTCGGCGCTGGTGGCGCATCCGAAGATTGCCGAAGCCGCCGTAGTAGGTATTCCGCACAATATTAAAGGTCAGGCGATCTACGCCTACGTCACGCTTAATCACGGGGAGGAACCGTCACCAGAACTGTACGCAGAAGTCCGCAACTGGGTGCGTAAAGAGATTGGCCCGCTGGCGACGCCAGACGTGCTGCACTGGACCGACTCCCTGCCTAAAACCCGCTCCGGCAAAATTATGCGCCGTATTCTGCGCAAAATTGCGGCGGGCGATACCAGCAACCTGGGCGATACCTCGACGCTTGCCGATCCTGGCGTAGTCGAGAAGCTGCTTGAAGAGAAGCAGGCTATCGCGATGCCATCGTAACCCACAATTGCCGGATGCGAGTCGGTAACGGTTTGTAGGCCTGATAAGACGCGACAGCGTCGCATCAGGCATTGATTGCCGGATGCGGCGTATAACGCCTTATCCGGCCTACATTCGGCAAGGGTTACCCGAGCGTTAACCTTCTCCCATAAGGGAGCGGGAATTAAAACAATCCCTACATTACCTCTGGAGAATCTGTGATGAATGGCACTATTTATCAGCGGATAGAAGACAATGCGCATTTCAGGGAGTTAGTCGAAAAACGGCAACGGTTTGCCACCATCCTGTCGATTATTATGCTGGCAGTTTATATCGGCTTTATTTTACTGATCGCCTTCGCGCCCGGCTGGCTGGGCACGCCGCTGAATCCGAACACCAGCGTCACACGCGGTATTCCAATTGGTGTTGGAGTGATTGTGATCTCCTTTGTTCTCACCGGTATCTACATCTGGCGGGCGAACGGCGAATTCGACCGTCTTAATAATGAAGTCCTGCATGAGGTACAAGCATCATGAAAAGAGTTCTGACGGCGCTTGCCGCCACACTCCCTTTCGCAGCTAACGCCGCGGATGCTATTAGCGGGGCCGTAGAGCGCCAGCCAACGAACTGGCAGGCGATTATTATGTTCCTGATTTTCGTCGTGTTTACGCTCGGCATTACCTACTGGGCATCAAAACGCGTACGTTCTCGTAGCGACTACTACACCGCAGGCGGCAATATCACTGGCTTCCAGAACGGGCTGGCGATTGCCGGGGACTATATGTCCGCCGCCTCATTCTTGGGGATCTCCGCGCTGGTGTTTACCTCCGGCTATGACGGCTTAATTTACTCGCTGGGCTTCCTGGTGGGCTGGCCGATCATTTTGTTCCTGATTGCCGAACGTCTGCGTAACCTGGGGCGCTACACCTTTGCCGATGTGGCCTCTTACCGTCTGAAACAAGGGCCGATTCGTATTCTTTCGGCCTGTGGTTCTCTGGTGGTGGTGGCGCTTTACCTTATCGCCCAGATGGTGGGCGCAGGTAAACTGATCGAGCTGCTGTTTGGCCTTAACTATCACATTGCGGTGGTGCTGGTCGGCGTGCTGATGATGATGTACGTCCTGTTCGGCGGCATGCTGGCGACCACTTGGGTACAGATTATCAAAGCCGTGCTGTTGCTGTTCGGTGCCAGCTTTATGGCCTTTATGGTGATGAAACACGTCGGCTTTAGCTTCAACAATCTGTTCAGTGAAGCGATGGCGGTACACCCGAAAGGTGTCGACATCATGAAGCCGGGCGGGCTGGTGAAAGATCCGATCTCCGCGCTCTCTCTGGGTCTGGGACTGATGTTTGGTACGGCGGGCTTGCCGCACATTCTGATGCGCTTCTTTACAGTCAGCGATGCCCGCGAAGCACGTAAGAGCGTGTTCTACGCCACCGGGTTTATGGGCTACTTCTATATTCTGACCTTTATTATCGGCTTCGGCGCGATCATGCTGGTTGGTGCGAATCCGGAATATAAAGACGCGGCGGGCCATCTGATTGGTGGTAACAACATGGCGGCCGTTCACCTGGCGAATGCAGTGGGCGGCAACCTGTTCCTCGGTTTTATTTCAGCGGTTGCTTTCGCCACTATCCTCGCGGTGGTTGCGGGTCTGACGCTGGCGGGCGCATCCGCGGTTTCGCATGACTTGTACGCTAACGTCTTCAAAAAAGGCGCGACCGAACGTGAAGAGCTGCGGGTATCAAAAATCACCGTACTGATCCTCGGCGTGATTGCGATTATCCTCGGCGTGCTGTTTGAGAATCAGAACATCGCCTTTATGGTGGGGCTGGCGTTTGCCATCGCGGCGAGCTGTAACTTCCCGATCATTCTGCTTTCTATGTACTGGTCGAAACTGACCACGCGTGGCGCGATGATGGGTGGCTGGCTGGGGCTGATTACCGCAGTAGTACTGATGATCCTCGGCCCGACGATTTGGGTACAGATCCTTGGTCACGAAAAAGCCATCTTCCCGTATGAATACCCGGCGCTGTTCTCTATCACCGTGGCATTCCTCGGCATCTGGTTCTTCTCGGCAACCGATAACTCAGCGGAAGGGGCGCGCGAGCGTGAACTGTTCCGCGCGCAGTTTATCCGCTCCCAGACCGGCTTTGGCGTTGAGCAAGGCCGCGCACATTAATCTCTCCCCTTCCCCGGTCGCCTGACCGGGGAATACTCTTCCTCTCCAGCATGCATCACCTTTTCCCATAATATTAAACAAATAAACTCATTAAAAAATGAGCGATTTTTGACAGTCGTAGAAAATGATAATGCAGAGAATATGCCTTTTCTTTCTTGTTAATTATAAGGATATTTTATGCGCTATAATGGTTTAAATAATATGTTTTTCCCTCTTTGCCAGATTAACGATAACCACTCTGTCACAAGTCCATCACATACAAAGAAAACAAAATCAGATAATTACAGCAAACATCATAAAAACACGTTAATTGACAATAAAGCCCTCTCTCTTTTCAAGATGGATGATCATGAAAAAGTGATAGGCTTGATTCAGAAAATGAAAAGAATTTATGATAGTTTACCATCAGGAAAAATCACGAAGGAAACGGACAGGAAAATACATAAACATTTTATAGATATAGCTTTATATGCAAATAATAAATGTGACGATAGAATTACGAGAAGAGTTTACCTTAGTAAAGAAAAGGAAGTATCCATTAAGGTGGTATATTTTATAAATAATGTCGCCGTCCATAATAATACTATCGAAATTCCACAGACAGTAAATGGTGGTTACGATTTTTCACACCTTAGCCTGAAAGGTATCGTGATTAAAGATGAAGATTTATCCAATTCGAATTTTGCAGGTTGCAGACTACAAAACGCTATTTTCCAGGACTGTAATATGTATAAAACGAATTTTTATTACGCCATAATGGAAAAAATACTTTTTGATAATTGTATTCTCGATGACTCAAATTTCGCTCAGATAAAAATGACTGACGGAACTCTAAATTCATGTTCCGCTATGCATGTTCAATTCTACAATGCAACAATGAATAGAGCCAATATTAAAAATACCTTCCTTGATTATTCAAATTTTTATATGGCATACATGGCTGAGGTAAATCTTTATAAAGTAATAGCGCCATATATTAATTTATTTAGAGCCGACCTTAGCTTCTCTAAACTTGATTTAATTAACTTTGAACATGCTGATCTGTCTCGTGTCAACCTGAATAAAGCAACCCTCCAGAATATAAACTTAATTGATAGCAAACTCTTTTTTACGCGGTTAACAAATACGTTCCTCGAAATGGTTATATGTACCGGCTCTAATATGGCTAATGTTAATTTTAATAATGCCAATTTAAGCAATTGCCATTTCAACTGTTCTGTTTTAACAAAAGCCTGGATGTTTAATATCCGTCTCTATCGTGTTAATTTCGATGAGGCTAGCGTCCAGGGAATGGGTATTACCATTCTCCGTGGTGAGGAAAATATCTCCATTAATAGTGATATCCTGGTAACACTACAGAAATTCTTTGAAGAAGATTGTGCCACTCATACTGGCATGTCACAAACTGAGGATAATCTTCATGCAGTCGCTATGAAGATTACTGCAGATATTATGCAAGATGCAGATTGAGGTTAAGTCGAAGAACAGCCAATGAATTGACTTTAAAAGAGAGATAACTTATTTGTTTTAGAATCATGAATGTTAGCCCGAGCTAACCTGT
>ERZ1034973.1389-NODE-1389-length-14242-cov-4.571721_pt1 | contig 14242 bp, 14 predicted proteins | sample MGYA00520686_ERZ1034973 | MGnify/ENA primary metagenome ERZ1034973 (study PRJEB33766, sample SAMN09781775) | gut metagenome | biome: gut microbiome | host: Homo sapiens | place: Madagascar | study: EMG produced TPA metagenomics assembly of the PRJNA485056 data... | reverse complement strand
CCTTTGTGCTGTGCTTTGAGTTCCGCTGTTGTCCAAGCTGTTGCCGGATCAATGTCCTGTCTCCAAGTTTCAGCTTTACCATCAACCTGTATCTTAATCTCTTTGATGGTCTCTGAGTAATCACCAGTTAGGAAGTTGTTCAGTGCAGAATCATCTGTGTAATTGTTCTTCTTCTGCCAGTCGGAAGCAACAAATTCTCCGCTATCACGGTCAACTACACAAGTAAGAATATCTGTACCGGTAAACCACGCATCACCAACGTTATAAGGTGGCTTCGGCTGTGTCACATAGATGGATGCTTTTCCGTCAATCTCGTCAAAAACAGAGTCCGGAACTGGCATTTCCTTCCAGTTACCACTCCGATAGATATATTCATCACCTGTCTGAGAATTCTTCCAAAGGTCACCTTCATGCACAGGCTTCTCTGTTTCAGATGTTGTCATGATAGTATTTCCATTGATATCAAGAATTTCATTTCCGTTGATATCGCATAGAGCAAAAGTCTCTTTTCCTGTCCATGCAAGTGATGGATCAGTAGCCTGGAACCACGTTTCTATCTTTTGGTCAATCTGATTCTTGATATTCTCAAGGTCTGTAGCATAAGTATTCTTAACAAAGTTATTGATTGCGGAATCATCTGTGTACTTGGTAGCCTTAACCCAATCGGATGTGACATACTCTCCGCTCTGACGAGAGGTCACACACCGCATCAAGTCACCGCTTGTGCCTTGCACCCATAAATCATCCTTATCATAAGGTGGGTAAGGAGTTACGCTGAATACACGTTTCTTTGTGACAGCAAGGTTCTTTGCAGCTTTCGCATCCGCATCACTTAACTTCGACCACGCTGAACCGTTCCAACGCATTGTTTCTTCGGTTTTTGAGTTGTACCATAAGTCACCAATATGCTTTGTTTTCAGTTCAGCTGTTATCCATGAAGCTGACGGATCAGTGGCTTGATTGTATGTCTCAATCTTGCCATCAATCTGATTCTGCAAGTCCTTATTGACTGTTTCCAGCTCTTTCTGTACCTCATTGGCTCTTGTATCGTCCGTGTACTTAGATGCCTTTTCCCAATCGTCCGCAGCGTATTTAGATGAGTCGCTCTTGGCTACACAGCAACGCATGATGTCACCAGTTTCGCCCTGCACCCATAAATCACCAATGTCATAAGGTGGCTGAGGAGTCACTACAAATACTCTTCGCTTGTTGTCCGCAGTATCCTGTGCTTTCTCTGCTGCTGCAAGTGCTTTGGAAATATCTGTATCCTGTACAATCTGCCACTTCCAAACCGCTCCGTCCTGTAAGAATCGGTAGGAATATCCAGTGGACTTCCAGAAGAAGAGGTCACCTTCGTGGTCCTTTCTCTGTTCATTGGTTGTCCAATTCACAGCCGGTTCGTTCTGTAAGCTAGGTTCGTGGTCATAGAACCATGTTTCAAGCTGTCCATCAATCTGACTCTGTAATTCCGCAATCTTTGGATCATATACCGCAGAAATGAAGGTATTTAGTCCGCTATCGTCAGTGTACTTGGTTTTCTTCTGCCAGTCGGACTTTACACAGCTTCCTTTATCTCTGCTTTCTACGCAAGTGAGAAGCTCCTGTGTATCTGCATCAAACCATAAATCACCAACACGATACGGTGGAACAGGAGTGTTAATGAATATCTGCGCCTTGCCATCAATCTCATCAAAGACTTCGTCCGGCACTTGCATCTTCATCCACTGACCGCCACGATAAATATACTCATCGTTCGTAGACAGGTCTTTCCACAAGTCGCCTTCATGCTCGGTCTTGTCTTTCCAGTTTACAGACGGATCACTGTCTTGATACCATGTTTCAATCTTGTTCCTGACAGAGTTTTTTATCTCGTCCATTTCTGTCTTGTAAATGTTAGTTACAAAATCATCCACAATACCATTGGAGATATCTTCTACAGACTTACCAGTGATGGATATTGACTCTGCATTGATAGTAACTCGTCCTGTCTCCGTATCAGCATAGAAGGTAATGTTTCCATTCTTATCTTTTACAGTTAGAGAACCGGAGTTGATATAATCAGCATTAATGCCGATAGCATACAAGATTCTTGTGATAAGGTCTCCCGTGAGGAATAAACCGTAAGGATACGTCTTACCACCATCACTTGATATACCGATAGCTTCAGATGTGACCTTAATTACGTTCTTGGACTCTTCTACTGTCGGCTTATCATGAATGTATGAGATTACGCTTCCGTCCGACTGTACAACTTCTGTAGAATACATTCCAGAAGCACTCTCAAGTGTCTTGTTGAGATTATCGACAGCTGTTTCAAAGTCTGTCTTGTTCTGCTTGATTTCCTTTTTGGCTTTCTCATACACTTTTGTAGCTTCGCTGTAATAAGTGCTCTTCTGCCGTTCTGGATCCTTGATTCCACAAGAAAACATACTGCTGCCAAGATAATTAAACTCAAGAGATGTGATAAATGTTGGATAAACCTTGTCTTTCCTGTCTACCACGCAAGCTAAGTCCATGATTTCAACCGTCGGATCTGGTAAGAATTCCCCATCAAATCCTCTAATTTTAGTTCCTATCAGCGTATCTCCAATCAGATTAATGGCATCATCTTCATGTCCTTCGATAAGAGGATTGGTGATTTCCAAAGCATACTCATCTGTACCTCTTAATAAGATTGTACTCTCACTATCTACTTTTACTGTGGTCGCAATTCCAGTGATTGTGACAGGATCAGTGCTAATGTTAGGATCAGACTGATAATCTCTCAAGATTGTGTATCCGGCATCTTCTACCAAATCAGCTTTCTTGGTAATCTTTGCGATTGGTGAGAAATCGTAGCTTTTAATTACAAGTGTTCCGTTCTGGATCACTGCATTACCAACAGCAAGCATGGAAATATATCCAATTACTTCTCTGCAAGTCACTTTCTCCGGAGCCTGTTCTATCACAAAATCGTCATTCTTAAACTTCGGACTTCCAAGCATGATACCGCATTCGCTACACGCTTCTCTAAGAAGCTGTCCTGCTGTGGTTGGATAAGATAACTTAGATGTAAAATCCACATCTGCTTTATACATCGCATCGTAGCCTACAATCTCTATTGTATCTCCGCTTGCTGTTGGCTCAAGTACCGTATATGTACCTTCGTTCAGTCTCTCAATTCTCGATTTCATCAACATAACCGTGCTGCCATCAACATCAAGAAGTTCTTCACCTTTCGCATCTCTCCACGCATCAAAGCTTCTATTGTCCATGTCAGCTTCAGTGAAGAGTGAAAACTGTGCGTAGTAAAAATCACACTTGGAATATCTTTCGTCGATGTTGTCGATTACAAGCGTAACAGACTTGGAGAGAGCGGATCCTAGTGGAAATCCGTCTCCTCCGTCTTCTGTGTATTCGTTACCGCTTATGAAGAAATCATTGTCAGAATCAAGCACTAACTTTTCACCATTTTTCAGCGTAATTGTTGCGTGAGCGTAAAACGGACCGCCAGCTTTTATGATGTCCTTGAATTCATTGCTTACATTCTTCATTAAATCTACCTCTAATTATTTAAGGTCAGCGAATATCTCTTTCGATATCCGGAATAAACTATAATGGATTAATTGATGTGACCTGAAAGCTTAACTCATCAAGCTTCTCTTCTCCGTCTACAAGGCTGATGCAAGGTGCATTATAGTTTGCAGCATAGAAAGGAGAGGTTTCCCAAATCCCCTTGTATACGTTGTAGTGGAAGAAATCAAACGATGCTTTTCCTAGCACCTGTTTCAGAATCTGTCCACCAACCTTTGCTGGAAGGTCTGTCCATTTCAATTCGTAGGCTTCTACTGTGAATAGAGGGGAATTCTTCATGTTTCCCCTCATTGTTCTTCCTGAGTTCTCAGTGGAAGTAGTAGCCATCGAAATCTGATATCCATCTTCGTCCACATCTGGTGGTGTGTACGTTCCGAATTTTAAATGATTTTGTGACATGTTCTACCTCCTTAAGCCATCGCAAACGGATTCTTTCCCGTCTGTGTTCTCATGCTCTTTCCTTCTTCAAGTACTGCCTTTGCAATCTGTCTACGATTCAGATATACCGGTACTTCAATCTTCCGTGAGCTGTTACCAGTTTCTTCTCTTACAATCTTGCGGATAAGGCTCTCAGGTGCTTCAATGTTGTTTCCACTCTTCTGGTCACCAAGCACTGCCATGAATTCTTTGTTTGGTGGGATAACGGCTCCTTGTGCCAAGTATGGGATGCTTGGGGCACTCCAGTATGGGATATTAAAACCAACTGAAGAGAATCCAGTTAATTTCTGAAGCCACCCTGGAAGAGATACGTTCATTCTATTCATTGCGCTTGCAAATCCATTCTGCATGGCCTGTGCCGCTTGAAGAAGTCCGTTCATAAGACCAATAATTAAATTGATTGGAGATTTTATTACAGATACCATAGCGTTCCATACACCACCTAAGATATTTTTAATTCCTTCCCATGCTCTTGACCAGTCTCCTGCAAGAACACCATTTACAAAATCAACAATTCCTCTGAATACCTGTTTAACAGATTCGAAGATATTTTGAACATTTCGCAGCCATCCGTTCATAAAGTCACCGATTACACCAAATGCTTTCACCCAATCTGTTTTGAACACTCTGTCAAGCCATTTTGACAATGGGTCGAGTATTGAATCTCTAATAAAAGCAAAAATAGCATTTGCAGCTGTACGGAATCCCTCAAGACAAGTTTGAATACCGCTGAAAGCTAATGACCAGTTGCCCGAAAAAATACCAGTAAGGAAATCAATAATTCCATTCAGCACCTCTAAAATACTTGCTGCTACCTGTATAACAGTTCCAACAAATTCTAGTAGTGTTGACCCAAGCCATGAAACGATTGGTGCAATAACAGGAACAATGTTTGATACAATCCACCCCATTAACGGAATAAGTACTGTATTTAATAACCAATTCAATATATCTATCAATCGTCCAATAAATCCAATCACCTGATTAATTGCGTTTCCTACAGGTCCATTCATAATCTCTTGAAATTTCTGCCCCCATTGGTCAAGAATAGGAGCAATATACTGATTATAAGCATCAAGTATCATACCTACGAAATTTGAAATACTACTCTTCGTATTCTGAAGAAATGGTCCTATATGCTGATCATACAGTTCCGTGAGCTTATCAGCTAATTTATGAACTGTGTCTTCAATAGCCTGCGTAATCGTTTCTATTGGTTTCAACGTTTCATTGATTGCCTGGACAATCTTATCTTTGTTCTCTATAATTGGTCCGGCAATACACTCAATCACATCTTTTGCAAAGTCTGTTGCAAGAAAAATAAGCTCTCCAAATACTGTAGTAAATATGCCAATAATATTGCCAGTAATGTTCTGTGCTGTCTGTGATCCGAATGTTTGTTGGAAAATTTCTGCAATTGTAGCTGTTAAGTTTCCGATAATTGTCATTATCTCTGAACCTAAATCAAACATCTTAACAAGCCATTGTTTGATTCTATCCACATTCTCGGATAAATAGCTCTCAACACCACCTACAATGTTAGATGCTATCGTAAGTCCTATTGAAACGAATGAGCCTACGATTTTACCCATGTTATAAATAAACGATGTAGCAAATCTCTTAGCTGCTTCTTGAACATCTTTATCTGTGAAGATATCTTTGATATGTTCTCCGATAGACTTCAAGTCTTTCTTCAATTCTTCCAGTACTGGCTTGTAATCTCCAAGTCCATCCCAAAATCCATCCATAAAGATATCTTTAATTTGTTTCAGCTTGTCCAGCACGGAATCAAGCAAGGATGCAAACTTATTGTCGATTGGTACTTCTTCGAATAGTGGACCTGAACCAGCTCCACCACCGCCACCACCTCCTCCGGATCCACCAGAACCACTTCCAGAGTTCTGTTTATCCATTCGGTTGATGTCGTCTAAAGGTGATAGATAATCTTCCGCAGCTTCCGCAGCTTCTTTTGTTCCGTCCGCTGCATCTTTTGCACCACTTGCCGTGTCCGAAAGACTTCCGGCATAATCTTTCTGTACTGCGATTGCTTTCGTATATGTACTCTTTCCAGATAAGAATGAAAAGAACATACTTACATAACTTGCAGCTGTTGCAAGCATATCAATGAATTTGCTAAGAATCGGTGCTACTATATTTAGAATTGGTGCAAATGCTGTTGCAAGGCTATTCTTGAGTGTCTCAAGACTTCCCCATAACATCGAAATGCTGTTATTGGTGCTACTTGAGTACTGTGCAAGGTTTGTGAATCCTGACTTGATAGCATTGATAGCAGCAGAGAAAGCTCTGAACGCTATACTCATTAACAAGGACATCTTTAGCATTTTTCCAATGCCATATCTTGCACCATTTGCTGCGTTACCAGTTTTGGTGAGCGCATTTGACGCTCGCTCACTTTCACTTGCAAGTCTACGTTGTGCTGGCGCTGTACTCATCACCTTCTGCTTATAATCATCTACACTTCCTTGTATAGAATTATAAGAAGTTCGAAGTCTGTTGTTCATATCTGTAAGTTTAGCTTCTTCTGCTGTTAATTTCTGCATAGCATCAGCTGCTTCTTTTGTCTTAGATCCAAGAGTAAATGCTTTTCCAGATGCTTCAAGTTCTTTCAACTCTGCTTCCGCGTATTTAATCTCGTTTGTAAGTTCTTCAATGTCATACTCCATTTTTTTGTATGCAGAACTATTTTTTTTGCCACCAGTTGCTTCAAATCTATCTTGTGCCTGCTGTAATGTATTTAATTTTTTAGTTGCCTTATCAATCTGGTTTTGAATAGCTTTGTACTCATCTGTTGGAACCTTCTGTTCTCCATATTCAGCAACCTTATCTTTAAGTTCCTGGACTTTCTTTTTCTGTATAGCATACTGCTGATTCAGTTTTATGAATGCATCTGCTTGTTTGTTGAGAGCTGTCTGTGCTTTGTTTCCCATGTCTTCAACTGAGTTCGCCATTCTTCTGACAGCTGCTTCAACTTCTCTGCTTCCGGCTTTCATGCCGTCAGCGTTAATCTCTGTGTCAATTATGATATAGCCGTCGGCTTGTGCCATTTCTAATCCTTTCCACCGCTAATTATTTGCGGTCAGCGAATATCTCTATTGATATCCGGTTATTTATTCAATCCAAAGAGTTCACGAAGTTCAGCTTTCTCTTCCTCACTTCTCTGTGTGCTCTTCTGATGCAAATCTATAATAGACTTATTGTTTTTATAGTATTCCTGTTCCCACTTCTCTAACTTCTTGCCTTTTCTCTTCTTTTCTCGGATACTGACTACTGTTGAGAATGTACTTTCTCCAATCTCCATATAGAGTCCGAAAAATGTCCACCAGTGCATATACTCTATGGCTCGCACATCAGCGTTATTCACCTTATTGACTGCCGGTATAATGATTGATGCGTCATGTTCCCAGTCCATTATTCTCGGTTTTGGCTTGCCATCATTCTTAATACCACAGTCAATAAATTCACATGCTTTTTGTGATGCTTCTTGCCAGTCTTTAGGTGGCATTGAATCGAAATCCACATATAGAATTTTAAGCATCGTAAGAACTTTCTCTTGTTGTTGTTCTTCCAGTGTCATTCCAACTTCGAAAATTTCAGGGTCATTCATAGCTGAAAGAATATCCAACACTACTCTAAAGTCAGACCGTATCGAATATTCTTTGCCGTTAATTTCTAAGGATGTGGGAAGTTGCCACGGATCCATATTAGTTGTGGTACTTAGCCACATACTTATTCATGCGACTCTGTACCTTTTTCGTGCGGATATTCATCTCATGCTCAATCACTTTTGCAATAGAAGACAGCACATTCTCCATGTACAGTTCTCCATTTGCCAGTGGAGAAAATGCTCCGAGAATCGAGAAGAATGTTTCTTTTGCATCTTCTCCGATAAGGTAAGAGATTTTCTCCATGATATCGTTCTCTGCCTTTCTCATATCCTCATCTGTAGGATTCTCCGGTAGTTTGTATGAATTGTAAAATTCAACTACTTCTTCATATCTCTTTATGATGTTTGTATCAGCTGGACGGAACTCGAACTTGCCAAGTACCTTTCCTCTTTTATTCTCAATCGTGTAGACCTTGCTACCATCATCTACTACAATCTTGTTTGCCATTGGTTTTGCTAATTTATTGCTCATTGTATCGTCCTTTCTCAAATCGTCTTTTCAATGAGGTATATCTCTTCGTCATTTACGTCTAATATTGTGTCTCCACGGATGTCAAACCATCGTTTCAATCACTCAATATTTCCCTCTGTGAATACTGGATTACCTGATTTCAGCGATTCAGCTGTGACATAACCTTTTGTTCTCTCACCATCGTCTGTTACATCAAATGGGATATTAACACCAGTTGTGTCTCCACCATAGCTCTGTGGTTTAACCATTACTTCCTGTACATAAGCAAGATGCTTTTCGGCTGCCGTGTCCTCTACGATTACTTCAAGCATAAGTGTCTTACAAGCTTCACCTTTCAGACGGTTGAACGCAATCTCTCTAATCTTCGGATACAGTTTGGACGCTGGATCTGCGTAGAATGGATCAGCTGACATGGAAGGTGCATATCCATTATCAGTTGTCACAGTTTTTCCAAGAATGTTCTTCTTCTGTTCCGTGTCTGGATTAAGCTCCACGGACATTTCCTCGATATCGTCACCGAGAACCGCCCACTCTGCTGTTGCCGGTGTCTTTTTAAACGATGCATCAAGATAATGCATCAACGCTTCACGATCTAATTTCATGTTTGTTATCCTCCGTTATTTCTTGTAGAATATGTTTCTGTATTTCAAGGAGATGCTGATTGCCCAATCTTGGACATTACCATCACTCACATTATCTAAGTGAGCCGGTGTAAGTCTTATGATCTCCTCTATTTTTCTCTCTTCTGTAAGCACTGGATATTCTTCCAGTTTTACTTGTTCTCCATTTATTACAACCGTCTGCTGTTCAAGCCACTTTCCAAGAGTGTCAAGAAATTCTTTGATACTGGCCTTAATCTTTGGAGAGTCGATTGAAGACCGGTAGATCACATAAAAAGGATAGTTGCACAACTGGTCTACTTTGCCAGTTACACTCTTCTTTTCCTGTGCAATCACTGCTCCAGCTACTGGATAGAAGGCTATACCGCCATCTTCTTCCAAAGTGGAGAACCTTATCTTTTCATCTTCCTCTAATCCCGGAAAACTATTTAGAAGAGAAACGAGTGCATCAGTTACCGCATCGTAACCGTCTACATCGTACTTGACCGGTTTCTTACTTTCCTCCGGCACGTTTCTTCACTCCTTTCGCCCAAGACTTCACATATTGTTCCTTTGCAGCATCAAACCAATGGTCTGTTGCGCGTGGATGCGCTGTCTTGTCAAACACAAGGTCTCTGTCCGTGACCACTTTCTTCGCTCCGGCTCTTGCCCACGGTGAGCCTGTGACAGGATCTATCATAACTTTTCTTTCATAGAGGAATCTTCCGTAAGGTGGAGCACCGGCAATCACTTGACCGCTTCCTTGCATGGACCTGCTCATAATCGCAGACACGTTTCTCATGTTACCGTCACGAAACGGCATATACTTTTCCATGTCAGTGAACACTCGACCATCTAGCCAGTTCTGTGCTTCCTGGAACTGCTTTTCAAATCTGTTCAAGCTGACATTTACTTTGATGTCACCTTTTACGATGGAGAAGCTTGGAAAATGAAATATCTTGCTTGCCATATTACTTTCCTCCAATCTCAAAATGAGGAATCAGTGTGTAAGAACCTACGCTTGTGATCAGAAAGACATTATCCATCTTCTTATTCAGATAATCGTAGAATCCTTTGTTCGTGCGTGACGTATAGTCTTCATCAGCAATTACCGTTTCCGGATATTCGCCTTCCAAGAAGATGTCCCCTGTCGAGAATGTGATGGAATTCTCTTTGTTTTCCGTAGTTTTCCACACTTTCGGAGTGAGATAGGAAAGATTGCACACTATCCTTTCTCCTTCACGCACCTTAAACGGTACATGAAGATTAGCTGTATCAGCCGTATCCAAACCAGTTTTGGCAATGTTGGCTGCCTTATCCGTAATAAGTGTGACTCCAGATATAACATGAGGATACCAATATATGGCATCATTCTTGTCAGTGTATTTGTTGAATACAGTCACAGTCTTGTCATACATCGGTATCCCCTCCTAATCACATTCTTTGCCACACTTGGAACATTTCCAGATATGGCGTGTTCGATATTCACCGGGTCCAATCTCATCCAGAACAGTTCGAACATATACATTGTTATTGTGCCGACAAAATAGCCTTTTCAAAAATTCAATCATTATCTCACTCCTGCATATAGCAAATTCACGCCATTAGCATCAGCAACCCCTTGCAAGTACTCTGTTGCTGCTTGTCTTATCAGCACATTTTCTACCTGCTTATTCATAGCAGCTTGCGAATATATGTCCTTACCGGTTCCGTTTGTCCCGGTCACATAACTAATACTTTCAGAACCGGAAGAAAGCGAAGCAATCTGCTTTCCTGTTACACTTCCATCTTCACGTTTTATCGTTCCGACAGTCTCTATAGATGCTTTTCTGACTGTTTCAATTAGATATAGAACGTCTGCAACCGCACATACAGCCTTTTGAACCCTTACATTAGATTGTTGGTCAGATGGTAATCCATCGACCAATCTATCAAATGTAATGCCATCTATACGATTACAGGCACGTTCTATGTATTTAGGAAATTTTTCTTCTGGCACGACATCTCCGTAATATTCAGTTGTATAAAACTCATAATTCGTATATGCCATGTTAATCTCCTTATTCTTCCTGCTCTACCTTTGGCGTTCCTTTTCCTTTAGTTTTCCCTTTTACTTCTTTGTATCTTTTGTCATTTTCAGCCATCAACGCTGCACTCACCGTATTCTCTGTTGACAACATTCTTCCTGTCTGCACATCTTCAAAATATCTCATACTTATTCACCTTTCTTGTTTTTAAAGATAAGGTCCGGCATTACAGATTTTGTTCCGTAACTGTAGAAAAGTTCTACTCCGTAAGCGTTTGCAAGATTAATTTTCTCCGCGTCGTAAGGTGTAGACATTACCGGCTGTGCAATAGCTCCATCCACCATCACGATCACGTCAACATCTGTCGGCATGTGCACACATGAGAATGTTTTTACACCATGATAAGCATAAAACTCTTCGTTAGCCACTCCAACACCCGGCACTGTAACTTTGTCCAGATATGTGCGGATTTTTCCATAGAATTTCGGTGTACAGATCATGTTCATCATAGAACGTGGTACACCATCCACATATTTATTCTGCGTAGTCTCACACTGCTGAATCATTGCTTCTGCCTGCTCTTCAATAGCTGTAATTCCAGTCAAGTCAACTTCTGTCGCATCTGTTCCGGCAACAGCAAAGAAATCTGTATCCAATTCAGCTACCATTCTCAATGTGTGGTTTGCTGATCTTTTAGCAATAAGCCCTTCTACACCGAGAAGTGATACATCTTTCTGTTCAATCTCTTCTACAATTTCCTTATCTTTGTTAATTGGGATAGTAACGGTTTTACCCTTTACTCCATCACCTTTAGCTGCTCCTCTGGCTGTTCCATAGTCTTTTGACTCAGCGTTTGCAAATCTCTTCGCTTCTACTGTTCCGGCTGTTGGATCGCCTGAAAGCTCTGTGTTCTTCATTTTTCCAGAAATAGTCTGTTTCTGGACATTTTCAATAACTTTCCCATACTGTTCTGCAAGATACATTTTTCCAGTTGTATCAAGTAACATATTTAGGGATGTAATTCTTGTTGTATCTGCCATTTTAATTCTCCTTTAATTCTTCAAGGTTAACAGTTGTCCATTACTGGCAACCGGTATGTATGACTACCACACAGTAGATGGCTTGAATGCTTCGGTTTTTTCTTCTGTTCCACCTCTGGATGTCGGGACTGTGAATATTGGCGGTTCTTTTCCTTCAGAAGCGAAAGCATCTTTCTGCGATTCTCTTAACTCTTTCATATAATCATCCAGACCGAGAATCTTTTCACCTTCACGTTTCAGCCCTTTTTTCTTGATCATGTCGATTATGCCTGTCTTAGCGAAATCGGATGTGAATTTCTCACCTGACAGTGCCTTAACCAGTGCATCGTTGAAGTCTCTCTCTTCAATTTTTGCAGCATACTCTTTCTCGCTGTCCTCAAATTTCTTCTTCCAATCTTTCTCACTGTTCTCTGCTTTGGTTTTCCACTCATCACGCTCTTTTGTAATCGCATCGAAATCTTTTCCTTCAAAGCCGTCCAATGTTGCTTTTGCAGTGTCATACTGTTCTTTGTAATTGTCTCGTTCCTGTGTAAGAGTTTCTACTTTTCTTGTCTGTTTCTCGTAATCAGACACTGTTCTGTAATTCTCTTTCACTGCTGCTTCAATTGCTGCTTTCTGCTCATCTGTTGCTTCCAGTTTTGCATCAGCAATAATTTGCAAAATGTTTTTCATGTTACATATCCTCCTAAACGCATTTTTTAACCGCTCGTCAGCGGTAATGGATTAAGACAGATAAACCTCTGTCGGGGTAAATCCACCGGGATGTGCGACCATCCCTTTAACAGACTTCCTCTAGTGGATGAAAGGAGGTGTCAAATGTAAAGAAAAAGAGCTAATTAACACATATTAGTGTCAATCAGCTCCGAATAGCCCTTAGTAAGCCCAATTACTTACCGCTCTTTATGGTCTTTTTCACTTCAAAGATAACAATTTCCCCTGTTTTAGGTTTTCTTCTTATCTCTACATTATTTCCTCTCTTAAGAATAGAAGAAATAATTTCAAGGTGTTCTTTTTCTAACATTTTCATCACCTGCTTATTATAATACTATATTTTTACATTTTCTTTGTACCCATGTTTTTTATATTTTCATATCTGCGAGCTGCACCTGCTGTTTTCATTGCCTGTTGTCTATCCCACTTGGCGACTTTCAATCGTTCCGCATACTCTCTTAGGTCATTCTCTTCGCAAAATGCACTGTACCGCTTATTCTGAAGCTTCAGTGTGTGAGCCTTGCGATCTAACATATTCTGCAATTCAAACCTTGCCTTATCGTCTTTGCAGTTATCAACAGCTGTCTGTAAGTTTTGTATCTTTCTCTTTTTGTCTCGGATCCTGCGTTCCTGTGCCCTCTGTTTCTTCTGTAATTCCTCTACTCTGTGGTTATCAGCAAGAGTTATCTTCTTATCCTCATAAGGATTGTTTACTCCGTCACCACTTCCGAAGGAGTGCCTACAGTTCCAACCGCATAGTCCTTCTCCAGTTCCGAATCCTGTTGTCTTTACAAAGTCCGGGAATCTCTTGTCCTTACCGGTGCGTGAGTAGAATCGTCCTTGCCACCACAAGTGATTACCTGGATTCATTCCACCATTGCCGGTACGTGCTCCAAGATGTGCAGACACAAGCACTGTATCCCATTCCATCTCTTCCATTCGTTTTAATGAAATATCGGCAGCAGCTTGACCAACTCCGGTCCTCACGATCATCATCGTTGCTGACTCAATGCTCATTCTGTACCCAGTAGGATAGTTCACTTTAAGTCCCACTTCCGTGATATTGTTAATCACATCTCTGACCGCTTGTGTGTACGATACAGCCCCAGTAGATACAAGATGATATGCATTATCCATTGCATTGATGAACACTCTCTGTGATTCCTCTGCTGTTGTACGACAGAAATTATTCCATTCTCCGGCAGTAGCAAGATAATCTCTCTCAAGTATTCTTAGCATCATTGGAGATTGCAACAATGGTGTTGGAGATAGTCCTGCTGCCCGGTATATTGCATCATCCCATTCAAGAGCTTTTATTCCCGCATCTCGGAATGCATCTTGTATTTCCTTTGTCTGCTTCTTCGTCTTGTCTGCAATTTCTTTTTGGATATCTGCAAGCAACTCACCGGATTCCTGCAATACCTTAATCTGCCACTTATCTGTTTGCGTGAGAAGATAATCTTCACCTCTTGCAATTCGATTCATCACACGCTCTATAATCATATTCATAATATTACGATGAAGGGACGAAGATATTTCTTCTGCCCCTTCTGTTATTCTTTGTAAATATTCAGGTGTTAGCATTATTTCTCACCACTTTACTCCCACTCTCTGACCAGTCTTGTGACCATGTGGACAGTAGTACCAATTTTCTTTTATCCGTTCCATTACTCTAACCACTCGTTATCCCAATAATA
>ERZ1034973.1387-NODE-1387-length-14250-cov-9.449806_pt1 | contig 14250 bp, 10 predicted proteins | sample MGYA00520686_ERZ1034973 | MGnify/ENA primary metagenome ERZ1034973 (study PRJEB33766, sample SAMN09781775) | gut metagenome | biome: gut microbiome | host: Homo sapiens | place: Madagascar | study: EMG produced TPA metagenomics assembly of the PRJNA485056 data... | reverse complement strand
AACCGTGACTGGGAGCAAGTTTTTTGCTGAATACATTTATAATGCGTTTGCCCTGCGCATGACGTTCTGCGCATTTAAAGAATTTTTCTTTTTTGCTACAATTGCTTCAATGGAATGGACAGTTCATTCTGTAAAAATAGAATAAAGGACTAAAAATGAATATAATTTCTTGGAACGTAAATGGAATCAGGGCTGTTGAAAAGAAAGGCTTTTTGAGCTGGCTTTCGGATTGCGGCGCGGATGTTGTATGCATTCAGGAAACAAAAGCCAATCCGGCTCAGCTTTCCGAAAATCTGATTTCTCCTCCTTACGGAGAAAACGCTTCCGCCGCGCTTTCTGATTCTTCCGGCGGCGCAGGACTCTTTGACGACTGCAAAAGATATTTTTCTGCATTCAGCAGCGCAAAAAAAGCCGGCTACAGCGGAACTGCGATTTACAGCAAGGTAAAGCCAGATTCGGTGGAAAACCTTGGGGACGCGCGCTTTGACGACGAGGGGCGTGTTACAATCGCAAAATTTGGAAAAATCGCCGTAATCAGCGCGTATTTTCCGAACAGCCAGGAGGCTGGAGCAAGGCTTGATTATAAACTTGAATTTAACAAGGCGATTCTTAAAAAATGTGATGAGCTTGTTTCAGAAGGCTTTAACGTTGTGCTTGGCGGCGACTACAATGTTGCGCACACTCCGATTGATTTGGCAAATCCTGCCACAAACGAAAAGAATCCAGGCTATCTGCCGGAAGAACGTGAATGGTTCACAAGTTTCTTGAACGCAGGGTACGTGGATACATTCAGAAAATTCAACAGCGAGCCTAAGCAGTATACATGGTGGAGCTACAGGTTTCACGCGCGCGAAAAGAACATAGGGTGGCGCATTGACTATTGGTGCGTTCATAAAAAATTCGAAGATAAAGTTGTTTCTTCAACAATTATGGCGGATGTGACAGGAAGCGACCATTGCCCGATTCAAATACAGATTGAAGAATGAACTTCCTTCTATTTTGAAATATGATATAATAGCCTGAATACTGTTTTTTTTGTAAAAAGAATAAATCTGCCGAGATCTTTCTTTCATAATTTGCAAAAAAACTCGAAATTAAGGTTAATAGAAAAAAATATTGGAGTCAGAAAAATATGCTTGCATACTTAATTAATTTTTTAAAAGCGCTTAACTCAAATTCAAAGCCGTCTCAGATTGCAAATTCTTTCTGCATTGGCCTTATCCTTGGATTTATGCCAAAAAACAATCTTCTCTGGTATGTGCTCTTTGTCTTTTTCGCATTTGTGCGCATAAATAAATGCGGATATTACATAATGATTCTTATCGGAACGCTTTCTGCGTATCTTCTTGATCCGCTTTTTGACCGGATTGGCTATGCCGTGCTTACTTTTGCGCCGCTTGAAAATTTTTACGCCTGGGCGCTGGACGTTCCGTTTGTTGGGTTTACAAAATTTAACAACACGATTGTAGCCGGCTCGCTTGTGTTCGGGCTTCTTGCGTATATTCCGTTTTTTCTTCTTATGTATCTTGTTATAAAATTGTGGCGAAAGCACATCGCGCCAAGGTTTAATGATTCTAAAGTCCTTAAGACTATTTACAGCATTCCGGTTATCGGAAAGATTGCCTCAAAAGCGGCAGAGCTGATTTAACTGAATTTTTCTGGAGAAATATCATGGCTAAGAAAACAGAAACTGAAAATATAGAAAAAAATACTGAAAAAAAACGCGCTCCTGAGAATGTAAAAAAATCTTCAAAAACCGCTGTAAAAAAAGAAAAAAAGGTAAAGCTTCTTCCGGCTAAAAAACTTCCTGGATTCTACAGAAAAAAGTTCACCGAAAAAGATTTTGAAAAGAAAGTCCTTAAAAAGATATATATAGAAGCAGACAAAAAACTTGTAGCCTCACAGTTTAAAAAGGAAAAGGATAAAAAGGGCAGGGAGTTCCTGGCCTTTGACAGGTCTGCGAAAATCCCGAAAAACGAATTTATCCGCTGCAAAAAAATCGCTGTCGACCTGAAAAATCAAAAAGCCGGTATAAAACTTGTTCCTCTTCTTGCCGTTGTCTGCCTGTTTGCCGCAATCGGAATCAGCGTGACGCTCTTTAAGAATATTGTGGTAAAAAAAGGCTTGACCGCCACAATGCAGGGAATTTTCGGGGCTAAGACAGACATTCAGAAAGTTGACCTTCAGATTTTCGGGGCGTCGCTTGAAATCAGCGGACTTGCCCAGGCTAGTTCAGAATCCCCTATGAAAAATATTTTTGAGATTGATAAAATTGATGTTGCCTTTAATCTTACAGATTTGCTCCGCGGAAAATTCCATGCAAAAAATATAGAAGTTTCCGGCGTTTCGATTGACACTGAGCGAAAGACTGCCGGCGAGCTTGCGCGTAAGCCAAAAGCCAAGAAGCAGAAGGAAGTTGTCGCCGACACAAAAAAAGATTCTGACTCAATAATGAATGCGGCTGCTGACCAGCTTAAAAAAATGTTTGAAAGCTACAATCCTGAGACGATGCTTTCCAACATTCAGAATGAGCTGAAATCTCCGGCTGTGGCAAATTCTATCGCCTCTGATGTAAATGCTAAGGTTGAAAAATGGAAAAATGTTCCGAACGAATACCAGGCTTCTATCGCAAAGCTTTCCGCGAGCGTTGATTCCCTTGTAAAAACAAACTGGGAAAACATTACAAACGCCGCCACGCTGAAAAAAGCGATAAGCGACATTGAAACCGCCATGAACGAGTCGAATTCTCTGAAAAAAAAGATGTCGGCCACTTCAAGGGACATAAAGACTGATACAAATGCGGTAAACGGTTATTCAAGGCAGCTTCAGAATGCGATAAAAGCGGATTCTAGTCTGGTGGATTCAAAAATTTCCGAGATGAAGAAACTTTTTTCCGCTGACGGACTTAAAAACATTCTTACAGAAGGCGTCCGTGGAATCATCCTTGAAAAAGCCGGAAAATTTTATCCGTACATTGACCAGGCGCTTACGGCCGCAATGAATTCAAAGGGAAATTCGAACGAGGCGGCGGATTCAAAAAAATCAGCGGAAAAGACTGAAAAGAAGGCTAAAAAAGCAGAAAAATCAACTGGACACGCCCGCTCCGCAGGAAGAACAGTTTATTACAAAAAAGATACAGTTCCAAAGCTCTTGATAGAAAATGTTGTGGCTTCCGGCTACGAATACAAGTCAAACGAGCTTCTGTTCAAGGGAACGGCCACTGAAATTTCCAGCGACCAGAATATGCGCGGAAAACCTGCGAAAATCAACGCGGATTTTAAGGTTATGGGAAAACCTAACAAGGCTTCTGTTACAATTGATGCCCGCGACAATTCCGCCGCGCCTTTGGTTCTTGCGGACTATTCAGGAAAAGGTTATCCGGTGAGCGCAAATGCTCAGGTTTTCAGCCTTAGCTCGGCAAGCGACATTGATGCGGTTCTTACCTGCAAAAAAGACGGAAGTTTTACGGTCGGCGGAACTTTGAATATGAATGTAACCGAGATGCAGGGAATGGATTTTGAGCCGGCGAAAGTTTCTGAGCTTTACAAAAAGGCTGTTTCCGGCATAAAAAATCTTTCGGTTGGCTTCCGGGTTCTGTACAGCAAAAACGGCGCGCTGAACGTTGAGCTTACAGACATTGAAAAACTTACAAGGCAGCTTGTGACTCCGGTAACGCAGGCCCTTGCAAGTGAGTTGAATTCAATCGCTTCGGAAGCGCAGGCGAATGTAGCAAAAGTCCTTGGCGAAAAGACAGGAATCGCATCAGAGCAGATTGCCGCGTTCACAGATATTTCAGGACTTCTGAACAACCAGATGAACTCGCTGAACAGCCTGCAGAAGCGGCTTGAAGACCAGAAAACAAAAATCAACAGGCAGCTGTCTAATGCCGCAAAAGGCGCGGCTGTAGATGCTCTTAAAAAGTTTAAATTTTAATCATTCCGGGCAGGCGGTTTTGCTGAAGTTCCTTGTAAGCAGGGGAATCAGCATTCCGCCGGCCGCGTTTCCAAGTATTACAGAAATAAAAATCAAGACGTTTTGCGGCGTGAATGCGTTCAAGCCGTTTGCAATTCCGTTATAGAAAGAATTTGCGATTGAGTGGTCGAATCCGCACAGAATAAAAACCGGTATATAAATAAAGACGCCTGCCTTGCTGCCTTTTTTCCATGTGTCAACGGAAAGGAACATAAGGATTCCGCAGAAGAGGCCGGAAATAAAAAGCCGTAGAAGCGGAGTCTGTGTCTTTGCATAGTAAATTTCTTTTGCCGGCTCAACGACCAGCGGAAACGCATAGCCTGCCATAATTCCCAGAATATAAGTAGAAAGAAGGTTGAACGAAAGCGTAAGAATTACAAGACGAATGTATTTTGCGTCTTTAAAATTATATGCGATATAACCAACTTTTCCCGTATAAAGATTGAATCCGTACATACAGATTGTGTAAAGTCCTGCCGCAAACAGGAACGCGCCGAGCGGCCTTAAGTTCAAGGCGAGGCATGAAAGGTAAACAGTTCCGCCGATGCAAATCATCAGGCCGGAAAGAATGGATTTTTTTATATCATTTATCATAACTTTACAAGATTACCACGTTACAGAAACTTTCTCAATGTGATAGAATAAAATTATGTCTAAAGTATTTTTGCGGATTTCTGGTATAGTTTTTTTTATGTTCACGCTTGCGGCGGCAATCCCTGTGCTGGCAAGAAATATAGATTCTTTTGCTTTTTTTGTTGCTTCTCCGGATTTGGGCTGGGGGCTGTTCTACGTTTTTACAGGATTTTTGCTTTGTTCGTTTTTTCTGTTTGCGCTGTTTTCCACCGGAACCGCGGCGATTTTTGCAGGCGGGCAGGGATATACCCAGTCGGTCTGGAACTGCGGAATTTACTCGCTTTTCTGTGTAGGTCTGTTTACAACAATACTGCTTTTGACCGGAGTTACGGAAGAAGAGCAGGAAATTCTTCTTGTATGCGAAATAGCCCTGCTGGCGGTAATCCTTTACAATGCGATAATCTTTTTCTGCCTGCGCAAGGAAGAAGAGTTCTACTGGAAAAACCTTATGCCGGCTGATTCAAATTCAAAGCTCTGCTTTAAAGTCTACGCCCTTATGATTGCCGTTATAGAAGCCGCAAGTTTTCTGATTTCTCATAAGTTCGTGGACTAAAACAGGTCGCGCTCTGTCTCCGGCTATCGCGCCAGGTAAGAATTTTCCGTCTGTTCTGCCTGTTCCGCGGATTGTGTTTCGTCTTTCAGGATTTTTTCTTTGTCCTTAAGGGCTTTTGCTTCGGCTCTTGCCGCTTTCCGCTCAGCCCGTTTTTCTGCCTTGAGTTCCTTTTTCCGGGCTTTTTTTTCTGCTTTCGCAGTTTCCCTCTGCAATGATTTTTCCGACTGCCGGATGTATGAATATTTGTTTTTGCCTTTTACGCTGTAGCGCACGCCAAGGTTAAGCTGGTATTGCCATGCGTAGTCATAGGGCTGGACAAGGCTGTTTGTTCCAAAGTTCGGGTAATCAAAAGAAAAAGTTCCGTCCAGAAGCACAGACCACCGCGGTTCTACAGGAAGCTCAAGACCGGCGAGCGCGCCGCCTCCAAGATAGTTAAGGTGATATTCATCGGTGAGCTGATACATGTAATGCAGTCCAAGACCGAACTTAAGCCGCACATATTTCCACATATCTGTTTCCAGGATTGGACCTGCGAAAAGGTCAAAGGCATACAGAATTGTCTGCTTTGGAAACTGCTTTACTTCGTTAAAAGTGTTGAAGTAAGGGTAAAAGACTGATGTCCGGATAATTGAGTTAAGAGGCTTCATGTTTCTTGTCTGAATCTGAAAGAACGCGCCTATAAAATCGTTTTTCCACACAAAATTGCTTCTTCCGCTAAGAGTCTGAATCCTTGTGACTTGAGCGGCGGCGACCCCTTCGTTGAACATGATGAACGGTTTTGCCGTGATTTTAGGGAATCCGGTTTTTTCGTTTATTTCTATGTTCGGGTCGTCTTTTTCTTCTGCGGTGGAAGTTTCAAAAAGATTTGTCTCCTGGCATACAACAGGATAAAGCAGAAAAGCGAACGCAAAAATCAAAGATATTTTTTTCATATTTTCCGCCTTATTTTGAAACATGGTACAGGGTAAGGTTCAGAGTCTTGCTGTTGGACGCGTTTGTCCAGGTAAGGTAAAGCATCGAGCCGCGTATGTCCCATTCGGTGTTTATGGTCTCAGAAACCGGTTCGCCGTCTTTTTCTGAAACACTGAAAACAAGAACGTTGTCTATTACTGAATATTCGCCCTGATAGTTTATTTCGCTTTTTTCATCCTGGGGTTCTGTGTAGATTTTTGCAACAAAAGTTCCGTCGGAAGTAAAAGTCACGTAGTTTCCGTAGTCGTCTGCCCATTTTCCATACAATGGAGAAGGCTCGTAGCATGAAACAAATGCAAATGCTGAAATAAAAGCAAAGATTACAGACAGAGATAAAAAGATTTTTTTAACAGATTTCATATATTACTCCAGTTTTTGTAGGGAATCCGCGCGGTCAGGCGGGTTGCTCCTTTATATCGTCAATAGATTCTTCAACTTCCTGAGGAAGAACATTGTATTCAATTTCAGAACGTTCAAGTCCCTGCAGCTGCACTCCGTAAGTTCCGCCGGCGCTTGTTCCTTTTTTTATAATAAGGTTTTCATAAAAAATATTTCCGGGATTTTCGCCGGTTATTTTCATTGTTCCGAACATTTTTCCGTTTGCGTGAATGTTTGCCTTTGTGTTGCATTCTCCGTTCAGAATCCAGCCGTCAAAATCGCAGTAATCTTTGTATACAATTGTAACAACACCCTTGAATCCGCGTATGCGCGCCCAGTATTCGCAAGTTCCGCTTATATTTCCGCAGACTTTTTCCTTTCCAAGTTTTGCAAGGTTGCTTTTTTTGTGCATGAGCGTAAGCTTTCTGTGGCTGCTTAAAGAAGATTCGTTGAACGCTTTCAGATATTCAATATTCTGAAGATATTCGGATTTTATCTCTTCTGGCTCAGGTTTTATTTCTCGTTCTTCCTGTTCCGCGCATATAAAAAATGCCGAGCATAGGATATAGATTGTTCCAAGAAGCAGGATTTTTCTATTTGGCATCATTTTTCTTCTCCTACAAGCCAGTTTACTTTTGCTTCTTCCAGGACAGCCGTGCCGTTGTCTTTGTTTGTTCTGTCAAGCTCGAAAGTTTTTACAAGGTAGTATCCGCCGCCTGCCGCGCCGCCTTTTATTTCAAGGTTGTTGTAAATTGCGTAGCCCGGATACATTCCGCACAGGTAATGCTTGTCGCCTGTTTTTATAATTGCATTTTTTGCCGGTTCTGAAAGGTTTTCAAAAGTTTCGGCGACCTGCGCGGCGTTTGTAACGTCAATTTCTTTAGAAAAACAGTGGACGGTTTCGTGCATGTTGCCGTTCGCGCTCATATTTGAGGTTGTGTCCGTGTTTCCATTAAGGATAAATCTTATTCCCAGAGCGCTGTCGTCGCTTATAAAGTGGTCCGCGTAGTTTGTGTACGGCATTGTGATTTCTGCTCCAAGACCGGCGACTTTGGCGTTGTAGCCCAATGTGCCGCTGATGTTTCCCTTTACGGTTTCTGAACCGACTTTATCCAGATCGCTTGGCTTGTGCATGAGCGTAAGTTTTTTCTGCGAGCTTGCAATGTTCTTGTTGTATTCTCTGAACCACTGTTCGCGCGTTATTGCTCCAAATCCGCGCGCATCGTGCTTAAGGTCATTTGCCGGGTCGTTTGATTTTCTTCCCTGCCCAAGGCTGTTTAATGAGACAACTTTGTAGAAATACATTATTCCTGATTTTGCGCTGTCATTTACGTCAATATAGTACGTCTGTGAATTTGTTGTTGTGTCAATTTTCTTAAATCCTGAATCTGCCTTTGTTGAACGGTAAATATCGTAGCCGCCGTCTGCTGCGTCTACATTATCCCACGTGATAAGAACCGGGAAAACTTCATTTTTGTTTGGAGTAAACACTGCAGTATTGAAAGTGCCACCTTTCGCGCTTATGCTTTTGCTCATTGTATCAGCACTGGCAGTTTTTGTAGCGTATACATTTTTAGGCGCATCTGGAACAGGCGCGACGATTTCGCTTGATGGACTTTCTTTGTCAACTCCGTTCGGGTTTACAGTTTTTATTATGAAAAAGTTTCCTTTATCAAGAGGTACTTCTGTATAAAGGTTTCCATTGTAATCAGGAGTACCTTCAGTTTCACTTACAACCATAGTTTCAAAACGTCCGTTTTTTGAAGTGTCTGCATATATATTGTAAGTAAAAGAAATCGCATCATCTGGATTCATCGTATTTACTGCTGGCGACCAGATTATTTTTTTATGTGCATCATCAGAACCGTCTGTAACTTCTATATAAGAAGGTGGACTTAAGATAAATCCATAGGTTGGATTTGCAGAATCTTTTCCAGTTTCACTGAATGAGCTTTTTAGTTTTTCGTCAGTTTTTTTGTTAGTTTTAATTGTCTGGATAAAATAGTAATAGTAAACTCCTGGTTGTACGCTTGTATCTATAAAATAGTCTGTATTATAAGGAATTTTTGACATTATAAGCTTATAAACGGAATCGTTGGAACTTGTTCGATACAAGTTGTATGTATAGTCATAATCTGAAATATCTGCTGGATCAGGAATTGTCGCCCATTTTATAACAAGCTGAGAATTGCTTGTTCCAAATCCATTTTCTCCATGAATGTTCTCTGGAATAGTAGGCGCACCAGGCTGAAGGGAATAGCCCAGTGCAGCTGCGCTTGAACATGATTTTTGTCCGATTCTGTTTATTACATAGACTTTATAATAAAATTCAGTTCCTTCATCTGCATCATTAACTTCATCAATAAAATCAGTTTGATTTTCATAAATAGTTTTCTGGTTTATAGTGTAGTAGTTTCCCTGTTCTCGTTCACAACGCTGAATTTCATATTTAAATGCGCCGGGAACGCTGTTCCATTTTATTTCTATCTGTTTTGAAATAGTGCCTTTTGAAGCTTCAATTTCTGTAACTGGCTTCAGGAGTGTTCCGTATTTTGAAGGGTCTGCGTAAACTTTTTTTGTGATAGTTTCGTTTCCTTTTTCGTCAAGAACAGGGTTTCCATCTTTGTCAACAACAGGAACTTTGTGTTCTCTATAGTCCGGAAAGTATTCGCTTTCGGTGTAGCCTTTGGGAAGGTTTTGGGCAAAAACGCGGTAATAATATACATAGTTCAGCTCAACGCTTGTGTATTTTGGCGTCTGGATTATTGTGTCAATGTACTTTGTGTTGTAAATATTTGAGGAACTCAGAAGCTCAAATTTTGAGTCATCTGGCATATCCCAAGTTCCGTCAGCTTTTTTCTCTGTTACAACAGCCCTCTCAATTTTGTAGGAAGTTGCGTTTGGAACGGCGTTCCAGCTTATTTCAATCTTGCCGGAATATTCGCCTTGGGAAATAAAAATTTCAGAAGGCGCGTCAAGTTTTTCAATTTTTTCCGGCGGAGTAAGAAGGTCGTAAAGGCTTGAATTGTTGCTGTTTGAGTTCATAGAAACATCAGTTTCAAAAAAGCTGGAGCAGGAAATCGCGGCACATGCGGCCATCAAAATTCCTAGAACTTTAATGGGGAGGGTGAAACGCGCTTTTTTAGTTGAATTGAATTTTGTTGTTTTCTGCATTTTTAGTCCTCCCACCAGCCGTCGGCTGAAGATTTTCCAGAATAATCATTGGCTCCAATTTTAGCCGGGAACCATTTTTTCACTTCTTCATTGCCAGAAACATCTTTTTTGAATGTTTGAGAGCCATTGTGTTCAACTGTGACAGAGAATTGAGTGTCTGAAGTTGCAAAATTTACTGTACCTGAGTAAGAAGATAATGATGTAAAAGGTTTTTCCGTAGTTGTGATTAAAAGAGGAATTTTTTCATTTAAATCAAAATCTTTATATGATTTTATACCTAAAATATTACTTTCAAGCTTTCTAATTGATAAATATTGCAAAGTAGTGGTAGATTTTCTTCCTCTCTTAAAATCTCCAGAAAGAGTGTCTGCGTCAGCGATAGTTATAAAGTTTATTAACTTTTTTGTATTTTCTGACAATTTAGTAACAGTGGAAAACTGCTCATATGGTAATTTATCCCAGCCTTGAGTGAATTTTGCTATTTTCCAATCAAATCTGCTTGAAGCATCTTGTTCCCAAGTAAATTTCCCGGTTTTTTCATTTCCGCTGTAGCCATAAACAGGTTTTGCATCTCCAAATGCAGTTCCAGTTCCATAATTTTCCATTTTTGAATCTTTTATCACTTCCGCAATTACAAGCATTGTCGCCTTTACAAGTTCCTCATCAGTTATCTGTCTGTAAGCATAAATAGAACCATCGCTGCCAACTGAAGTTTCAAGAGTTTTTGTTTTGCCTTCTGAATCAGTGAATGTTCTAGATGCTTTTAGCATGTAATAATGTTTTGCATCGCGAAGCACTTGCAATAATCCTTTTGTGTTTGTTCCGCCATTTTTAATTGTTGCAGGGGTAAGTATTAAATCAAAATTTGTTGGCTTTTCTATATTTAAATCATATTCAGCATTGGATAAAGTTTCTTTTATAGAAAAATTGCTAGGATTTAGTTCTGCAATTTTTTTCCAGCCGTCTTTCTTGTTCGTGTTCAGCATAAATATTTCAGCTTTGTCAAACCCTTGCTTTTTTTCTTCCTTGCTGTATTGATTAAGAGAAAAACGTTCTGAATAGTAGTAGCTATCAGTTTTGTCATCTTCATTTAGATTTCCGGCATATTCTGCCTTTGGTTCTTCTAGTGCCAGTATATAGCCCTTGTTGAATCTTTCTTCATAAGAATCTTTTTGTTTGGAAATATATTCTTCAAAATAAGGTTTTATTTTTATAGTTTTTGATGGGTCTGGTGTGTAATAAGCAATATAATCATAAGCTTTGTATGATATTTCCGGTACAATCTGAGTAGAATCAAAATTGCTGGCAGACACACCTTTTTTCCATACTGAACCAGGGTCTGCATTGTATTCACGGTAGTAGATTGTTGGTTTTTGAGTTGCGTTATGAGGATCTTTCCAAGCAAGATCTACTTGTTTTAATGAAACACCTTTGGAAGCAGTCAATGCAAAGCCGTAGCCGTAGGTAGAGCCTGTTTTTTCTATTTTATTCAAAGAAACCTGAGTATATTCAATTGAATTTGATTTTCCGTGGATTGAAAGGTCGTCATTTATTGTAAAATCAGAACTGTTTTTAACAGGAATAATTGTGTAGCCGTAAGGAAATCCCCATGCTATTTGGTCTTGATTCATTTCATAGATGTTATCGTAATCTTCTATTTGCTTATAGTTGTCATTAAAAGTAATAACTCCAGCAGTTTCATTGCATGAAACAGGAAGTTTTGAGCCATCATCAGGAATAAGAGTTGTAGATTTTGTTTCTGTGGAATAGTAATAAACATCTGCTTGGTTCTTTATATCGGAATAATAATTTTCACTGTACTTTCTGCGGAAAATCAAATAACCTTTTGCTCCTTCAACTTTATTCCATCTTAATGATATAGAATCATCACTACCGTTTATTGCAATGCCTCTTGCAACTGCTGGATTTCCTTCAACCGATTCAATGTGTTCAATTGCTGCAGGTCCTAGAGTAAAGATTTTAAAATTATCTGAAGAGCTTGCCCTGTCAACTTCTTCATTGGCTTTGTTTTTAGAAATTGACTCTAGCTTAAAATTGATTTTTTGACCTGAGATTTCGGCATTTGTTGTATTATATGTTTCGTCATCTGCCTTTCCGTAAGGTTCTATGATTTCACAGTACAAATTGTTATCTTCATCAGTTTTTATTTCAGATATATTTTTTGCAGAAATTGGTTTTCCGGAATAATCTGCTGTTATTTCATATTTTTCTGCTTTTTGCACAGGTTTCCATAAGATTTTTATAGAGTTATATGAAGGTTCAAAAAATGGCTCCGGAGTTCCTAGTGTCTGGACTTCATCTGGATAATTTTCTGTATCTTCAAAGCCATTGTTTGCGGTTAAAGAATATCCTTTTCTTCTGTCTCCGCTGTTTGCTATATGATAAAAAGTAACAATATTGTCTTCTGAAAGCATTGTTTCAAGAACTGAATTGTCCAAAACTTCTTGATTGTCAGATTCATTGTTGTTTTTGTCGATGTTTTTCCATTGCAGTGTATATTTGTAGTCCTTGTTATATTTCCAAGAAATCACAAATTTGTCTTTATAACCATCATTTATAGAAAAATTTTCTATTTTAGGAATCCTTGACATATCATTGATTACTATAACAGAATTTGAGGCTTTAACTGTATAATAGGCAGAAGAAGTGTCTTCCGATGAAGGATTACAAATTGATACTGCATATGAATATTTTTGGTAATAAAGTTCATCTTCTAGCGGAGTGTGTGAAAATTCCTTCTGTGCAATGGAAGGATACGAAGAAGTTATATGCAATTTTGTCTCCGGATTACCTTCTGGCTGGTCTTCTTTTCCGTCTTCTATTTCTTTTTCTGTGGCTTTGCGCATTTTCTGGCATGTTTCCGTGATTACATAGTTGTACGGCTGTCCAAAGTCGTCAAACTTAAAGTTCAGGGTTACGGTGAAGCTTTTGATTTTGCTCTGGTCTTCCTTCATTTTCTGGTATGTTGAAGAAACCGAGACTGTAGGGCTGTTTATGAGCCAGCCTGTGCCGTCGATCCAGGATTCGTCCGAGGTTACGTTTTTCTTTCCGTTGTCGTCTATGAACGACTGGATTCTGTATGAATATTTTTCGCCCCGGGAAGCGGTTTTGTCGGTCAGCGTGATTTTTGTTCCCGGAATGTAGTTAGGATAGTTCGGATCGGTTTCTGCGCTTGATTCTTTCGGATATTCAATTTTTACGTCGATTTTTGAAGGAATTTTTGTTCCGCCTTCTGCTGTTGAGCCGTCAAGGAAGTCTCCCATTATTACCGTTGCTTCAGTGCCGCTTTCCGCCTTTGTAAAATGAACTGCGTTCTTTTCAATTTTGTCTTTGTCAGTGTCTGTTGTTCCTAAATAAGTTAAAATCGGGTCGTACGCTGTTTCCGGCGCGGACTCAAGCTTTCTGAAAACCTTAAAGTAAACCGGTCGGGTTTCGTATGTTGTGGACGCCTTTATTTCCGCGAATTTCGGCAGAACCCATGAAAGTGCGATTCCGTCCTTTGAAATTCCTTTTGCCGCCTCAAACTTTTCTGGCGCGGCAGGAATCAATGAGTGTGCAGTTGACTGGCTTTCAATGTCGCTGCTTTCTGTTGACTTGGCGTCTTGTGCAGATTTTGTGTAGGCTTTAATCTGAATGTAGTAGTTTGTGTTCGGCGTAAGATTTTTGAAAGTATATTTAGTGTTTACTTCGTTGTTTTTGTCCAATGCAGGAATTGTTTCTTCTTTTAGAACCTGCGTTCCGTCTGCATTGTAAAGAATAACCGTGTAGTTCAGCCCGCTGTTCAGATATGTTTCTTCCGTGCAGTTTACGCCCTTGTACCAGTGGACCGTTATCTGGTCGCCGTTTGCGTTCTGTTTTATGCTTGTTATGATTGGAGCCGCAAGCGTCGTTCCGTAGCAAATCTGGCTGTAGCCTTCGGAAGTTTCGCTGTTCGAGTCCACAGACTGTACTTTGTAGTATTTTTTCACATCCGGTTCAAGACCGCCCACTGTGTAAGAGCAGGTGGCGTCCGAAGTCTGCCCCAAAAATTCAAAAGTTCCGGTTGCCGTGTCTGAATGATAAATATTGTAGATGACCGCTGATTTTGCCGCCGTCCATTTCAGCGTTATGCTTTTGTAGCCGCCTTGTGTTGCGGTAAGGTTTGTTGGAGCGGCAACCCTTCCTGTTGAATAAGAGCCGCGGTTCTGAAAGGAAGGTGAATCCAGAAGCTCATTCTGGCAGGCGGAAAAACTTATTGCGCCAAAAAAAATAAGTACTGAAGCGGCGACTGTCCAAATAGCAAAGCCGTTGTTTTTTTTCATTTGTGATACCCCTGAAAAATGGTATTTATTTATGGTACATAAATTTAATGATTTAGACAATTAGAGTGAAAATTGGTTGCAGTCTGGAAGAAATTCGCAGGCGGAAAAATCAACTTGCCTCTAATTTTTTTACAAAAATCTTTAGAATTTTTGAGATTTACTTCTGTTTTAGAAATATTTTTGCGTTAACTAGTTATATGAAAAACGAAAACAATATCTACCGCATAAAGCCGGTCGAGGAGCTTC
>ERZ1034973.1384-NODE-1384-length-14256-cov-11.590874_pt1 | contig 14256 bp, 10 predicted proteins | sample MGYA00520686_ERZ1034973 | MGnify/ENA primary metagenome ERZ1034973 (study PRJEB33766, sample SAMN09781775) | gut metagenome | biome: gut microbiome | host: Homo sapiens | place: Madagascar | study: EMG produced TPA metagenomics assembly of the PRJNA485056 data... | reverse complement strand
CCTTTATACCCCTTATAATTCTATTATATTCCCAATTTTAAGAGAAAATATTTATATTTAATATACATTTATTAAGAAAAGAGAGTTGATATGAAGTTAAAAAAATTCGAACAACAGCCAAAACACGTTGACAATATTCCAATTGAGGCTATTAATCTTGATTCTGAACAGGAGCAGCCGCCAAAACCTGACAAAGCTGTTGGCAAGAATGTATTCCAGCCTAACAGCAAATACTTTACAATTGTTATATATGGTCTCATTTTTGTGCTAGGTGCAATTCTTATATATAAGTTCATTGGTAACTGGCCTGCAACCGTCAAGTCATTGGGCAATATATTCCATATACTGTCACCATTTCTTATTGGTGCCATGATTGCGCTTGTTCTTTATCCGTTTATCAAGATCCTTTATAACAGGTTCTTCATGGGGGTATGCCATATCAAGTCCAAGAAAGCTGCCAAAATGCTTTCAATTCTTGTTGCTTACCTGATAGCAGTTGGCGCATTTGCAGTATTAATAGGCTTTGTTGTACCTCAAATATACAAAAGCATTACAGAGATTGCCAATCAGGCTCCTGTATGGTACGAGAATATCCGCAACTGGTTCACTGAGTTTGAAGATAAGCACGCCAATTCTTCTATTGATTACAATTTCATTAATCAGAAGATTGAAGATGCTCTTCCTAAACTTGTTGACTACATGACTGGTGCACTTACCAATATGGTTCCTTACATTCTTAATACATCCATGGCCATTCTTTCAGGTGTGTTAAACCTTATTATTGCAATTATCGTGTCCATCTACATGATTTCTGATAATAAGAATATCTTTTATCATTTTAAGAGATTTTTATATGCCGTGCTTCCTAAGAAAACAGCAGACAATACACGCATCATCTGTAAGAATTGTGCAAGCATTTTTATTAATTATATTATCGGCAAATCATTTGACTCAATTATTGTCATGATTATCTGCTTTATTATCATGCTGATTCTCAAACTGCCATATGCAGTGCTTATAAGCGTGATTGTCGGCATAACGAACATGATTCCGTATTTTGGACCATACATCGGTGGTGTGATTGGCGGTGTGATTATTGTTATCGCAAGCCCTATCAAACTTATCATATTTGTAATCATGATTGTCTGCATCCAGCAGGTTGACGGTCTGCTTATTGGACCTCGTATCATCGGCAGCACTACAGGTCTTAAGCCTGTATGGGTTGTATTTTCTATAACCGTAGGTGGTGCGCTGTTTGGCGTAATTGGAATGTTCCTTGGAGTTCCCGTATTTGCCGTATTAAGCTACCTGTTAAACATTACAGTGCAGCATTTTCTGGACAAAAGAAAAGTCACCGTGCAGCCTTATGACTCGCCCGATGACCTCTAGATTATTTTTTGGTATTAAGAATTCTCACGACATCGTCGAGGGAATTCTTAAATCTTACCACTCTGTAATTCGCACCTTTATGCACATACATCACTTCTGATACTTTCCTTGCAAATGCTTTATTCTTCACAACATTTCTCCCAAAGCCTTTATATAGTATATGCATTTATTATTAATGATTTCTTACCGCAACAAGTTTACATATAGGATTGCCCATCTGTGAAAATCTTGTCTCATACTCTGTCATTACATTACCCTCGTTAAGTACAGAGTCATTATGTAAGTCAAATGTGACAATAGGAAGTTCCCAGCCTGCCTCTTTAATCTCTTCTAATGAAAAATCAAATAAATCTTTATTATCTGTTTTGAATTCCACCTGTCCGTCCGGCTTTAATATAATGTCATATCTTGCCATGAACTGTCTTGAGGTAAGTCTTCTCTTCGCATGTCTGTCTTTTGGCCATGGATCTGAAAAATTAAGGTATATTCTGTCTACCTCTCCCTCTCCAAACACCTCACATATTGCCTCTGCATCCATTCTGATGAATCTTAAATTAGGAAGCTGAAGCTCATCCTGTTTCTCTACAGCTCTTAAAAGTACGCTTGAATACTTCTCTATACCCACATAATTAATATCAGGATTATTTGCTGCCAGTGTTGTTATAAATGTGCCTTTACCCATACCAATCTCAATACGGATTGGATTATCGTTACCGAAAACCTGTGACCATGTGCCTTTCATCCCCTCTGGCTCTGTAAACACATATTCATTCTCTATCATTACTTCCCTTGCTCCGGGTACATTTCTAAGTCTCATAACCCACTCCATTCCTATTTCTAATAAATATTTAGCATTTTTCTATGCCTTCATGTTTCTTTGTAATATATTTACCATAAATATCACTTTTTGCCAAGCGGGGTTTACTTATGTACAATCCTGGGCTACAATGTATTTGTATATTTTATTAATCGGAGGAATTATCTCTATAATGAAAAAGCAATTTTTAAAAGGATTACTTATAAAGATAGCCAGCGCGGCATCTGCCACTGTTTTGGTGTTCTCAGCTTTTGCAGCAGATACACAGGCCGCAGCATACAGCAAAGTCTACAGCGAGACAGACACAACCAGCACAGAGGCTGTATGGCCGGACGCACCTGATGTTAACTCAAGCAGCTGCATTCTTATTGATGCTGATACAGGTTCCATTCTTTTCGAGAGGAACTCTCATGAAAAATGTTATCCAGCCAGCACAACTAAGATTTTAACAGGACTCCTTACTATTGAGAACTGCAATATGGACGATGTTGTAACATTTTCACAGTCAGCTGCTAACTCAATTAATGTATATGAGGATGCCAACTTAAGTTCAAAAGCAGGTGAGCAATTTACTGTCAACCAGCTTCTTCACGGACTTCTGCTGTATTCTGCCAACGAGATGGCTTATGCCCTCGGTGAACATGTGGCTGGCTCAATAGATGCATTTGTCGATATGATGAATGCCAAGGCAAAAGAACTTGGTGCTTTGAATACACATTTTGCCAATGCAAGCGGATTATATAATACCAACCACTACACAACGGCATATGATATGGCAATGATTGCAAGAGGGTGCTATAACAATGCTTCTTTTGTCAGCATTGATTCAACTGCCGATGCATATGTAATTCCTGCAACTAACATGTCTGCACAGCGTACAATAAGACACCGACACAAGATGTTAAAGGGTCGTGCCTACTATTATGAATACTGCAAGGGTGGCAAAACAGGATATACTGATGAATCACAGAATACACTTGTTACATTTGCAGAAAAAGACGGTATGCGTCTTATATGCGTTGTATTTAAGGAAGCCACAGATGAGATAAGATATGTTGATACAAGAACCCTTTTTGACTGGGGATTTGCCAATTTCCAGAAATCAACAACAACCGGAAGCCAGCTCGGAGCAATGTTCTCTAATGACAACTATTACAACTCGGCTGTTTTCTCAACTCTTTCACTAAACTTTGGACTAAATGCTTCATTTATCACAATACCTAATAAAAGTTCATTGTCAAATGTATCAATGACGGTTGATGATAATTATGACATGACCAATGAGAATGGTGTTATGACAACACATCTTAAGTTCTTATACAATGATAATACTGTCGGCACAACTACACTTAATATATCTGCTGCTGGAACAGATACCGGAAGCCTGCTGCCATACATTAATAATGATGTTTCATCATCTTATAAACCAAAAACATGTATCAGAATTAATATATGGATACTTGTTGGAATTGGTGCCGTTATTCTTTTTATCATCTACATTATTGAAGAACGGGCAAGAAGAAAAAGACAGAGAAGACACTATAACAGAAGAAGACGCAGATTATAATAAACAGAGGATTCGGAGCTAAACCCTGAATCCTCTGTTTTCTATATTATCAGTCTGTGTTTCATTACTAATTCCACCTTTTGAATATGTAAGGCCTGAATATACAGCCTGTGTATTCTTCATAAGCGGCTCAGAATCATCCTGTTTACTAACCTCATAAAAGGATGCCCTGAGTTTCTTTAAAAGCCCTGTAATTCTGTTAATCTCATTATTATCAAGACTTACAGATGCTGAAATAAGTGACCTCTTCATATGATTATATATTACGAAAAGATTAGCTGATATCTCATACTGCATATCAAGTCCGCATATAAGCTGGTCTATAACCTTCTGTGCCATATATATATTATTATGCGCCTGCTCAGCACTATCACTCTCACATGCATCATTAAGATATTCTATAGCCATATCATACAGAATCACAACAAGCTGTGATGCTGTTGCCTGTGTAATTCTATACTGAAATGTCTTAATTGTTTCTTTAGTCATAGCATCCCTTTCCTATATAACCATTGAATCTTAAACTACTGTAATAACTGTAATACCTGTGAAGGTCTTTCATTAGCCTGTGCAAGTATTGACGTAGCTGCCTGTGTAAGAACTGTTTCAGAAGTATAAGTAGTCATCTCTTCTGACATATCAGTATCTATCATTGTTGATAATGACTTGGTAAGGTTCTCACTTGAAACCTCAAGGTTATTAGTTGTATGATCAAATCTGTTCTCGTATGCACCGATTCTTGAACGTATTTTATTAGTCTTATTAATAGCTTCATCTACAGTAGATATCGCCCTTGATGCTGTATACTGAGTCATGACATTCATATGCTCCGTGCCAAGTGAATACGTTGTTATTGCCGGAATATCAATAACAATAACCTGATCCTGATTAGCACCTACATGTATGCTCATAGTTCCAACGTCTGTGACTTCCTGACTTATAGTTCTCGCTGTACCTGCACCTGCAGCTGACTGTCCATCATTGTTACTATCGTCAAATACAGTACCTGCCGCATTACCTGGAACATCCATTGAAAACTCTTTGTTATTAACATCTGTTACTGTAATTACAGTTCCCTTTGTTGAAAGAATTGCCGAATCAGCAAAACCAATTCGCTTTCCATCATCTCCTGTAGCAATCTCTGCCTTAACATCGCTTCCTTCTACATATATACCATCTTGTGTTGCTGCCTGTGGTATTCCCAAAATATCTGCAAGCTCTGCATTATCGCATGTTATATTCATCTTCTGGTCGCTTCCATACTGGTTAGTCATAATAACAAGTGTTGAACCAGCATAATCGGCTGTTGGCACATAACCTGCATAATCAGTACCATTAGCTGCTGTATCATTATTAAGGTCTTTAACTGTAAATGCAGAACCACCTGTGATGTTAACTCCGTCAATAATCTTTCCCATCACCTTATCAAGTGTATCACCTTCGGAAATGCTTATCTTGTAACCGTTTATGCTTATTGTTCCTTCCTGTTCTTTTGTTATAGAAGCTGTTGATGACATAGTAATACTTCCTGCTCCTACCGCTATAGCCTGTCTTGCGTCCTCAGTAACAGTTATTCCATATACACCTGCTGTATAGCTGTCAGATACAGAAAGCTGATTAACTCCCTGAAGGTCTGAATATACTCTTCTTGAAAGATTACCGTTAATAAGAGACTGTGTATTGAATTCTGTCTGATCAGATATTCTGTCAATCTCATTATTAATCTGTTCTATCTCTTTCTGTATAGCTTCTCTTTCATCATCTGAATTAACATCATTAGCAGCCTGAACGCTAAGTTCCTTTAATCTTGTGAGCATACTCTGGATTTCTGTAATTGCACCTTCTGCTGTATTTAAAACAGAAACTCCATCAGCTGTATTATTCTGGGCCTGACTAAGACCTCTTATCTGTGCTCTCATCTTTTCAGAAATAGCACATCCTGCAGCATCGTCCTTAGAGCCATTTATCTTGTATCCTGATGATAATCTTTCAATTGATGTTGACAGATTATTCTGTGATTTCTGTAATGCATTGTTGGCAACAATCGCTGCCACATTAGTTCCTATTCTCATATCTTAACCTTTCTGTCTGTCCGATTTACCTGTTCATGCTCTATATATCGGACTTTCTGTTCAAATCTTTAACCTGCAAGCAGTTTTACAATCTGTGCTGCAATTTCGTACAGCTTATCTGTTGCCACACTGTCAGCCGCTGCTTCATATGTGACATAAGGTATATCTGATGATTTAGTAGTGTTGACAAACACATCTGTAAATCCAAATCCTTCTTTTAAATTTTCTTCCATATCCTCAAGAAGCTGGCTTCCTTCATCTGAAACTGCTGTGTCACTTACAATGTACATACCAAGGCTTTCTCTGTCAGCCTTTGCCTCAACAGAAACTTTTCCTAATACGTTGCTTAGCATATTTACAGATATACGACCTTTATTGTCGTCATCCTGAACTAATGTAAGTTTCAGCATACCTGTACTTCCTGAGTCTGTTATATACGGTATTCTGTAATCATGCCTTAATGCCAGATTCTTAATATATCCGATTGTTCTGTCCTTAAGTCTTAAATCCAGAAATCCCTCGTAATTGACATCTATCTGTGTATCAAGGTCTCCTGCTTTGGAAAGAACCTCCTGAAGTTCTTCCTCTGTCTCATCTTTCATTTCTTCATACATAAGTGACAGTTTTTCTTTATGTCCGATTTTTTCAATCGAATCCCTTGCATAATCACGTGTTGTCTTAACACCTCTGATATCCGGGAACTGTCCGGATTCTAAAAATGCTTTAACAGCCTGTATGTTACCACTGTTTATTTCTGTATCTGCATTTCTTATCTGCCTCAATATATCAGCTCCTGCCTGCACTGCTGCCTGCTGTTCCTTAAGATATTCCTCATAATATTGTTCCTCGGCTGCCGCATCATAGTTATCCTCTAACTGTTCAATAAACATTTCAACGGACTGTTCTCCGATTCCGGATGAGTTATCCACATTCTTTAATGTATTCGGGGTAACTAATCCACCATTTGCCATAAATAATGCACTGTAATAGTTAGCAATTCCGCTTACCTCTGCCATTCCTGTATTCTCATCAATAACAGCGTCCATGTCATAATGCTTTCTTGAATTATATGCAGTCATAAGATTATTCATAGTGACCTCAGCTCCCTGCTTAATCAGCGCACCTGCTGCCACTCCGGCATCTCTGGTGAATATATTCATCATCTGGTATATTCCTATAAACTGCTTTCTCTGCTCTTTAGTAATACCATTGGTACGGTCAAGCTTATAAAGAAACTTTGAAAACTTCTCCTCATTATCCTTAGATGCTTTATCATTAGCCTCTGTAAGATATTCGTTGACTTCCTCAATTGAAGCATTCATTGGATTTACTCCGTCTTTTATCATATTAAGAACTGTCTCCGGTTTCATATTCTTAATAAGATTATTAATCATTGCATTAACAGATTTGACTATCTCTACATTTTTCTTTGTCATATCCATGTTATTAGCAGCCAGTACCTTTATTGCTTCCTTGTCCTCATCAGTTCCCTCAAGTCCAAGCTCCCTAATAATATCATCCGCACTTCCCTGTACTGCCTTCTTTAATGAATCACCTAAATCGCCTCTTATCTGAGTTCCGACTGCCTCATAAGTTTCATTCATCTTGTCAAACATACTGGCAAATACACGCGCAGGATTTCTTACTATCTCATTCAATGTCTTTCTTGCTTCAAGAACATCTGTATATGCAATCTGCGCTTCTTCATACATTTCATCCGCCTGTTCATATTCCATAAGCATTGAATTAAGCTCATCTATCGGAGTTGTAAGAATAGAAATGTTATTCTTAACGAGATATATGGACGCATTCGCACTCATAAGAACCCTTGCTGTTACAAGCGTGTCATACGCCTTATCTGCTGCCTGCTGTACATCAGATGCCTGATTTCTAACTTCACTATTTCCTGTGCTTACTGTTGCTGCACTGTATTCAATTCTGAAGCTTCTTGCATCCATCTCCAGCTTAAGGCTTGCTATTGTAAATGTTTCCCCTTTTGATACCACATTTGCAACATCTGAATACTCTGCCCTGTTAATAGTATCAAGAGCTGTCCTTATATCATCAATTGGCGAACCTGTAACGAGCGTATTCTCTGCCTTGCCTCCAAGCTTCATGTTATCAAGTATCTTATTAAGCATTTCATCAGGGTCAGCCTGAATCTTTTCAATATCTATCGCATCAAGCTGTGCCTTATATTCAAGATTTTCTTTAGTAACAGGAATCTGTGCATTAATAAATGCTCTTGCATCCGCAAGTGTATTATCATTAACCTCAAGACCTGACGAAGCAATTATCTTCTCAATTCCCGGCCTTAAAGCTTCAAAATCAGCGTCAGATATTGCATCTGCGCACTTTCCTATTGTAACGCCATCTGCACTGATACTTGATGAGGTTGCCGCCTGTGCCTGATATATTCCAGCAATTGAAGGCTCAATGCCATTAGCAACCATGTAATTCTTTGTGTTCTCTGATAATGGCTTTAACTCTTTACTCTTTTCAAGTGTGCCTTTAACCTCAGCAACACTTTCATCATTGACAGCTATATCTGCTCCCTGCATACGGCTCTCGACACTTGCCGCTGTTGCTGCACTTCCAGTCACACTCTCAATCTTATCCTTGGAAACTGCTGTGCCATAATTAACATAATCATCAGAGTGCATCGCAAGTTCAATCTTAATTTTCTCAATAATATTAACCATATCATCTGGTGTAGCATCTGTAAGATTAAAGCCGTCCTCATCTAGCTTTACCGCATCAGCACCTGATAACTTCATCATCAATGCCTTAAGGCTTATCTTTGCACTGGAAGCACTCGCCATAATCTGGCTCTTTACATCATCTGCCTCCTTAAGAAGTCCCTCATATGTATTGTCATTTGCAGCTGTCACACTGCCAGAGATTACCACTCCTGCAAATGAGCCTGCCACACCCTCACTTTTAGCCGTCTTATTCTCTTTATAATTAATTGATGTTCCCTGTGTGGCCACATCTTTATTAAAATTCGCACCTGAAACTGTATATGTCATATTCTGCTGCCTTTCTTATTCACTGTCTGAAACAATCACCCATTGCATTGTCATGTAATAAATATTTCGGCAGATATAGCGGGATAATTGAGAGATTAGTGGCAACAAATAAAAAGGAAGCTGATTCAGAATTAATGAAAATCCAAACCAGCTCCCTTTCTCTATATTATTCTCCTATATCTTCGTAGCCTGAACCTTAGAAACATCACCATTAAACTCATACACAGCTATTCCATACTTATGTAAGTCAATAAGCAATGACTGCGGATATCCATCACAATCTCCCTTAACGGCTGTAAGAGTCTTCTTCTGGTCAGCTTCATTATCTCCAAGAACCAGCTTATACTTAGTCTTGAACGGAACTCCTATTCTGAAGCTGTCTCTTTCAACTGGTGTAAAATTAAGTACAAAGAGAAGATTCTTCTTTCCATCCGGACTGATTCTCATAAACGATAAAACGCTATTATCTTTATCATTGGCATTAATCCATCTGAATCCTTCACTGCTGTAATCAGTAGCATACAGACATGGATAATTCTTATTAAGCTTCAGACACTTCTTCGTAAAATCCTTAAGTTCTGTATGACTTTCATCCTCTAACAGATACCAGTCAAGAGCACGCTTCTCACTCCACTCATTCCACTGACCAAATTCCTGTCCCATGAATAAAAGCTTCTTGCCAGGATGTCCGCACATATATGCATATGCCAGCTTAAGATTCTTGAACTTGTCCTCCCTGTCACCAGGCATTTTACCAAGCATAGAACACTTAAGATGTACAACCTCATCATGTGAAAGCACAAGAATGAAATTCTCGCTGTAAGCATACATCAATGAAAATGTCATCTTGCTATGATTAAACTTTCTGAAATATGGATCAAGCTTCATATATTCAAGGAAATCATGCATCCAGCCCATATTCCACTTAAATGTAAAGCCAAGACATTCCCCATTGTCAGGATCACCACTTACCATAGGCCATGCTGTTGACTCCTCAGCTATAGTTATTGCCTGTGGGAATCTCTTCTTTAACATGCTGTTAAAATGCTTTAAAAAGCTGATTGCTTCGAGATTACCGTTGTCACCATATTTGTTAGGAACCCAGTTTCCTTCTGTCCTTCCGTAATCCAGATACAGCATTGAAGCAACAGCATCCACTCTTAAACCATCAATATGGAACTTGTCCACCCAGAACATTCCATTAGCAATAAGGAAGTTAGCCACTTCATTCTTGGAATAATCAAATACCTTCGTTCCCCAGTCAGGATGCTCTCCCTTTCTAGGGTCTGCATACTCATATACACAGCTTCCATCGAAATTAGCAAGTCCATGTGCATCCTTTGGAAAATGTGCCGGTACCCAGTCAAGAATTACACCAATTCCTTTTTCATGCATATAATCTACAAAATACATAAAATCCTTAGGTGTTCCGTATCTTGCTGTAGGTGCATAATAACCAGTCACCTGATATCCCCATGATCCATCATATGGATACTCTGCAATTCCCATAAGTTCAATATGTGTATATCCCATATCTGAAACATATTTTGCAAGCTCAGGTGCCAATTCTCTATATGTATAGAATCCGTCCTCTGTTCCATCATCTTTCTTCTTCCATGAGCCAAGATGACATTCATATATAGAAAGAGGAGCTTTAAGATGATTCTCCGTCTTCTTCTTCTCAACCCATTCAGAATCTTTCCATTCATAACCTGAAAGATCGGCAACTATTGATGCTGTCTCTGGTCTTAACTGTGCCTGATTAGCATATGGATCTGCCTTGTAAAGAGCCTCTCCACTCTGGGAAATAATAAGGAACTTATACATATCCCCTGCTTTAGCTCCCGGTATGAACAAATCATATATTCCACCATCTGAAATCTTCTTCATATCATAACCATATGCATTCCAGTTATTAAACTCACCTATAACATAGACTTCTCTTGCAGCAGGTGCCCACACAGCAAAATACACACCTTCTTTTCCGTCTTTTACTCCAACATGCGCACCCATTTTGTTATATATCTCATAATGAGTTCCCTGTCCAAAAAGATATGCATCCAGTTCTGTGATTGCCAGCTGCTCGTATTTTTGCATATTCTTCATAAAATCCTCCATTATATTATTATTATCCTACACGACACTTATGGGTCCCCTCAGATATCCCACTAATTAATAGTATATTACCACATTAGCAAATTAATTACTACATTTCATATGCAAAAAAAATGTTCATTTCACATATATTATGTTATACTGTAAATCGCATTAAAATAAATGCTTTATATAAGTTAGAAAGATGAAAAGGAGTATTAAATTCTTATGATATACTATATTGTTAACGAAAGTTTCACTAACATAATAGCATTTGTCAGCATCCTGTTTGCTTTCGCATTTACAATAGCTGCAATTGCTCTTGGCAAGAATCTTCTTCCAAGAGATGCCGGAAGAGCTTATGCCATTAACGGAAGTAAATCAGTTGGAAAGCCAAGAGGTGCCGGCATGATTTTCATTCTTACATTCACAGTCACATGTGCATTATTCGTAAACTTAAGTGCCGAGCTTATCATTTATCTTATACTTGTGCTTGCCGCAATGCTCAGCGGATACCTTGATGACAGTGCTTCATCACCATGGGGTAATTTAAAGAAAGGTCTTATTGACCTTGCAATATCAGTTATGGCGGCAGTTACTTACCTGCATTACAACCCTAACACATTTGACCTTGCATTCTTTGGAAAGACAGTAACTCTTAATCCAATTATCTATGCAATACTTATTATTATACTTATATGGGTAAGTATCAATGTTACTAACTGTTCAGATGGTGTTGACGGCTTATGCGGTACACTTTCAGTTGTAACACTTGCTTCAGTGTATGTACTTTTTAAGTCATTTAATATTGAATCAGCTTACAGACACACCGTTCTTATTATGATTGTGTGTATCCTCGGCTACCTGTGGTTCAATGCATCACCAAGCAAGCTTCTTATGGGTGACGCAGGTTCTAGAGCAATAGGAATATTTATAGCATTTACATTCCTCAAGCTCCATGCACCGCTGCTTTATATTCCAATGGCACTTGTAATTATTCTTGATGGCGGACTTGGTCTTATCAAGGTTTCTTTCATGAGATTTCTTCACATCAACCTAATGAAGAACCTTCGTACACCAATCCACGACCATATGAGAAAGAATAAAGACTGGTCAGATACACAGGTTGTTTTTAGATTCACAATTATCCAGGTAATTCTTGGTCTTGCAGTAATATATGGATTAATGTTCTGATATTAAAATGTTAAAATGGCATGTCAGTTGGATTTCTGACATGCCATTATTTCTGTTCTGAAAGTTTCTCTGCCTGACGCCGCCTGCGTCTGTGCTCTCTCTCTTTTATCTGCTTTTCATATATCTTAAGTGCACCCTTTTCATCAGTGTGCTTCATAATTCTGACTGCATAATATCTGCCTTCTTCGGTCTGTTTAACTCTGAAACGCCCCTTTATAAGTCCGTGTTCATCACATGTAAACAAGCCGTAATAGCATTTCGAATTAGTGGCAAACCACTTGACTGTTCTTGTCATAGTCCTGCCACATAAAAAGCATTTGCAGGAACGTACAGTTCTGTCGCTTGCAGCCTTGTCCCTTGTAGCAAATCCCTTTGAAATATACTTCTCATAAGTTCCAAAGTTAAGATATACCTCGTCCTTTCTTGACTCTGGAATTGTAAATGTGTCTATACTGCAGAACTTCTTAACTCTGTCAAAATCCAGCTTCTTCATTATCTTGGCTGTATATCTTGCATCACTCATTGCTGAATGATAATGCTCATCTCCCTTGATTCCCTGCTCATCAATTGCAGATTTAAGATTCATGCGTGTCTTGCCATCTGAAAAATTAATACTGTAAAGTTTCTGAAGATCAAGGTATAGAAGCGGCTTTGGGAAATTCTCCGGAACATCATAAAACTTCATATTTCGTCTTAATTCAGTAATATCCATGCTTCCCCATGTAACAAATGTATAATCCTCACCGCACCATTCAAGAAATTCAGTTACACCCGATACGAAATCAGTTCCGTTAGCAAGGTCATTTTCTGTTATCCCTAATATCTTCTTGACTGTATTCTGCAGCTTTGTATACACCTGTGGCTTAATGGTACACTGCCACTCATCTACAATATCAAGCTTCTCATTAACCTTCGCCGCACCTATCTGTATAATCTCAAAAGGAAAATGATCCTCAGAAAATTGTTTTCCCTTGGCACTCTGATTCCACTCAAGATCCATAACAATATAATTCATAAACATTTTCCTCTGTTACTTATTCTAATCTCGTGATATCTACATATTAAAGCAAACATATTATAGCGTGTATATGGGCGTATGTCGATAATATTTTATGAAGATATTGCAATAAGCTACGCTCTTGCATCAAATGTATTATCTGCTCCTGCTGCTATATTATCACTTTCTTTGCTCTTTAATGCCTTTCTTTCTGCCGAATAAGCTTCATAATATGTTGTTTTTAAAGCAGAATTAACCTTTGTCTCCGCCTTTGTTTCTTTTGCCTGCCAGCCAACACCGCCTGTATATGTAAGTATCTCTTCTCCGTCTTCATTATATACATGAACTGCTGAACCAAAGCCTTTTCCCTGACACTTTGCCTCATACGGCTCTCCAAATAACATGCACAGCCATCTTTTATCCGCTTCCTGCACTTCTTTCATGACAGATGCATTGCCAGAACCTGTCAGATAGCTGAATTTTCCAATCAAAGCAGCCCTGTCTGGCGCAACCTTGCTTATTTCTGACTTTCTTAAACTCTTAAATTCATTTCCCATATATTCATTGTTCTGTGCATCTTTTTTCGCCATTTCAGCAATTTTATCTTTTAAAGAGTCTGTCAGTTTCCATTTATTCTTTTTAGAAGCCGCAACAACACTGGTATCTGCGCTTCCCATTACATTAGATATATTCATGCCTGCCCCCTGAAACCACATTTTTACAAATGCTTCTTATTATCTAATATCGGCATAATTGTGTATATATTCCATAAGGTCGTTGTAAAATACCCATTTTCTTTTAATAACTATTGTTTTCTTCTTCTCTCGCTTTTTAAATTCTTTGGTAAGATTGCCAAACTTAAGATACCTGACAGTAACCTTACTGTCCTGATTCTTATTCTGGGAAACATTTACAATGGAAGTTATTTTCCATATATCTTTATGACCTGGAAGCTTTTCTATATCGTACTCACTTCTGATCCTGAATTGTTTGTGAGTCCGGCAAATTGAAAGTTGCCGTAGCTATTGGTATGACTAATCATGCCACAATTTTAAATTTTTTCTTAATTTGTGGCGTTATGATAAATTAATATCCTT
>ERZ1034973.1377-NODE-1377-length-14313-cov-16.601276_pt1 | contig 14313 bp, 13 predicted proteins | sample MGYA00520686_ERZ1034973 | MGnify/ENA primary metagenome ERZ1034973 (study PRJEB33766, sample SAMN09781775) | gut metagenome | biome: gut microbiome | host: Homo sapiens | place: Madagascar | study: EMG produced TPA metagenomics assembly of the PRJNA485056 data... | reverse complement strand
CTTGTCCAGATGCTTCTCATCCTTACCACCGTTGATAGCGTACAGTAAGCACTTAGCCAGGTTAGCACGAGCACCGAAGAACTGGATCTCCTTACCGGTCTGAGTAGCGGATACGCAGCAGCAGATGCTGTAGTCATCACCCCAGATAGGCTTCATAACGTCATCGTTCTCGTACTGGATGGAAGAAGTATTCACAGAAATCTTAGCTGCGTACTTCTTAAAGTTATCAGGCAGAGCGCTGGAGTACAGAACAGTCAGGTTCGGCTCGGGGCTGGGTCCCATGTTCTCCAGAGTATGCAGGAAACGATAGTCGTTCTTGGTAACCATATGACGGCCGTCCATGCCGATACCACCAACTTCCAGAGTAGCCCATACAGGGTCACCGGAGAACAGCTGGTTGTAAGAAGGAATACGAGCGAACTTAACCATACGGAACTTCATGGTCATATGGTCGATCAGCTCCTGAGCTTCTTTCTCGGTCAGGGTGCCTTCCTTTAAGTCTCTCTCAATATAGATGTCCAGGAAAGTAGAGATACGTCCAACGGACATAGCTGCACCGTTCTGGGTCTTGATAGCTGCCAGGTAACCGAAGTATAACCACTGGATAGCTTCCTTAGCGGTGGTAGCGGGACCGGAAATATCGTAGCCGTAGATCTTAGCCATTTCCTTCATTCCCTGCAGAGCCTTGATCTGATCAGCAATCTCTTCTCTCAGACGAATGATTTCCTCGGTCATAACGCCGGTACCGCAGTTCTTCTTATCCTTCTTCTTCTGCTCGATCAGGAAATCGATACCGTACAGAGCAACTCTTCTGTAGTCGCCTACGATACGTCCACGACCATAGGTGTCGGGAAGACCGGTAACGATATGGGTATGACGAGCAACCTTCATTTCATCGGTATAAGCATCAAATACTGCCTGGTTGTGAGTCTTGTGATACTCATTGAAGATCTTGTCATATTTTTCATTTACTTCGTAGCCATAGGTGCTTGCTGCCTGCTGAGCCATCTTAATACCACCATAAGGCATGAATGCTCTCTTTAAAGGCTTGTCTGTCTGCAGACCAACGATCTGCTCCAGATCCTTCATAGATTCATCAATATAGCCAGGGCCATAAGCGGTCAGACTGGATACGATCTCTGTTTCGCATTCCAGAACGCCGTTATGCTCACGCTCTTCCTTCTGTAACTCCTGAAGTCTGCCCCAAAGCTTATCAGTTGCTTCGGTAGGTCCCTCCAGGAAGCTCTCATCTCCATCATACGGAGTGTAGTTGGTCTGGATGAAGTTACGTACATTGACGTCTACATCCCAGTGGCCATCTCTTTTAAAGCCTCTCCATGCTTCTGCCATGAAAATTTACCTCCTTCTGGTAAAAACAATTAATATTATCAACTGAGAGTACCAGTTGCGCTGGCATCCCAAGCTGTTTCTTTACGATAAAAGTGTACTACCTGACAAGGGTAAGTGTCAACAGTTTTAGGTAATGTACGCGCTTTTGTACATCAGCTCTGACATGAAAAAGAGATTGCCGTGTGTGGGTGCTTGCACACAAAGCACGAAAATCTCTTTTTCATGGACAAAGCGCACTGCGATGAAATAAAAAATGAGCCGCGAAGCGGCGCCATTCGCGAAGCAAATGCTTTTATGAATGCGGTGTGCGGCATAGCTGATCCCGGGGGAGGAACAAATGCTGATGTACAAGAATATTCTTGTAATCTTTTGGGGAAAGTATTATACTAAAAAAGCCTTATACGGCAGAAAGGAGACCGATATGACCGGAGTAACAAAAGACATGACCATTGGCGAGATCTTACGTGCCAATCCTGAAGTAGCTCCCGTACTCCTCGATGCAGGAATGCATTGCCTGGGATGCCCTGCTTCACAGGGAGAGACCCTGGAAGAGGCAGCTATGGTACATGGCATTGATGTAGATGAGCTTATGAAAGTGATCGAGGAGCTGTAAGCTTTGTATGTCTGTTTTGGAAACATCACCTGACCGGGGCACACAGGTGAAACAAAGTATTTATGGAATTTCATAGCTCAGATTTCCGCGCAATCGAAATGTGTCCGCCGATTGCGCGGATTTGAGAAATCTAAAGAATTCAAGGAACTCAGATCATCGGCCTCTGGCCGTCTTTTTTTACCTTTTTCCCTTAGATATATTATCTGATCCGACATTATGAAGTATGACTGGCCCGGTAGATCCTTTCAGGGGAGGCTAATTCTGTGGTACTTTCAGTTCCCAGCCGGAATAAATCAGAGCAGGATCGCGGATCAGTTCCCGGTTCAGGGAGATGATCTCGGACACGGAGCAGCCGTACTCTCTGGCGATTTTCCAGAGGGTGTCGCCCTGTCTGACGATGTATATCCCACTTTTCCTATTCTCCGGCAGAACAGCATCGGGAGTGCTGCCTGAGACGGGTGCTCCGCTTTTGGGGATTTTAAGCTGCCAGCCGGCGTGGATCCGGTTCGGGTTCTTGATCCGATCACTGTTGGCTGCCACGATCTCGGTTATGGAGCAGTTGTATTTTCTGGCGATTGCCAAGAGAGTGTCCCCCGCCTGTACGGTATAGGTCAAATAAGAGGTGGTGTTTTTCACGACAGGAGCGGGGACATCAAGGTCAGTCTGTTCTCCGGAGCCGTTGTCGTCAGTCTTATACTGCTCTACGATATTGCTGGTGCCGTTACCGGGAATGATGGGAGTCGTGTTCTTCGTCCATGTTGCCTTGAGGGTCATGGTGTATCTGGCTTTATCCGTGTCAAAGTTCCATTTTGTTTCTGTACCATTGTTATCGTAATACCAGCCGTCAAGACTATGCCCCTCTTTGGTGGGAACGGGATCCGGTGCGGTGAGTGCCACTCCGTCTTTACTCCAATTCACTTCCCGTGTGATGACCGGCTCTCCGTTGTTCGGTTCAAAAGTGATCACGAGCATACCGTTCAGGGTGGCTTTGCTGAAATCACCGCCTGAAATTGTTCCGTCCTTGTTCTCAACTGTGCCGGTAAATGTGCCGCCGTTAATGGTACCGCTGCTCTCATTTATGACCTCATTCGTGAATGTGCCCTTTCGGATGGTGCCGGTGTTGGTCACTTTGCCCTGAAACTCAGTGCTGTCGGCAGCACCCTCACTGCCGGTGATCGTGCCGGTGCCGTACCTGTTGGTATCGTTCGTCATTGTGCCGGCTATTTTGCCGCCGTCAGCATTCAGGATGCCAACGTTTGTTACATCTGTGTAGATTTTTGCGTTGCCGCTTATAGTAAGAGTAACTCTCTGAGTGGAAGTATTGTATACAGAGCTTGCATCATTTGGATTACCAGGATCACCGATCGTGCCCCCTGTCATGGTGAACTGATTATCATTCCACACCCCGCCGCTTGAAGCATACTGGGGGGTGGTGCTGATGCTGGCTTTAATCGTACCGCTTGACATAATAAAGGATCCAGAGTTGTACACACCGCCGCCGTATAATCCTGTGCATGTACGGATTGTTCCGCCGTTCATGATAAAGCAGCCGATGGTATTTGAATTCCATAGGGCGCTGATGTCCACACCGCCACCCCCGGATTGTGCGTTGCAGTTGCGGATCTCAGAGCCGGAACCCATGGTGAATGTGCACCCCGGGGAGACAGACACACCGCCGCCGTTTTTTGCCGCGCAGCCGATAATACTTCCGCCCGTCATGGTGAATGTGCTGCTCTTGCCGATGGAAGAGTCATAGGCAAGGTGTACACCGCCGCCGAGACCACCTGCCGAGCATCCGACGATGCTGCCACCGGTCATGGTCAGTTTACCGCCGACATTAACAAGCACACCGCCGCCATCACTGTGGGCAAAATCACCGCCACCGCCCGTAATAACCCCACCAGAGACGATTTCCGTGCCGGTGTCTTTGTCCAGTTTCCATAGGCCACATCCCCACATATCTGTATAGTTCGGGTTAAATTTATGTACTTTGTTGGGAGTGCTGTCCGCAATTGTCAGATCGCCGCCCGACTCTACCTTGATTACGCTGAAGCCGCCGGTCATTTTCAGTACATTACCGTTCAAATCCAGCGTCACAGTGCGGTTAACTGTCAGAGTACTGCTGATTTCAACATCACCCTTCAGTGTGATCCCGGAAATACTGCTATCTGCCAGTGCAGCCGCCAGTTCTTCGGCTGTCGCCACCTCTTTCACACCGTTTGCAATCGGCAGTGCTGTGTACAGCCCGTTCAGGGCAGCTGCCGCTTCATTTCCCGATATACTTTCTGGGGAATTCAGCTCCTCTGTGGATGTCGGGGGATTCGTCAACTGTCCGGTTTCTGCTGCCGATACCGGCGTGGAGACCAGAGAAAGTACCATGGAACTGCAAAGCAGCGCCGCATAGATCCGTCTTCTTTGTTTTTTCATTTATTTTTTCCCTCCCGTTGTTGTGATGCGTTTCCTTTTCCCGTGCCTTGTCCGCGGTGTTCTCTTTCCCGGAGTCTGATACACAGCACAGTGATCATGACCGCCGTGGCGAAAGAAATTACCCCCACCAGCACATAACCGCCGGCGCCTTCATGCAGCAGGATAGAACCGTACATTCCCCGGGCGGTGATCTGCGTCTGACCGGTTGCAGTGTGCACCGTTCCCACAAGGAACGCAAACAGTGCCATGCACAGGGCAGACAGCCGGCAGATCCCGCGGCGCTTCTTCCGGCGATACTTTTCAAGCACCCGTTTTTTCACCAGTTCGACCCGCTTTTCTGTATCATACATATCGTTAAAAACCTCCCTTCGGAAAGTAAAATCATAAAATACGTATGCCATTCATCTAATTAGGTACAAAAAAACGAAAAAACTCTCACCTGAAAATGAAATTTCTTCAAAAAAATAGGAGCTGCCGACAGCAGCTCCGCAAAAGACAGGATTCAGTTGTGACTCTGGGGCAGGCGGGCAATCAGTTTTCCCACCGTCAGGATCAGCACAGGCAGAATGTATGCGATATACTGTATCGCACCGCCATAGGCGATCAGAAGATTATAAATTGCATGAAAAGTGATGGCTGCCCCGAGCAGACCGCAGGTTCCGGCGATCTTCAGCCAGGTGCGCTGCCATACATACGCCAGTCCACCGCCGACGATGGCACCACAGATCACGTGCATGGCACCTGTTCCAATGCCCCGGAAAAAGATAAAGGAAAAATGTCCGGCTCCGTTTTGAATCAGATAGCAGACATTCTCAAAGGTGGCAAAGGAAAGTGCAACGATGATGGCAGCATTTTTTATCGGCACCGGTTCAGGCTCAAATACAAGAAGATAAAAGAGCAGCGGCAGGAGTTTCATCACTTCTTCTACCACAGGTGCGATCTCTGCGGTGGCGGCAATCGTATCCGCTGCGTAAAGAGCGGCAAAGAAGGTATTGATGTAAGCGGAGAGCAGGCATGCCCCCATTCCTGCAAGACAGCACAGAAAGAATTTGGCCTGCCGCCTACCCATGCACAGGGCGGCGATCAACAGGGGTGAGGCCATACAGATAAATACATTTTCAATATAGGTCATGTCCGCACCGCCTTTCCTGTGGCAGGCAGCAGCCCGAAAAGGCAGACCGTCAGCAGAAGATCACACCAGCAGTAGGGACTGAAGATGGAGTCGTCCGGCCAGAAGCAGCCGGAGGTCCACAGAGCGTATTCTACCGCAACATAGCAGAGGATTCCGATGTGAAAATACCGCAGGTTCCGTCCTTTTCCCGTCTGTGTCTCTGCGTAGACAAGACCGTGGATGGAACGATAGGAGACAAGGATCATCATGCCGCACCAGAGCAGGTTGGAGAGAATGTCACCAAAGGTACAGTAAAATGCGCACAACGGAACTCCGATCAGCGGAGCCAGCAGGGATTTCCGACAGGAAAAGCTTCTTTCCTCCGGGGAGGAGAGAGTATATTGTAGGAGATAGAGAAAAATAACGCTGGAGACCCAGCCGAATTCCGATACATAAAAGATCCGTGGTGTTTCGGAAAACAACAACAGATATAATGTCCAGTACAGGGAGCCCAGTGCGAAACAGCCATAAAAGCAAATCAGCAGAAAATATGACAGTGTCCGATGCCTCAGATAACGAATGCCGCTCAGACAGAAGCCCAGCAGGGTGACGAAAAATTGCAAAAGATTAATGATCAATTCCATTGGCGCGGTCCCCCCTCTGCTCTGCCTGATCTTCTTTGTCCAGCAGATGGACACGAAAACACAGGATCGTCACGCATACGCCGAGAAGAAATGAAAGCACCCCTATTATGATATATTCAGGTGCAGCACCTCCGCCGAGGATCGTTGCCGCCGTTTCATATCCGGAGGAGTTCCCCGGCACCATTTGTCTGGAAATCCCGGACATGACAAAGGAAGCCCCGAAGATCACAGCAAGGCATGCCGCTATGCAGGAAATAGCAACGATCCGCCGCTGTTTTCGTTTTTTTTGTCGTTCTTTTTCCGTAATCCTTCGTCGGACTTCTGCGATCCGTTCCTCATGACTCCGCATTTGTTATTCCCTCCCGTTCCAATAATCCCCGCAGACGCTCTTTTCCCCGGTACATTATATTAGTGATCTGCTTCACGCTTTTTCCCATAACTTCAGCGACCTGACGGTAACTCATACCCTCAAAATAGGTCAGATAAAGAGCTTCTCTGTAATCCGGATGCAGTTCACCCATGCATAAATGCAGAATCTGATTTCGTTCTTTTGTCCGGATCACCTCATCCACCAGTTTCCCACCTTCCGGCTCTTTGGTCAGATCATCAAGACAGAAGTGATGTCGCCGGATGCTTTTATGGCGCAAAGCTAAATGGCGCGCAGCTTTATACAGGTAAGCCCTGAATCCGCCATCCCGGATATGGGGCCTTTTGGCGAACAGGTAGGAAAATACTTCTATCATCAGGTCCTCCGCCTCGTGAATGTCATGCAGATAGCCGTTGATGTATAAGGTCAGTGGATTGTCGTATTTTCTTATCAATTCTTCCAGCCCTGTTTCATCGCCGCTTAAATATTGTCGGTATAATTCTTCGTCGGAAATCATATCGTGTACATCCTTTCCACTGTAACCGGCGTTTTGATCCTTTGTAATTCCGAATGTGTATGGAATTGCGTAAGCTACATTGCAACGGAGCAATTCATGTATTAAATTTTATTATATGCGAATAAGACTATATTTTCAAGTTACGCGTTTCCCAGCTTCTTTTCTACAGACTCTCGCTGGGAGAGACAGGTATAAAACAACCATAAAAATAAGAAAGTCCCCACAGAGTGGGAACTCTCCTGAATGTTACAATCTGTTGTTACATTGAAGTATTAGAAAGACGCTGTAAAGCATGTTCGGCGATCAGTGTGGAACAATGTTCCTCAAGAAAAGTAAGGCTTGCCGGTGTGGAACGCTTGGGAATACCGTATTCAGAGATGACATTGCAGACACGGTCGAAGACCTCGCGATCTTCTTCGCCCTGTGTCAGGATCAGATAATACCCGTCGGTACCCTCTTCGTGATACAGAGTGCTGAGCCCATGATAATGGCTTCCGGCTATTACTGCCGCATTGATCACCTGTTTCAGAGATTCCATACGGAACAGGCGGGAACGTACACTGTCACTATCTTCGGGAGCGGACGCGGAAGGAGCTTCAGGAGCGTTTGCGGTATTGTCTTCGCTCTGGATACGGCGGAACAGATCCAGAACCTCGTCTGCAGTGCTCTCATCACTGTCCTCATCACTGTCTTCCGTAACGGAAGGAGCAAAACGGGAAAAACGGGTATCCAGTTCATCCGGGTCTTCTACTTTGGTAATGATCAGCACGATGCAGTCCGCATTCAGCGGGATGGCCTCGATCATCAGAGGGATGTCTTCGGCTTCAAAGCCAAATTCAAAATTGGCCTGCTGCATCATGTCACGGAATAGGGATTTTGCCTTCTCCGTACCGTAGGCAAGCTCACTTATTTTTAATTCGCGGCTGGCGAGATCCTCGCGGGTCAGCGTGCAGCGAATCTGATTTTCATTTACTTTTTCAATTTTCATGCGACAACACTTCCTTTCTGCCTTCGCATTGGTATGGTATATAGCTTATACTTTCCCTATATTTTAGTCAATAGAAGCCTTTCACAGTTTAAAAAAATTTAATAAAAGAGCTTGTCAAACAAGACATTACAGTATATAATCTCACCTATAGATGCCTCTGATACTCCGGTACGGAGAGGAGGCTGACGGATTTCTTATTTTCTTGTTGATTTACGAGGAACGATTCGTTCCGTTTCATCCCATTTTTATTTGTATTCACAAAACGATGGAGAGCATTTATTGTTTTGTAAAATATAGTATGGAGATGTCTTACAGGCGTATACGTGTCTGGTCATAATATTTCAACGAAATTTTTCACAATCATAATTCCAATGTTTTATTTGAACTACCTTAAAGAAGTACCGTCAGAGGCATTTATATTCATACAAGTACCGGAAAACGCAGCAGAGGGATAAGTGTTTCACGAATACTTTTGGTCCAAAGCTGCTGTGGATGGCCCGGAACTGTCATTTAGGAGGTGTCAGCGCCCGTATGGCCGGAACGGTCAGAGGGGAAGGAACATACGCTGCGGGACCGCAAAATGGGATTGCCTCTCTGGCTGTGTCCTGCAGTGTGTGACTGAATGAGTATTGTTCCTTGTATTATATGCGGGAATTGTGATAGAATAAGACTGTTCTGCCGGGAGACGGACGGAACGAAAGAAGAGGCAAGAACAATGCAGGGAATCCCCTGCGGATGGGAGCACATATGAAGAAAAAAGTATTACCGGTGATCGTGGCGATCCTGCTGATCCTTGTGATCGGTGGCTGCGCACTGGGCAAAGTGCTGTTGGATAAATATTCCTACAGCAAGGAAGAAGCCGACTGGAATGAATTCTATCAGGTGTCAGAGAACGACAGGAGTGCCATTATTTTACAGAATGAAATGGTGGAGGAACAGGCACTGATCAAAGACGGTGTGTGCTATTTCAATCTGGCAACTGTTCATAAATATTTGAACGAAGTATTTTATGCGGATATGACAGAGAATCTGTTGTTATATGCTACTCCGACAGAAGTGATCCGGACAACATTCGGAGAGACTGCATATACGACAACGGAAGGAACACAGGAAGCCGGTTATGTGATCAGCTTCGCGGACGGAGATAACGTATATGTGGCAGCTGACTATGTAAAACTGTTTACGAATTATTCCTATGAATGTTATGACAGACATGTACAGGTCAATACCGAATGGGGAACCAGACAGGTAGCACAGCTGAAAAAGGATACCGCAGTCCGGCTGAGAGGCGGCGTAAAGAGCCCGATCCTGACACAGGCAGTCAAGGGAGATACCCTTGAGATACTGGAACAGATGGAGACCTGGAGTAAGGTAAAGACAGCGGATGCAGTCATCGGATATGTGGAAAATAAACGCCTGGGTGAGATCACGGAGGAGACGGAAACACCGGTGACAGATTATCAGGCACCGGAGTATACATCCCTTACCGCGGACAGCAAGATCTGCCTCGGCTGGCATTCCATAGGAGGTGTCGCAGGTAATGATACCTTATACTCTATGGTGTCCGGCACGAAAGGAATGAACGTGATCGCACCTACCTGGTTCAGTATGACGGATGAAAACGGAGCGTTCCGAAGCTTTGCAACAGCGGGTTATGTAACGACCGCCCATCAGATGGGACTGCAGGTGTGGGGTGTGCTGGATAATTTTAATTATGCGAATGAAAACGGCATATCTATCAGTACATTGAATATGCTGTCATCCACCACGGCCAGACAGAACCTGGTGAAAAATGTGACGGATACGGCAGTGGGACTGGGACTTGACGGGATTAACGTGGATTTCGAACAGCTGAGCAGTGACTGCGGACCGCATTATGTGGAGTTCTTAAGAGAACTGTCCATAGAGTGCCGCAATAAGGGACTGGTACTGTCAATCGATAATTATGTACCTTTTCATTTCAATGACTACTATCGCCTGGATATTCAGGGAGAAGTTGCGGATTATGTGCTCATCATGGGATATGATGAGCACTGGCACGGAAGCAAGGATCCCGGAAGTGTTGCAAGCATCAGCTATGTATCGGACGGACTGGATAGAACGCTTCAGGAAGTACCGGCGAATAAAGTAGTGAATGCACTTCCCTTCTATACGATCCTGTGGAAGACGGAAGGAACGGATGTGACAGACGAATATATCACAATGCGCAATGAAGCAGACTTCATGAGTAAAGCAGGCGTGAGTGCAGAATGGGATGAAGTGACCTGCCAGAATTATGCGGAATGGACTTCCGGTAACGTAAATTATCAGATCTGGCTGGAGGATGCGGAATCCATTGCTGTGAAGCTGAATATGATGACTACCAAGAATATCGGTGGTGTGGCAGTATGGAGACTCGGCTACGGAACACAGGCAGCCTGGGAACTGATTAACGCCTACCTGCAATAATAAGCAATATAAAATGCCTGGCCGTTTTGGCCAGGCATTTTGTGCTCTTATAATGTAATTATGCGTTTTTCTTACGAAGTGCATATCCGGATACAACACAGAGAACTGCGGCACCCAACAGATAAATAGAAAGAGCGCTTTCACCGGTCTTGGGCACATCATCGTATGCGGAAGAGGAAGCGGTGGGCTGAGCGGTTGCAGCGGGCTGAGCAGTTGCAGCAGGCTGTGCAGCTTCGGTAGCGGCAGCGGGAGCGGTCTTGCTGTAATATTGTGCATCGGTTCTTAAGGCGCCATCCTCGGTGTACAGCTTATTGGCTGCAAAATTATAGTAGTCATAATAAGTCTCCATGGTCTGACCGTCTTTGGCAGACAGATGATTTACCGTACCGACAACAGTGATATAGGCATGCAGATTGTTGTATTCACTGCCGTAGCCGTACATTTCCAGAGTGTCAACGTTGTTATTGAAATTAACGCGAGCACCACCGTATACATAGGCATGAGATACATCACCGTTAATTGCTGCAGTAGTACCGTCCAGAACATAAACATTGTCATAACCTTTTGCAGTGATGACAGGAGTCTTGACACTGTTCTTGATCGTCAGGTTACCCAGACGTACGGGAACATTCAGGTTCAGAGGGTTACAGTCAACATCATTCTGGACTACGATGTAGTCACCGTCTTTGATTTCCTGCATCATATAGTAAAGCTCGCGGTCCTGAACTTCTTCGGACCATGAGGATGCAGGCTTGAAGCGCCATTCACCTTTGGAGGTGGAAAAGTTCAGAACATAGGTGTTGGGTTCTGCTGCTTTGGCTGTGATCTTGTCGAATGCGGGAGCAGTCAGGCACACAGCTGCAAGCGTAAGCAGTGTAACGATTTTTTTCAGTTTTTTCATAAGAAATTCCTCCTGATAGATTGTTGGTTATTCCTGTATGGGAAGGTAGTGATCGCCGGGGTCCGTTTCCTTGGCAACGACTACAAACCGGCCCTGCTCTACGTGATACACGCAGGTAGACAGTGTCAGAAAATGATCTCCGAACTGTGCGGTAACACCGGTATCATACTGGGATAACTGCTTGATATTGTTATAAAAGTCATCAAATTCTTCCCGGGTATCCGCCTGGAAAAATTTGTAGAACTTAAATACCTGATCGGTCTTCCGGTAGACCTGGGAACGAAAGACAGCAATGACTTCGTAATTGCGCTGACATTCTTCGGTGTACAGGATAATATTTTTGTGATTTTCGTAAAAATCCGGATCCTCATAATCCGTGAGATTGCCAAACATGGCACCGGATTTCATGTTGTGACCGTGAATGATGAGATTCGTGGAAAGGGGATCCAGGCAGCTGTCCGTATCTAATATGAGGCAGCCGTTTTTATTCTCGCTGCCGTCGAAAGCACGATACAGATAATAGGACTCATCTCTCGGAGTCCACATCACCGGATAATCGATCCCGGTGCCGGGAATCTGCAGCCATGCGCCCATGTCTTCGTTGGCAAGAAAGCTGTCGGCGTAAGGATTGGGAACCCTGGTGACCTCTTCCGGAGTGGGAACCGCTTCTTCCGCGGCGGATTCCGTCGTAGCAGCTGCAATGGTCTCAGGTTCCGAAGAAGGAACGGTCTCTGCCGGAGACTCAGTGGGTCTTAAAGCATCCAGGGATTCTTCCATGTGCCGGTCCTCCATGTGACCCCTCACGAAGAGAATAATTGCTGCCAGGATACAAATTCCGGCCAATATAAATAAGATTACGGAAAGTGTTTTTCTATTCGATTTCATGTGTTTATTATACGCTGAACAGGCAACAGGATGCAATAGGTTAAAACAAAAGGATTTCTTAATTTTGGAAGATTTTGCATCGGGAAGATATTTCCTGCGGAAAATGCATATAAAATCATATAGAATACAATAAGGCGGCTGAAAAAAATGGAACAGAAGGCATTGAAACTGATCATGGCAGGGCTCTTAATTCTGTCGATGGCGCTGACCGGCAGGGAAGCGGCAGAATATGTTGGTGCGATGCATGCGGTAAATGCTTTGCGGGAGACGGGAATGGGGGCAGATGACTCCGGGAGACTCTGCGTGGTCGTCGATGCCGGACACGGAGGAGACGATCCGGGGAAGATCGGCATCAATGGGGCACCGGAAAAGGATATCAACCTTCAGATTGCTCAAAAACTGAAAAAATATCTGGAAGCGGAAGATGTGGAAGTGGTGCTGACCCGGGAGACGGAGGACGGATTGTATGATGCAAATGCTTCCAATAAAAAGGTACAGGATATGAAACGCAGGATAGAAATCATAGAAAAAACCGATCCTGTTTTGACGGTAAGTATTCACCAGAACAGTTATCCGGAGGAATACGTACATGGGGCGCAGGTGTTTTATTATACCGGAAGTATGGGGAGCGAGACACTGGCTTCCGGCATTCAGGATCAGCTGGTACGGGGACTGGACCCGGAGAATCATCGCAAAGTCAAGGCCAACGACAGTTATTATCTTCTGAAGAAGACCAAAGGAACCATCGTGATCGTGGAGTGTGGCTTTTTGTCAAATCAAGCGGAGGCGGAAAAGCTTTGCGATGAAGAATATCAGGATCGTATTGCATGGCTGATCCATAAGGGAATTCTGCGGTACCTGAAACAGTATCTTTCCATTTTATCGTATTTATGATATACTATTCCCAAATGCATTAGAACACAGAAGGTAAAAAATATGAATACAGAGATCATCAAGATTCAACCCGGAGACGGTCCGGTCAGTGAGGAAGATGATGCAAAACTGAAAGCTGCCGGAGAGATTTTACGGCGGGGAGGTCTGGTGGCATTTCCTACGGAGACAGTATACGGTCTGGGCGGAGATGCATTGAACCCGACATCCTCAAAGCGGATCTATGCAGCGAAAGGCAGACCCTCGGATAATCCACTGATCGTGCATATTTACCGGTTTGAAGACATTTACAAAATAACAGGGGATGTGCCGGAAGAAGCACGCAGGATCGCCGATGCTTTCTGGCCGGGTCCCCTTACCATGATCCTGCCGAAGTCAGATGCAGTGCCTTACGAGACCACCGGAGGACTGGATACGGTAGCCATCCGTATGCCATCACATCCGGCGGCACAGAAGCTGATCGAGTACAGCGGCGGATATATTGCGGCACCCAGTGCCAATACTTCCGGAAAACCGAGTCCTACCGTGGCCAAATATGTCGTGGAAGATATGATGGGCCGGATCGATGCCATTATCGACGGTGGAGAAGTGGGAATCGGACTGGAGTCCACGATCATTGATCTGACGGTGAGTCCGCCGCAGATTCTCCGCCCCGGATATATCACCCGGGAAAAGCTCAGTGCGGTGTTGGGAACGGTGGACACAGATGCCACGATCCTGCGGGCAGACAGTGGACAGGCCCCCAAGGCGCCTGGGATGAAATACAGACATTATGCCCCCAGGGGTGAACTCACCATTGTGGAAGGTACGCCGGAACAGGTGAGAGAATATATTAACCGGGAAGCAGCAGCGGATCATGCGGCAGGAGAGAAGACCGGTATTATCGGAACGGAAGAAATGCTTTCCGGGTATACGGCAGATGTGGTAAAAAGTGTCGGCAGCCGCAGGGATGAAGACAGCATTGCCAGACATCTGTATACGATCCTGAGAGAATTCGATGATGAAGGTGTCACCAAAATCTATTCTGAGGGATTTTCCACGGATGGTTTCGGACAGGCTATTATGAACCGGCTGCTGAAGGCGGCGGGGCATAAGGTTGTAAAGCTTTAAAATTCATTTTAAATATAAGGAGAATAAAAATGATAGCAATCGCAAGTGATCATGGTGGATA
>ERZ1034973.1375-NODE-1375-length-14351-cov-68.349608_pt1 | contig 14351 bp, 11 predicted proteins | sample MGYA00520686_ERZ1034973 | MGnify/ENA primary metagenome ERZ1034973 (study PRJEB33766, sample SAMN09781775) | gut metagenome | biome: gut microbiome | host: Homo sapiens | place: Madagascar | study: EMG produced TPA metagenomics assembly of the PRJNA485056 data... | reverse complement strand
GCATTCTCATCCTTCAGCACCTCGGCAAGATGAAAAGCCTCCTTGCACTCCACCAATCCCGAAGCCATACAGAGATTATCGATGTAAGGTTTCAGAGAATTTCTGAATTCCTCATCGTATGTGCCATAGATGGGAATGTCCTCACCGATGTCTCTTTCCGGGATGGTACAGAAGTTGATGCGGGAAACCGGACCATCAGTCAGCACTCGCTTGAAATACCTGATGCCTTTATGGATGGTGGTAGAAGCATTCCAGTTGAAACGGATGGTGACACGCTCGGTGACGCTTTGGGTTCCGACTCGCGTCTGTCCATATAAGTTGCCTGGGTCGAAGGCGAGGCACATAATGCGGAACTGCTGATAACCGCTACCTTTGAGTGCATCAAACTGGTCGATTTCGTTCAGCGAAGTATAAAGGAAATGTTCCTTGGCTTCAGCGGTACGCATCACGAAGGCTGGGTTGGTCATATCGGCATCAATCTCCTGTATAATCAGATTCTCCGGGCGTTTGCGCTTATCCTTGTTGGCACCCTTGCGCATCATTTCATCCTTCCATTCCTTCTCACGCTTCAGGTTTTCCTGGTCACGTTTACGAATATCCTCCATGATGAAATCGATAGGCTTCTGTACGCAACTTTTACCTGCACCTGTGCCTGCAAACAGACAGGTCATCAGGGTAGCTTCGTGCTCCACGTTGTCGATATATCTGAATCTGGTTCTCCAGAGATGGGTAGCGAGCGAAGGAAAAATGGCGTGCGCCACAGCCGGCTGATAGATTTCCGGAGTCTTGGATATCAGCAGCTCCACCAGCTTCGGTAGCTTCTTCGGCATCGGTGGAGGGTCAGGATAATCCTCGTCTTCACTTTGAACTTTGAGATTTGAACTTTGAACTGTATGATTACCCGCCAGGCGTTCCGGGGATTTGCAATCCCCGGCAAGCGAGCTCTTAGCAGCCTGTTCCGCCAAAGCGTTAACCCGAATCACATCCCTCGAAAACGGCTTGGAGCTATCCCCATATTTCGAATAGAAGTCGTGAATCAGCTGATGGCAGTCATTCTCCTGATAATAGCTCGGCATTCGTTTCGCCACCACCTTCATCAGTTCCTCCTCACTCATCACACGAGAAGCGCCAGCACTCATAATGGCGAGCAGGGAGGAGTGTCTGGATCCGATGGTATCGATATTCATCCCCTTCAGTCCTGCGGATTCCTGGAAGAGGTCGAAGGCTATCAGATTCTTGGCATCAACTTGCCCTGCTTCTTGGGCTGCCAGTCCGCCAGCATTCTGAGAGCCTCCAGTATGGCTGATATAATCATCATCAGCACGATGGCTATTACCAGGTTGGGCAGGCTGAATAGCAGCGCCAGAAGAAACAGCAGAATGGCTGTCAGTGCCCTGAAATCGATTGTCTTGAACATCGTTTTTACTTTGAACTTTGAGATTTGAACTTTGAACTTTATGATAACTATCCTGCAGATAAGCAGACTCATCCCCCTGTCCATATCGACCTTGTGTCGATGTTCCGTTTAAATTCCGTGCGTAATCCGAGGAAGAGTCAGAAGCAGGAATGTTTCCGTTTTTTCCGCGTAATTCCGATGAAGAAAAAGATGGCGTCCCCTTGCCATCAATCGTTAAGCCACGCTTCAAGAAAGCCTCTCTGCGGGCTTGAATCTCCTCATCCGGCAGAACCCCATACCACTCCTTGGAGCGGTAAATCTCCGAGTCCTTATCCGTGATAAAGATGATTCGCTCCGGCGTGATGCAGCTCTTGTCGTAGGGAATCCCAGCTGCCTCGCAATACGCCTTCTGCGTCTCCTCTATCGTCATACCCATCGGCATACGGATATCGATATGCAGCTTCTTTCTAGCCGAATACTCCAGATGCAGCAGTTTCCCCTTCCAAATCGTGTTGCTGCAGTTCAGCTCACGAGCCTTCTCCAGTGCAGCATCCACATACTCCACATCATCCACATCAATAGTCGTCTGAAAGAGGAAGCTTTCAGGCACCGCATCTTCACTAGAACGGTGATTATTCCTGAACTTAGAATAATGAATGGCACGGATAGGCAGCTGTCTTTTCAGCCCCTCGCGTGCCTTCTTCACCGCCTTTTCGTCACCAGCATCTACGCCGGGGATAGCCTTCTCCCCACGTATCTGCGCAATCACACCCTTCAGCCACGGCTGTGCTATCAGGGTGTCATAGACATACAGGGGCTGGGAAGAATTCAATCTTCCCATATTGCCCTTGCGTGCCGGATTTAAAGCCATTACCTGTTGCTTTATCGCCATATTTCCATTTTTAATGATTATCCCAAATTCTTCACCTCATACAGTTCAGCAAGCTCCCAGAATCTGTGGGCCAGATCATGGATAAACTTTCTGCCCCTCTCGGTCCAAACGAGATAGGTATGCGTAACCGCCTTGCCCATCTTCTCCTTTCTGCCATCGCAATTCGGATCAAGGAAGGCATTGTATCGGGTGCGGCTCTTCGCCAGTCCCATGTGCGCATACTCCGCATAGAGCATGTACTGCCCGCTCTGGTAGTACTGGATATGCAGGGCACAGAGCGAACGGTTCAGCTCCTGCGCCGTAACTCCCAGCTCCTTCGCCACCTGGGTAGTAGTGAAGCAGGAAACAGAATCCAGGACATTATCCGAGTAGATAGCCTTCGGCATCAACCCATCCACCTGGTGCTCCAGATGAATGATGTTTTCACCCTTTCGGGCGATATTCACCACCTGCTCATCCACCACGCCATTCAGTCTGCGGATTTCCTCATCCTGCTCGCCGATGAGCTTCACCTGCTGAGCCAGCATCACCTTGTTCTTTTCGAGCTGAGTTCTGCTTTCTGCCAACTGGATTCTGCTCTCCTCAAGCAGCTTCTTCTGCAGCTCCAGCAGCATCTCCTTTTCCTTCAGGGTAGCCCGGAGAATCTCCTCGGCATTGCGAATCGTCTCCTCCTCGCTCTCCCCCTCCTTCACCGGGATATAACCGCCCGTCTTGCGAATCTGCGGCAGCACCACCGAGGTAACCCAATCCTTGAATTTCACCGCCGATGGCAACTTGGAACCGAGCACCAGGGCATAAAAACCGCTCTCGTTGACGAAGATCATCTGGACAACCTGCATCTTTCCGTTACATTCGCCATAACGGTTTTTGGCAATTCTAGCGACGCAGCGTTTCGCTGCATCGCTAGACCTAACATGCTGTTTTACAGCTAAATCTGCTCTCTTATACCCGAGCACATCACACAAATCCTTTGCACAGAACCAAGGCTCGCCCTTCTCATCAGTAGCGGTGCGAACCATTCCGAACTCCGGATTCTCAAAAACAGCCACCTGTGCAGCCTGCTTCTTGTTGGCTTCCTTCTTGTCAGCCACCTTCTTACCAGTCTGCACACTCTTCTTGGCAGAGCCGGCATTCTTGCCATCCTCTGCCTTCTGAATCTTTAAATTCATCATAAGCAAAAAAATTTAAGTAAATATATAAAAGGTACCTGATGGATACCTTCGTTTAAAAAAACACTAAAAGTTTCCACAATAAAAAAAATGTATCAACCTTGTCAAAGACCGATGGGCTGATACGCTGCGCCACTTACAACATGGCAGGAAAACTATCCCAGCATCCTGGCGATAGAAAACGCAAAAGCCCCAGACCTCAGAACCGGTATCGTTCTGAAATCTGGGGCAAAAGTACGGCGATATTTTGAAATAAAAATAGTACGGAGTAGTACAGCGTACTAGTACTAATACTTGCTAATCTTCTTGTTATATTCTATAGTTTGCTTGGTATTCTGACCATTCACAAACCCCATTCTCAACTTCTCTCTATTAATGTTCCACAACAAGGAAAAATCTTTCCAGCAGGAAGAAAGATTCAGCTCAAACTGAGCCTTCATGACAAGGCAACCCATCTGAGCAACAGTCAGTTGAGAAGCAGGCTGATAGTTCTCATCCAACACTCCCGCATCCTGCATTTTATGAAGCCAGCCAATCCCTTGGGGCGTAGAAAGCTCTTGGGGAATGACCGTAACCTTCGCTACCTCCTCTTTGGATTTATCATCCGTATCAGAATTCTCTTCAACCACCTCCCCAAAATCAGCCTCGCAGACATCATCCTGAAATGCCTGATTTCGAGTAAAATTAATAAGCTCATTGAAATTGTCAACATGGTCTATGCGAACCAGTCTAGACTGGTCATAGAAATTATAAGTATCATTTGTCGCCATCTTTCTCCTTCTTTTTATCGTTCAATATTTTAAAACGGTTATATTTACCTGGAATCTGCACGAGGATACTATGATCGTAAAGATTCACGTTAACTACTACGACGATTAATCTCAGCTGGGCGAGCTTAATCAGCGACTTATAAAATAATTTAGCCATAATAATCCCTTTCTTAATCTTTAATTTTTGAAGGATTGACTAAAAAAACTACCATTTACTAGTTAGAGAGGGCAGCCCCCATGATTTTCATGAGGTGAGGCAGCTATCAAGGCGTTGTTGACTTATGACCAGCAAAACCCTAGTGGTTCATGTAATTTCTTTCATTTCTTTTTGGGTTTTTAAAAGTTTGATTGATTATTATTGTTTAGTATTATTATTCCGCCTTGTTCACAAACTGGCGGAGATCTACTTTCTTTTTTATCAAATCTTCCACCGCTTCAGCTCCTGCGCCATAGATTTCTTTATATTCTCTTTGCAGTTGATTGATGCGTCCAAGTCTTTTGGCTCTATCTTTAATATGCTTTTTAGATTTGTAGTTCTCTACGGCCTCATATTCTTCATGCAGATAGTGACCTATTATATAGCAGAATTTTAGAATGGTTTCAATCTTTATTTTAGAATCGAAATTCAGGAAATTCCGAATCGTATCATAAGAGACATGGAATTCATTCACGATTGATTTCCGAGGAGAAATATCCTCACCAATCATGATACCGAGAAGAGTTCCAACCCTCTCGATATATGATAATCTCATCAACCTTACAGCCAGAGATTCTGAATTTTCTATTTCTTTTGTCTCTTCAACCATTGCTAATTTCATTTTTTCAGTGTAAAATTAGCAATAATCGGTGGTATTTCCAAGCCTTTTACGTCTTTAAGGGGACGTAAAAAGAGTGCGTATTTTTTCCTGATTGTCAAATATATGTACGAAAAAGAGAGAAAGTGAGCATTTTTAGCGCTTCACTTCCTCTCCTCGACTTTTATGGATGGGCAGGCAATTCTATTACCATTTCCACAGCTCTTGTGAACGACATGAGAGGAGGAATTTTCACCCCAGCGCTTCTCAGATAGTTCACCAGTTTCTTCTTGCCCCAGTTGATTCTGGAATCTCTTTCACGATAGAGTTCCCTGAGCTGTTTGACATTGGAAGGCAGAGAATCCAGCTTTTTCTTCAGCTCGGCAGGATCTCCATACCGGGTCATTTCCTCTATTCGAGCCTTTAAGGCCTTGTTCTCCTCCACCAGCTGGTCGTAATGGCGGAGCAAGATTTTTACCTGCTGCTCGTAAGGCAGGTCTTTGTTCATTTTATGCATAAGCATTTCTCTTCACCGTGTAGAGAGGAGGGCCTAGAAATATAAACGACCTATGATGTAAAACGAGAGGTGGTGACACACCGCCCCTCACGCTGCACTAGAGAATCGCTAACAATAGAGTCCCTGTAAATATCACAAATATAATAAGCATAGACATACAGCCGGCCTTCTCTTGAGGTTTCTCATGGGCGTTATTAGAACAACCAACAGGCTTATCTATCTTCTTTTTACGAAAATCATAATATTCATTAGATGTATATAATTTCTCTCCATGCTGCTTTAGCTTATCTATTTGCTTTTGTGACTCCTTTAATTCGTTAATAGTATCCTTTACAAAATTGTAGCCAAAATTACCAACAAGGGCTAAATTATAGTCCCCTTCATCCTCATAAAGCTTAAAAGCAATAACTCTAGAAGCCAAACATAATTGGTTAGCAGAATTAAGCTTTTGATAAATAAAATAAAGACAGAATAGCTTTCTACCTTTTGACATTTCATTTGTTTGTGATAAAACAGAATCAGGAACGTGTCCAATTAAATCTCCATCAGAGCTGTAGATACCATCATTAAGCATATAACCTGAAAAGAGACCCATTTCTTCTGGCTCTATAAAAACAACATTCAAATAACGATTGACATCTTCAATATAGAAATGCGAAACATCTAGTGACCAATCTTTCGTTTTCTCGTTTGAAGGCAATATCTCATAAGGTAATATGTTGAATCCAAATTGATCTAACAAACCTTCACCATTCTCTACATATTCGTTATACTTGGTCTTATCCAATTTACCGTTCAATTCACCTAACTGCTCCTTAGACGCTTCCCCTAAGCTAACCGTATAATCATTGATTACTTTCTGCATTATATCCTCCTTTCCTTCATACAGTTTTAACAACACAGCAGTTCCTTGCATTGCAACTTTACCTTCATTATCGATAAAAGGAGCTATCTGCAAAAAACATGGCATCATTTCACCCTCCGTAAACTTGTTGACTTTGGCAATTTCAGTCTTTTGAATATAGCCAACAAGCTTCCCATCATTTGCATAGATACCGAGAGCAGATGAATCAACCGGATTATCAGGCTCGTTTTCAATATAGCCAGCCAACAACCCAAAATAATCACTGTCATTTTTATCTAAATGATAATTGATGCCGGCAATCTTTACTTTCATAGACATATCTTCACAAGCAAGATTCTCGTTGTCTACGGAATATGTTACTGTAAATTTGAAAGATAAATTCTTATCCATATTTTCTATTTTTACAAACTCAACAATACCTAATCCTCACTCATGTATTGCCCTACATATACCATGAAGACAATATCCTATCAATCAAAGCACGAGCATAGAGTATAGCTTCCTCTTCAGGAACTTCACTTCGCTCATCATACCCCCAGTCATTCACAAACTCGGCTCTTACGATAAATTCAGCCTCCTCTCTTTTAAAAGATTTAGCCCACTTGGAGAACTCAGGCGCATTCTCCGCCTGAGCTCCATGGATAAAGTCTGTAATATAAGTAACCAACCAGTTACTCAATTCATTCATTTTAATCGTTTTCATATCTACTTTATAATATAATTTTCTACTTTTATAATTTCACCCAATGTAAGTTGCACACTCCATTCAGCCAAGTTTCCTTTTATATTCTCGGCTTTAAAGTTAATGCGGTTGATAGCTATAAGAGCCGAAGCATTGCCATTGACAAGTTTGATATAACGGAATTCTCTTGCTACATAAGGGAACTTGCCCCCATTATAGTCATTCAAGTAATAACGCTTACCTTCCTCCACATTCTGTTTATTATAAAGCGGAGTTCCCTGCTCATTTACAGCCAAATAGCGAGAGGCAGTACTTTCTGTGATTGTACGAACCAAATTTTTTCTTTCTTCTACGACTATATGATAGAAGTCATCATGTTTCACCTGAAGATACAAGGTGTTGTCTTCTGTAGCTATAGCCAGTTCTCTCTTGGCCGAATCAGAAATTCCACTCATTCTACCAGCCACATCAATACTTACCTCAGCCCCATTAAATGAAAGTTTTGGTAACTTGCCAACTATCTGCATGGTCTTGATACTAACATTAACGATAGAGCAAACCAAATCAAAAATATATCTTGGATTCTCGTGTTCTCTCGACCAATCGTTAGGGTCATTTCTGATGCCACTCTTCTTGTCAACAGTTACAGCATAACGCTCAATCAACCATTCAATGGCAGACTTGCCATTTACCACATAGTCATAAGCCTCAGCAGGGATATTCCTGATGGTGATGTAGTCATTATAGATGATCGTATCCTTCTGATCTTTCTTCGGGAATCTCATCTTAGGAGTCACAGAATAATGCTCATATTGATTCTTGCCATGATATGCTTCTACAATCTCCAAGCCTTCGTAAGCAGCCACACTCTCATAGTTCAGATGTAACTTGGCCAAAGCCTTACCTGCCTGATAGAAATCACGGAAAGCATCAACATCCTCGATGATTGGAATACGAGGGAGACTCTTCTTCAAATCAGCTTCAAACATGGTACGATACTCTGGCGAATGCAAGAAGCCATAGATATAATAGAATATCATTTCTTTATCTATCGACTTAAGCTTCAATCGTGTACGCACTTCATTAAGTATCCAGTTACTGATGCCATCATGACGAATGTACTCAGATTCTGGATTTTCATCGAAGAGTGAAAGCTGGCGTGTCTTTGATTCTTCATACCAGTAAAGAGGAAACAGCTGCGTATCGCCAATAAAATGCAAATCAGCGATATTATTTGTTATCAATGCAGAAAGTCCTTTGCTTTGACTTACGCATGAAATACAAATCATCATATTTTGCATCTCTATTGTAGGGAATAACTTCGGTGATAATCCCATACTTTCAATTAACTCATTCGAGAAATACAGCAATTGCTTGCAAAATGGTCGATATAGACTTGTAACAACCTCACTATCAGCAGCTATAGATTGGTTTTTAACAACCCTATTACGTAATCCTCTTGTCCAGCTTATCTTTGTATCATCCTTATCAATAAAATCTTCAACTTTTATTTTAGGATTCTTATTTATGGCACCTTTATACTCCTCTACCTGCTGATTATAAAAAGAGATCATATTAGAAACATTATTATTCAAATGTATCTTACTGAAATTATATACCCAAGCATCTCTATTAGTAGCAATGCCGATAGCATAAGTAGAATACATAGAATGGGAATTAACAGCAAACTTCTTATCAGGAGCCAAAGGAATAAGTTCTTTAAAGCCCTCATTGCGCATGCTAATCCAATCACCATGCTGGTTTGGAGACAAGATGGTCCAATCCAAGTTTTTTCCCTGGATACTCTTAAACTTCTTAACCAATGCTAACTTCTGGTCAGTTGATAAGTAATCACCAATATCATGATAAAAAATAGTTGCCTTCTCATTCGGCAATTGATTTGGCTTTTTAACCAAAATAGTTATTGATATTGGAGTACGAGAACCCGAATCGAAAATTCCATCGCCTTCTTTCTTACGAAGTTCGCCTGATGTTCTTGCGTTACCTCTCAGATTAAGAATATAAATCTTAGAAAATTCTCTTTCCAAGCATTTTCTGAATCCATCGTTCGCATTTCCGTCTAACCAAGCACCATTGCTGATGAAGCCGATAACTCCACCCTCCTTATTCTGTGACAATTTATCTGATGCCCATCGGAAAGCTTTGACATACATATCGTATGTAGATTTGTTCAATCCTGCCTCCGACTGTGCCACATAAGTCTCGGTGATACGTGCATCCAAATGTTCGTACGACTGATTTTGGGCATTATCATTAGCCGATTTTTGACCTACAGAATATGGCGGATTACCAATAATCACTTGGATAGGCAATCTCTTCAATTTATCCACATGTTCAGAATTCTCTGGGAACCATGAGCTGTCTAACTTACCCTCTTCATGTTCTGAAATTTGGAAAGTATCTGTCAAGCAGATTCCATCATAAGAAACATATTCCTTTCGATGGGTCAATTCGTGGAACACACTCTCTATGTTGACATCCGCTATATAGTATGCCAACAGAACAATTTCATTACAGAAAATTTCATGTCTGTATTTGCGCTCCAAATCTTCTGGCTTGATAAGACCACTTTGCATAAGACGAGTAATGAAAGTACCCGTACCCACAAATGGATCAAGGATATTGACATTCTCGTCAGATAAGGTGCAATCAAACTCTGATTTCAAAACATCATTTACAGAGCGAATAATAAAATCAACACATTCTATCGGAGTATAGACAATACCCAGCTTTTCTACAGTCAGAGGGAAAGCTCCCTTAAAGAACTTCTCATAGAGGGTCTTGATAATAGACTGTTTGCCTTCCAGGTTATCAATGTCGCTTACATTTCTACGCACATCCTCATAGAAATTAGCAAGAGCCTCGGTATCTCTGTCAACATCCTCCTTCTCTAAAATGTCGAACATTTTTTGCATGGAGCGGCTTACCGCATTGTTTTCAACAAAACGGTATTTCTCGAATAAGGCATCAAAAACAGGGCGGGTAATCATGTGCTGAGCAATCATCTCAATAGCCTGATTCTTATCAACACTAGGATTGATATTCTGCTGCAAGCCCTTCAAGAACTCCTCAAACTCATTGGTTGCCTTACCGCTCTTAATCAATTCCTTGATGCGATAAATAAACTTTTGAGCAATATCGCCAACCTTCTTAGCCCAATTTTCCCAATACAAACGGTCGCCAACCTTTTCTACCAATCTGGCATAAATGCCTTCCTGCATCTTGCCAAACTTGATTTCTAGTTCTTGTGCAATCTCTTCTTGCGATAGTTGCTTGCTACCTTCTACTGCTTCCCCATCTTCGTCATGTCCGGAAACCGAACCGCCATCACGCATTGAAAAAGAATAACCTGGAATGGTACCGATGGTTACCTTAGAAGGCTTATTTTTATTCAAGTTGATTTTTTCGACCGTCGCATTGAATTGGTCATCATGAGCACGCAAGGCATTCAGAATATCCCAAACCACTTTAAAACGATGACTCTCCTTGCCTAAAATATCATCAGGATTAGCACCTGGAGGCAACACTACAGGCACAATAATATATCCATACTTCTTCTCATCGGCCATACCCTTATGGAAACTGCGCATGACACGACCTACACTCTGAACTACATCTACCTGACTATCACGGGCTGACGCAAAAACAACAGCATCAAGAGCAGGCACATCTACGCCCTCAGAAAGACAGCGAACATTCGAAAGAATTCGACATTTGTTATCATCGCCGGTATCTTCCTTCAGCCAATCAATCTTCTCTGAACGAAGTTGTGCATTCATAGAACCGTCAATGTGCTGAACTTCAATATCCAGCACATTATCACGCTCATTTTCATTTACATCTTTTTCTTTATAAAGTTTTGCCAGCTTAGGAAATTCTGAGGCAAATTCGGTAGAACAGATACCGCCATTGCTTCGTTTTCCACGATTGATAGATGAACAGAACACCACGGCACGATGCATCTTGGAAGGATCCTCTATCAAGGTAACGCCCTTATCACCCTTGATACGCTTTGACAAGCCGTTTAAACAACCTACCAATTTAGTGTAGTCATCAGCATTCAGTTCTGTATCATCCTTCAATTTATCCTTCAAATCATCCGATAATTCATCCTCCGAAACTGTAAGAACAAGTACTTTATAATCAGTCAGCAAGCCTAAACTTACAGCCTTTCCGAATCCGATTCTATAAAATTCTTTTCCATAGATACTTTCATCATCCATACTCCAGAGGATGAAGTCTTTCTCTTCAGCATTCTTCTTTACGCTATCTTTATAATAACGAGGAGTCGCAGTCATATAAAGACGCTTTACACCCTTTACATACTCATTGTTATGTATTTTCGTGAAACTGCTTTCATTTTTAACTTTTGACTTTGCACCAGTTGTACGGTGAGCTTCATCACATACGATATAGTCGAATACACCAAATTTCCCATTATTTTCTTTTAACAACTGAGCCTGAGCAGCAGCTACCACATCAATACTCTGGTATGTTGAGAATACCACTATAAATTCGCCATTTTCCTGATAGGTTTTAAGCTGCTTTACAATAGTATCTACATTAGTAGAAGCAGGGAACGACATATCCAAAAGATTATTTTCATCGTCATCCTCAAATCGTGAAGCACTAGCATCAGAGCAGATACAAACTGGTTTAATCTTGTATTCAGAATCAGTAGTCCAATTCTGCATACCCTGACTTAAGAGGGCAATACTTGGTACCATAAAGAGCACCATACCCTTACCCTTAGTTTCATTTTCTATAATCTTAAGCGAGGTATAAGTTTTACCTGTACCACATGCCATGATCAACTTACCCCTATCATGATTCTTGTAATATTCATGAGCTTTATCAAGAGCCTCTATTTGATGAGGACGTATAGTTTTCCCTGCAAGCAAAGCTTCCTTGCCCTGCTTGCCCTCAACAAGTTCCTTCCAATTTACACCAGAATACTGAAGACGGTTTGCATAAATAGGAATAAACTGTATGGTCTGATGCTTAGTTGCTTCCAAAGCATTCTTCCCCCAATGTGATGATGTAGAAACCCACACCATTTTATCAAAACGCGAAGTATGCATTTCATCATCAACAAATACTCGGTTTGCGTTTGAGATAAACGAATCTACCATACTCTTGCTCATTACAGCATCCTCCTTGTAACATTTGCATTGTATGGCCCAATACTTTCCTTCGTCTGTCTTTGCAACTAGGTCTATACCTAAATCGATACCACCCAAGCTTTCTTTGCCAGGGAATTCATCCCAAAGCCAAACTTTCTCCAAAATATTTGCATACTCGGGGTCTGTCAAGAACCAACGCTTGATTAATTTTTCAAACTTTGCTCCTTTATCATGCTCAGTAATAGATTCTTTTCTAAAACGAGCCAATATATCCTTAAATGTTATGGTTTCTGTAGCTGATGTAGCTTGATTATCTATCATACTATGCGTAAATAATTTAACGACAGTACTCTTCATTCCAGAAAAGTACCATCAATAGTTATACAATATGACACAAATGTGCCAATGATACTTTTCTAAGAATTAATGATTAAAATGGAGCGTAACCTCACCATCAGGCATTTCTTCAATGCTCTGCACCCATTCGATGCTGCCTGTATCGGGATTTACGTCTATCGAATATTCGCTGCCTTCCTTTTGACCATCAAACTGCACGGCAAAACGCCAAAGACCATCTTTCAGGACTTTGGTAAAGGCAATTTGCATTGTTGAAGCATGCGATAGGGATATATCTAATCGCTTAGCTATCTCTTCATAGCTAAGTATCCATTTGGGATGATTCGTATCTTGATTGATAAGGCACGCTATACCTGTAGAAGTATATGTGATACCCTCTGTTTCACTAATGGCATAGTAAGTACGTGTACTATTAGCTTCAATACGGATGACACGCTCACCAGTATCAATAGTTTCATCCTTGCTGCAACTGGCAAGAAAGAACGTTAGTATAAAGGCTGCAAGAACCTTGACGCCCCACTGATAGGGGGGGGGTAATTTGTCTGATATTCATATAGTTACGTCGCTTTTAAGTTCTACATTCTATCAATTTACTCCCCCAAAGGTACAATAATATTTTGAAACTCGCAAGAGTTTTCCGATAAAAGTTTTGAAAATGTTTTTAGCAGTACACTGGCAAGCTTGATCCTTATCCTCAGCTTTAGGTGAAAGTTTAGTAAAATGGGGTGCAATATAATTTTCCCCCAAGTTGGGGGACTTTTATATTTATCTGATCTTGAGCAGCATAAACTGCCATAAAAATCTCCTCATTCATCAGAACAAAAATTCAAAGTCGCACTTCTCCACGTTGCGCAACTTCTCCAGCTGTTCGGCCTTATGAGCCTTCAGCCTCTTTACCCATTCCGCCAGCTTGACAGAAGAGCTCTTGATTACAATTGTTTCATTTACATATACCATAAGCCTATAGATTAAAATTCGAATATTTTTAAAGCTTTTGCCCTTTCAGGGCGCAAGGGTGTATTTCGTTAATACCCAGGGAGTTGCCCTGGGCTAGGAGCTTCTGCCCTTTCAGGGCGTGTGGGGTATAGCGAATGAAATCTCAGGGCGTGTGGGGCACGGCAAAAGAAGCTTCTGTGCGTGATATCTGTAATCTATTTCTCTCGTTTCAGCAGTAGAATTTCCTCAGCCGACAGCCCGGTTATCTCCATTACCGTAGCAGCATCCATACCATTTGCCAGCATCTTTCTGGCAATCTCAAGGCTTCGCTTGTTCATACCCTTTTCCATTCCTTCAGCCAGTCCTTTCTCCATGCCTTCAGCTAGCCCTTCTTCTTTTCCTTCTCGCTTGGCGGTATCAATCGAATTCTTGATATCACGATACGCCATCTTGCTGGCTTCATACTCCCGCTGCTCCTGCGGAGTGAAGTTGGAAAAATCTACCTGCTTCATAATCCTTATGTTATTAATGTTTCTTTTGATGGAGCAAAGTTACGATTTTCTTTTGAAACAAGCAAGAGTTTTTCCGAGAAAGTTGGAAAAAAGTTGGTTGATGCCCTCTCCTACTCCGAACCGCATAATTTATATGACTATCTGATTTATTGACAAGATATAGATAAACTACGAAAAGATTCTTCTTGATGATGGCACATCAGGATTTGGCTTGGTTTGACTCAATTACTCAGTTACTCAATTACTCAGTTTATTTCTAGACCCCTATACCTGGAACTTGGTTACAAATTGAAAGTATATTTTTTATATTATATATT
>ERZ1034973.1367-NODE-1367-length-14430-cov-34.436870_pt1 | contig 14430 bp, 12 predicted proteins | sample MGYA00520686_ERZ1034973 | MGnify/ENA primary metagenome ERZ1034973 (study PRJEB33766, sample SAMN09781775) | gut metagenome | biome: gut microbiome | host: Homo sapiens | place: Madagascar | study: EMG produced TPA metagenomics assembly of the PRJNA485056 data... | reverse complement strand
TCTGAACGAAATACTGCACCAATTCATATCAACTAATTTTGAACACCTACTTAACACAACATCTGCGCGTTCATCTATTACAAAGCATAAAGCCTTCTTTGGTTATAGAAGGGCATTTCTATACCAAAGAAGGATTATTAATGTTTTATTCTATTATGTTACTTGATGTGTTCAATTACTTTGCTTGCGAAGTTTCGCAATAGCACTTACCTGCACAGGTAATGAAGAGAATTCATTCATTTTAGGAGCTGACGCTGATGACTTGCCGAAATTGTCCCTATCATAAACCGTTACCACTTTTGTATCTTCATTAAGCACAATCATTAAGTGAGACTCAGCCAAAGTCTTACCTTCACAGTAAGCATGAGCATTGTCAGCATTTTTATAATTATTGTACTTTTTCGACAACATTGCATGAATTACCCCTGAATCTATTGTACTCTTCAAAGCTAAAACGTAAGCAGTAGCCTTTTGCGTCGTCTTATCCAAATAAAAGTTTACTACTGAAAAGAATTCATTGTCTATCATGAAGAGGGGAGCACCATCATAAAGCGGACCAAAGACCTCAGATAGTTGTTCTGCCGTATAGCCAAACATGTCAGTATAATCGGGCAATGGATCGGGATATACATTATTCTGAGTGAGGAAGCGAATGCACTTATTCGTTTTGTCATAGCGAACAATACATGCACTCTGCTCTACAATGGGACCTGTTGTATAATACTCAGCGCCCAATTCAGAACAAGGATAATAACGAGAAGCAAGATAACTCTCAACCTCAGATACTGATGCAGTTGAGCGTAAAGCTAATCCCATTTCATTAACAAGACCCGTCTTCTTATTTAGCCATAAGTCTATCTCACTTGCCAAATCATGATAGTTCAATCGATAGCCATAGCTATAACCGTCATCGCCCTTGACATCATAATTGCCCAAGACTTCTTTTACTTGAGCATAATCCAATCCCATTAGCGAAGGATAGTCATACCAAAGGTCGGCCACTTCGCTGCCAACGACAACCTTTGCCCAAGCATTGCCCGTAGAGGTAGTAATCTTGATGTAAGCCGTACCCTTCTCGCCTTCGGCCTTTACTTGACCATCTTCTGTTACACTGGCGATGCGAGGGCTCTTGCTGGTATATGAAATGACGCGTTGGTCAGCATTGTCGGTAGCGAACTTGAGTTGTGCCGTTTCACCAACAGCCAAGGTATGGCTTTCAGTGATTCTCTCTAACGTTTGGTCACTGACTGTTTTGTTATAGATGACCAACTTAAAATCAGTCAGCGTCCTTACCGTCCAATCTGAGAATTGAGTCTGTCCCATATACTGGTAAGTGGTCGTTAGGCGTTTATTCGCCTCGTCCCATTCCCAACGGCCTTCGGTCTCTCCATACAATTTGGTGTTGCAATACTTGTCGTAGAACGTACCCGATGCATTATAGCGCATTTCTTCGTTCGTTGACTCTTGATACCAATTACCGACAACGGTTACTTTATTTTCATCTCCCTTATCGTCGGGAGTTATGCCTTTGTGGTTACAGTCTTCTTCACCACACGAAGCAAATAGTGCAGTCATTAATAAGGCCGCGAATAATTTTGTTTTCATTCTTTATTTGATACTTTTGTTGTTCCACCATCTTTTTTGTCATCTGTAAGCTTAGGATTTCCCTTATCAACTCCTTTTGTATCAACTTCTTCTTTAATTTCTAAGGAAGAGTCGTTTCCCGCCAATGCATCTTTAATTTTTTTTATTGTTTTTTCTGCTTGTGCATTCTCACTTTTATCTTTTTTTCTTACTTGAAAAGAATCTGGTCTTTGGCCGTATTTCGTAGAATCTTCTTCCAGGTCTCTACCTGTAATCCCTTTCATTTGAGGTGATTGTTTCTTTTCCTCTTTCTCACCTTCATTACCGAACAAGTGCCAGCCTGCATAGCCCAATGCACTCAATATAAGGAATGCAAAAACACAGAACAACACGTTGATTAGCCCCACACGCTGATGATGCTTCTTCGTTTTTTCTGGCATATTCAGCGGCTTGTACGCTACAGCACTCTGCACATCTGAAGTAGTCTGTCCGTCATCAAAGTACTGAGCCAATGCGATTGTGATGTTGTCACTTCCGCCTGCACGCAAAGCGGCATTGGTAAGTTGCTCCTTACATTGTTGTAGGTCAGTCACATAGTCTTCTACTATCCCACCAATCACGGCATCAGAACAGACACCACACAGACCGTCCGAACAAAGGAGTATGACTTCACCATTGTGCAGAGAGTAGGACACCACGTCGCCCCTCGCACGTTGGCTCATGTCGCCTAAACTTCGGGTAATGATGTTGCTATTAGGGTGTGTCATGGCCTCTTCTTCTGTAATTTGGCCTTTGTCTACCAAGCCTTGTACAAAGGAATGATCCTTTGTCAAACGTGCAATGCCCTTAGAAGGCATTACCGCATAGGCACGACTATCTCCAATCCAAGCCACATGAGCCACACCTTTCAGTATCCAAGCCATTACCAACGTAGACCCCATGCCCGACGTTTCGGCATGGTCGTGCGCATGAGCTTTGATGCGAGCATCTGCCTTTTCGATACCATTTAACAGATACTGCCTAACTTGATTGTCATCATCTAAACATATCGAAGACAATGCTTCAAGACTAAAAAGAGCCTCCACTGTCTGCACAGCTATGGCACTGGCCACTTCACCTGCATTCTGTCCGCCCATTCCGTCAGCCACCAAAAGCAAGCAACCCATATTCCCTAACGAAAGAACTTGCTGATGATCTGTAGGAACAGTCCAACTGCCAGACTGTAAATCAGAACAAACCGTAAAGTTGTCCTCATTGTTGTCACGCAGACCTACATTGGTTCCCGCAAATATTTTTATTCCTTGCATATTACCTATGTTTTACACTACGGCTCAAGTTATTTGATGAGAGTAGGTTCATTGCCCTCTGGGAAGTCTTTGCTTTTCTCTTCTTCAGCATCAACGCGATTTGATGTGTCTTTCGTGTCTGTTGCGCTGACATCGTCAAAATGTGAAGCCAACAACTGCAAGTTCCAATCCCCATTAGTAGTGCGCACGGCAATTCCTGCCAAACGAATTTGTATGCGTCCACCTCTTTCGTAAGAAGGCACTACAAATACGCCACCCAAAAGTCGATCGGCATTACTTACCGTCTGTGGAATGAGTATTGAATCTGACTTCGCTTCTAACGATAGCATTCCTTGCTGGAATGATACAGTCATCGCGCTATCCTTCAGCGTACTATTAGAATAGACCCATACCATAATTCCCCTTTTCACTCCTCCAGCCTCATCTATGCTAAGGCCGAAATCACTCACCAAGTCTTCTTGTCGGTAGAGCGTTTGGTCGGAATTAATAGCTTGAAGATAGGAACGACCGAATTCAATTTCTATAGGACTATAAGCGACTTTGGTTTCAACCAAACTGCGTTGAAAGCTCTTAAAGTAAACTGACTCATACTTACCGTCAGCATTCACACGATCATAGTTTTTATCGCCTTCCCAAGGCTTAAGCACACCGCGTTGCATATAGAGGTAACCTGGCACTTTCACCCCCAGCGTATAGGTTTCGCCATAATATGACTTACCGTCCGACCCATACATGTCTTCGCCTCTTTTCAGCTGATACTGCTGACGAATGATACATAACTCTGGCTTAAGCGCATCAATAATGAAAGCGTTCTCCTTTCGAGATTTAATCAGTGATTTGATAGCCTCATCAAAACTGCTTTGTTTATTTTGTTGGGCAAAAGCCACAAAGTTTCCACCCAACAAAACGATTAGTATCATCAGAATGATTCTGTTCATAATCGTTTTTTATTAAAATGTTGTTTTCTAAAGTTTATTTGAAAGCAGCAATTGGGACTACAAAGCCCGTGCTACGCCCTGCTCCACCTGACACAAGACCTACTACTGTTTTTTTGCCATCTCGCTCTACAAGGACAGGACCTCCTGAATTGCCATGTTCAAAACCACTGGCTGTAGTCAGAATATAGTTACCCTCGGCCAATCCGTCGCGTGCTACTTCGGCACTTGAATACGACATCTTTGCATTACTACCACCAAGTCCTAAGGGGAAGCCATAGATAAAAAGTTTTTCACCTGCCTTCAGATTGCGACTTATGTCTGAACTAAAGTGCAGTTTGCCTTTTCTGCCAGTCTGTCCGTAGGCATAATCTGTTGCATTCAACTGAGCTATACGCAATTTTAAATCTTCATCTACTTGCTCTCTTACATCTGTAGAACGATTGCAATGGAACTGTGTTGTGCTGAATTCTAACTGCAAATCAGATGATACAGCATAAAAATGTGCTACAGCCTTGCCACCACTCGAAGCACAGGCATTGATATAGAGCAATGCTCCTTCAGGACTAAACACCCAAGGCTCAACTACATGACGTGCTGTTACAAACGTGCCATCGTCTAACAGGAAGCCCGAACCACTCATGCCTTGCACCTTTTCGCCTAAAATTTCATCACCAACATTGAGTTGCACTTCTCTTCCATCGGGCATTGTTAACGTGTAGCCTTTCAACTCGATATAGAACACAGAAGAAGAGAATTCTGAAGGCTGTGGCAGTGGCTGTGGCCGTGGAGGAGCGGATCTTCTTCCACCACTGCTTGGCTTTATGTTTTTGAGCTGACTGAACAAGTCTTTCACTTGTTTTTTATTCTCAGCTATCTGCTTGAAGGCAGTCTCATTTTTCTTTCTCAACGAATCTTGCTCTGCCCTCAAATTCCCTTGGGAGACCTCAAGCGCAAGGTTCTGCTTATGCAAATCGTACATTTTATAACCACCTCCAGCACTTAATAATAGGAGCACTACTGCCATACAAGCAATGGCTGTTTTGTATGGGCGAAGTGCCTGCTTGCGGAATAGGTCAAGGCGCTGCGTAAGTTTGATGCTCGACACTAATCCTTGTTTGCCCGCTGGTACGATAAAGCCCATACGAGGGCCGCCAACAGAGAGCTGTATTTCATCGCCATTCTCCAAATACCATTCATTCGTAACGGGATGACCATTAAGGAAAGTAGAATTAGTGGTAGAGAGTTGCACCAACTTCCAACGTTCGCCGTCCTTTACGATTGCGGCATGCCGACGACTAACGGTAGGAAACGTTTCGTCATCAAAACGAACTTGACATGAACTGTCGCGTCCGAGTTCTATCTGATCTATGATTATTCGCTGTGACTCGCCTGCCTGATGATACTTCGAGGCATCACGGTGTTCCAAAATAAAGAAACGACGCCCATCGCCATTAAAGAGGGCTCCTACACCTGCGCCGACTGAGCCACGCAGTGTACGTTTATATTGAACTGTTTTATTGTCCATAATGTTAAGATTAATCTTGTTAGTTATTTAACTATGGCTATTCAAGCTTTAACTTGAACTCACCTGCTGTGATAATATCTCCAGTAAAGAGTTTAAGCCCTGTTGACGGAACGGGTGTTGCATTAAGGTACGTTCCATTTGTTGATCGCCCCCAATGCCGCTCGTTACGTAACCACTGCCCGTCTCGCAACGTCCAAAATTGACCGTCGGCCGAACGTTCCAACGTAAAGTGGTAACGCGACACATACATAGCGTCTATGTCGCTGAGCACAATGTTGTTGTCTTGCTCTCTGCCCACACGTATCATGCGAGCCTGTGGGGGGAGCAAACGATTCAAATCGAACACTTGTCCTACATTACGACCTTGCGTAATGATTATGCGACTGATGTTGCGAGAGCGTGTCTGCCTTTCATTAACGGGAGGCATGGAGTAATAGGCTCTGCCTAATAGAGGCTTGATGTCTTGCAATACTTCTGGTGCACTTTGGTAGCGCTTTCGATAGTCTGGCTCTAAGCATTGTTCGATTACGTCTACCCACAATGGGTCCGTCACCGAACGGCGAAGCAAGGCCACGTCCCACATACCCTTGCGCATACGCTTTTGATACATAGGAAGGTCTTCTATCTGACTTATATTTCCGAAAGGAAAAGAGCCACCAGTCAAGACCTCATACATCATCACACCAAACGACCAAATATCAACCGTAGGAAGGTAGGTCACTCCTCCACCCTCACGACTGGCCATCTCGGGCGACATATAGAGCGGTGTTCCCATCGCTTGTTTAGGACGATGCTTTAACCAACCGACTTCCGACATGCGCTTCGACTTATCCATCTCACCGACTATGCCGAAATCCGTCAAGGCAGCGTGGCCGTTAGGACGAAAGAGTACATTCTCGGGCTTCATATCGCGGTGTACCTTACCCTCGGAGTGCAACACATAAAGTCCTTTAAGTATGTCGTGCGCATATCGGGGTAATTGAGAGGTGTCTTTGCCTATCATCTTTGACAGATCGCCAGCTGGACAAAATTCCATTACAATGTAAGGATTGCCTCTCACCACTCCTGAGTCAAGACTATGCACTAAGTATTCGCTCTGTATGCGAGCCGTCTTGTATTCCTGTTCGAACTTTTCTATCAAACCGTCATGCAAGTCACTCCCCACCTCCCATAGCCGCAGCAACTTCAACGCATACGCAACGCCCAAAGCATCAACTACTTTATACACATCGCCATAAGAACCTGAACCTATGTGCTTTTGTATGCGATATTTTCCGTCTATGAGTTGTCCCTCATTGACGTCTAAGCGGTATGCTATCATATAATTTTTCTTATTTGAACATTCTGCATTTGTCAGAAAATTCTACACACTGCCAACTTTATTCTTCAGACTGCTTTCCTACTTCAAAACGATAAAGTTGGTTGCCGATGAGAATGATGCTTCCGTCATGCAGTGCTATGCGTTCATCTGCTTGTACCAAAGTGGTCTTCATCTCGCTTTTATCCGCAATGCTCCACGCTCCATTTTCGTAACTTACCAAGGCTTGTTCATGTGAAGTAATCGTAGCATTCTTAGGGTCTGTATTATGGCGGTTTAATACCACTGCGTTCCCTTCATAGCTAATGCTTTCACCTTCAGGCAGTCCCGTAGTTTCTGACAAGGGAGTTAGAACAAAATTTCCTTCCTTAGGACCTTTTCTCACCGGGCGAATGGTTTTGCGCGCCTCGGCTATGGCCATTGCATCAGCTGCCTCATGTTGGCCAAAAGTAGCTTCATCCGAAGCTGTTTCATTTTTAGTAGAATAACCACACGAAGGACATACGCCCCTCTCCATGGGGTATCCACATTTCGGACACGTATCTTCCGCTGCATTTACATTCTCATTCAGCGTATGACCGATTGCACCTGGTTCAAGCACCGTGGCTTTAGGATTAAAGTTATCTCTTGACGGCTGTCCCATATATTGAGTTGGGCGGCCACTCTTCCCTCCCCTTGCTGATACTGGCATATTGATAGAAGGTTCTGCTGCATTATGATTGGAACCATTTGAGAGGGGCTTATTGCATTTTTCACATTTGGTGCGGCCTTCGGGATTATCCCAGCCACAGAATTGGCATCTCATATTTCAATTTTGATTTAAGTTATTATCTTGAAATGTCACGGAGCATGAAATAGAGTCCATGCTCCACAACTATCCCTATAGTCTTGATTACTTTTTCTTCTTCAGATATCTGAGCGTATAAGCAAGCTTCAGTTCAAGAGAATTAACACGTTGCTTATACCCCTTCATCGTCACATCACTATGATTGAGCACGGTGAAGCGTTCGTTCTCCCAATAGTTCTTATTAGCCATATTGGTCAACATTTGGGTATACGAAAGTCCAACAGAAAGGCCTGCCCACTCGTATGCTACACCAATACGAAGTCCGCAATTAAACTTCTTGAGTGGTGCTGACTGGAATACATCATGGTGCGGAACTGCAGCATCATTGCCAGTGGTATACTTCTCTTCCCAATACACACAAGGCTGATACAAGTTAAATGCTGCATTAACCGCTGTATGGCGCAAGTAGTTGGCCATATCATCAGCATCGGGCAGATTGGTATTTTTGTTATACTTACGCATGGTCTCGCAGTCCGTATTTCCAGAAAGGTTCATATTGGCTGAAAGGCCGAAGTTGAGCACAGGACCAAGATTGAGTTGCACATGACTCACATCATTTACCTTAAAGCGGTAAGACGCAAGAATGGGCACTTCTAACATGTGGTAAGCGTACTCCTCCGTATAAGCATTCTGCACATTGCCCTTCATATATACATAATTACTGAAGGGTATGGTCAAATCCGTATTTTTATTAAAGGTATTCTTATACTTCACCTGCATATAGTTCACACCTGCCGTAAGGAAAATGTTCTTGTAAAGGCGCACATCAGCAAAGGCACCTACCGTAAAGGCTGTAGCCGACTTGTACGATGCATTCTCATCCTTTGTACCTAATCCATAGTCCATTATAGAACCCGTAAAGTCACCACCGCTTGAAGCACTGATGATGGGTACACTGTAACCTGCCGTTACACCAAAAGAAATATTACGGCCGCTCACCAAGTTCTTCTCACTAAAGATGAGGTCTTGCACCTTGCGTGGCTCTTGTGTAATCATTACGCCTTGTGTCTGACGGTCTGTACGTATCTTCACACTGCCCTCACGGCTCATGCCGTTCGCCACATTCTTAGCGCATTCAATACGAATTTCATCATCACCGACACGCTGTACGTTCATCCAAGTAGGAAAATCGCCTACAAACCAATTTTTGGCATCGGTATAGACCTTCAACGTACGCACATCTCCTTCGCCAGCGACCACCAAATTATTCTGTGAAAGTGTCAAATGTTCATCACCAGCCGACTGATAGATGCGAATGGTTACGTCTTTGTTCGGTGTACGAATGACAATATTGTCAGTACGCTCTAACACTCTCTCGTTTGGACTAACCACGATGTGTATGCCATCGTCCTTCTTCTCTACCTTACACCACGAAGGTACAGACGACACATCCCATTTGGCATTTGATTCTACCACGATACTGTCCTCCGTTCCCTTGGCGGGGAACGACAAACTCTTTGCTCCAACCGTCAGATACTCAGGACGTCCTTCTTGCACAACGCGAATGGTTTTATAGATGTCGCCCACCTTAACCATAAGATTTTGTATCTTACTACGAATGCTATCATTGGCCGTTCGGCATTGTACAATCAATTGTTTGTGGTTATCACTTTTCAAAGGTTTGCACCAGATAGTCTCGCCCTCCACATTCCAATTGCGATTGGCCGTAATGCCGACAGAAGCATCACCACCTTGATAAGGAATGATAACGACTTGTTTTGACACTTCAATCTTTGGCAACTGATGACGACACCAAGCGATCCATTTGTTACAGTCGTTGGTCAAATAGTTATCACACGACTTAGCTCGTTGGTAATAACTAATGGCTTGCTCGTAATTTTTAGACTTTCTTAGCACATTGGCCTGTTTGTATAGGTCGGAGCAGTTTTGTGCTTCGGCATGTTGCACAAAGGCAAGCATACCAACTGCTGCAATAAGGGTTGTTTTTAGTATACTCATGATTCAGCGTTTTATTATATTTTTATTCTTAACGTGTTCTTGTAGGAGAATCTTGATGGATTATACGTGTAGGAGTATCTTGAAGGGGTATACGTGGAGCCATAGAAGCTTGCGGTTCTTTCTCCTTTTCTGACTCTTTGGGTGATTCCTTTGATTTTTGGCGAATACCTCGTACAGAGTGAGCCTTACTCTTTGTTTGAGTTGTCTTATCTGATTCTTTCGTCACATAAGCTTTCAGCCTCTCTGCCCTTACGCCAAATTCTTTGGCTGCACCACTTGCTCCCATATCCTGATAGTAAGCCTTTCTCCCTGACAGATATTGGTAAGTTTTATCAATTATGGTCTGAGAAGCAGCCCACTCTTTCTTTACTTGCTCGACAGTTGCTGGTGTAGCCTCCATTTGCATAGCTTCTTTATAGAGGCTCGCAGCCTGTACAAGCGTCCGCTCGTTGATATGATCCAATTTAGCGTGCTTTGCTTTCTCGCTTGATACCAGTTTCTTGGCTTGATTTACTTTCAAAAGCATCAAACTATCATTACGAACGTCCCGACTGGGTTGAATAACAGTATCTTGAGCTATCTGTTTAACCTTATTTTCTGAAGAAAAATGGGCTGGAAGATAATGCCATGCTACCCCACCTCCCGCTATCAACAGTACGACAGTCAAAGCCCCAACAAGCAAACGTTTTCTATTGCTATGCAAGGCATTATTCGAAGTGCTTTGCATTATTTTCGATTCATTTACTTGATCCGTTGTATCTGGAAATGCTATCGGTTTTCCCGCCTTATGGTTTGCCACCAATTGTAATATTTCACTCGCGCTGGGGCGCTCCCAAGTGTTGAAAGCCAAACAACGCACTATCAGTGCTCGCATGTCGTCACTCACTTTACGCGTGAAGCGGAGCGGCTCTTCAGGCATTGACTTTTGGGTGATACCTCCATATTCTCCATACGGCACTTCTTCCTCAATCAATTCAAACATCGAAGCCCCTAATGCCCAGATATCACGTGCCATGACATTCTTTGGGTGCGAAGCCAAACACTCATACGACATATAAGCCGTTGTACCACTTCCTGCCTTATAACTATCCGTTGTACGTCGCATGGTACGGCGCAACCCAGTGCTGATGCCAAAGTCCGTAATCAGATACTGACCATCAGCATTAATCAACACGTTAGCGGGTTTGATATCTTGATGAATGATACTATGCGCGTGTAAGTAATCCAATCCCTCAGCCACCTGTTCACAGAAAGTCCACAATTCGTCCTCCGACATCTTGCCTATATACTTCGAAGCCGAACCTCGTTCGCAATACGGCATCACAATGTAAGGAACTCCGTCATGAATATCGAATGTAAAAGGCTTGAGTATGTTGGTTTGATTTAAATTACACACCAACGAAAACTCTCGCCTAAACATTTCAATGCCTTCCTTGTCAAGTCCCTGTGCCGAAGTATACACCTTGAGCACCACTTTCACCTGTGAACGTACATCAAAGGCCAACCATACTTCCGAAAAGCCTCCCGTACCAATACACTTCTCTAAAGTGTAACGACCATCAAATAGTTGATCTGATTTGCTTATTTCTTGAAGGTTTATCATCAATAACCTATTGTCTATTTGTGAAATGCCCTATATCATAAAGGGCTGAATTTATCATCTGATTATACAATATTAAAAAACATCATTTTCTCTCCAAAAACGCACTTGGCACATAAGCTGTGCAAGCGGTGACGAGGCCATCGATAATGACGGCCACACGCTGCTGACCTTTGTATTTAGCTACCCGACCTGTGATGCCAGCAAAGGGGCCATCGATGATGCGAACCAATTCTCCACCAACAAACTTCTGAATGTTGCCTGATTGGATAATAGTGTTAGCTGATTCGACATTACACACACGCATCAAATCATTCATTTGCTCTTCGGGTACAACAATAGGAGTGCGCTCTAAGCGATGACCATTGCGGCGATGACTGTAATAAAAACGAAGATAAGGGAGATTAATATTGTCGTAGACGAAGGATTTCACTTCGTCAAAAGTTCCGTGTACAAAAAATATATTGGGAATGCGTGATTCTTCAATTTCATAGCGTTTGCCCCCGATAATTTTCATTCTCTTAATGGTGGGGCAAAAGGCCGTAAGGCCTTGCGATATAAGGTAATGATAAGCTTTAAGCTCACGTCCGTAAGTAGTACGGAGCGCAAACCACTGAAGTGGGGGTGAGCCCCTTCGTGAAAGGACACATTTCGTGGACACCCCTATTGGTGAACTCCTTGCTTGAGCTATGCGCAGAGCATCGGGGGGGACGTCGGAGGTAAGTCCGGCGCATGATGAAGAAACTATAGAGTTTCCTCCTTTGACCTTTTCATCTGATGTGGGTTTCGTAGCGTCCATATCACGATGTGTACCAAAGGCCAAAGACTCAGCCCGATACGCAAAGAATACCTTAGGACACAAAAAAAGCGTGAACCGTCCCGTTGTCCGATTCACACTCTGAGGCCGTGAGAAGTGCCCTATACTGCTGAACGAACAACAGTATGAGCCCACGCCGATATGAATATGATGCAAAATCCATGCAATTCCGCTTATGTATATACCCTTCCCATCTGCATGCCTCCTCTATCGGAAACATACAGTGTGTAGGTATATGCAGAATCGCTAAGGACTGGCATATAGTCACACCCGGGACATCTACCGTTGTCATGTTCAATGCAGTACATGCGTTCTTGAAATTTCTCACGTTTCAGAGTGTACGTTGAACTTGACGCTTGTAAACGCCTTTCATATGTCATGTGGACCACGTCCCACCCATAAGCCCGCTTTGTATAGTTTCATCTGTGTTGGCGACTTACACCATACGCAGCCCGGCGTGGGCATTCCAAAAGGCATCTATCAAAAATGCTGAAAATCAACATTTATGCCCTTCTTTGCTTGTAGTCCATTGCAAAGTTAAAAATAAAAATTAACACTACAAACAGTTTTATTGTAAATTCATGACAACAATACTTTAATTCATCTTACACAGATAGTTAAAAGTTAAAATTTAGTCACCTAATCAACAAAAAATGGCTCTGTAACGAATCGTATGAGTAAAATGTTTTTTATGACAAAAATAAACTGCAATTTATGTATATCATAGTCGTTGTGCCGAGGGGAACGTATATTTCTTGTGATAGCTCGAGCAGGCCAAACTTATGATGCTTATCTTAATGTTAGGGGCTTTAAGTGCAGCATGTGCGCAGGCTCGGGTCGTACTGCCAGTGGTGATAACGTCATCAACAAGTAATATGTGTTTGTCATGAATGTTTTCGTTGGCTGATAGGGCAAAAATGTCTTTTACATTTTCGTTGCGTTGAATAGCATCGAGGTGAGTTTGAGTGGGATTGTTAACGGTACGAATAACAGAAGTCGTATCAATAGGTATGCCCGTAACTTGACTAATGCCTGTTGCCAATCGTTCACTTTGATTGTAGCCACGCTTTTTTAGCCTCTCTTTAGACAAGGGTATGGGAACAATTACGTCAATGTCGTTAAAGAAATCTGTGCCCTTTAGCTCTTGCGCCATCATGTGCCCCATTGTTACTGCCACTTCGGGGTGGTTGTAATATTTAAAATGAAAGAAGATAGTACAGTAGCTCGATTCTTTCTCATAGAAGAAAAAGCTGTTGGCGCGCTTAGTACAAATAATGTCATCACAAGTGAGCCGTTCAATAACGTTGCCTTTCTCGCCCTTAAAGTGGGTGAAAGGCATGTTGCAGAAGCATGATATGCAAACGTCCTTTTCGTTAATGCCCAATCGTTTGTTACAGATTAAGCAAAAACGTGGAAACAAAGTGTCTATTACAATTTGTTTCCACGTCTTTATTTTCTTCATCATGTTGTGAATGCTTTACAGCGTAAGAGGCTGCCTCTATTACTTAATTCGTTTAAACGTCATTTCGCCCGCAACTTTTACCAACTTTCTGCCTACGGCACGACGAATGGCATTACCTCCGACGGCACGGTAAGTATAAGTACTGTCGGCATTAAGCGTCAATTCAATGTCTTGCGAGTCTGACCCTATGTCGTTGCTAAAGCGCACAATGGCTTTGTTGTCACTCTTTATGTTAGACTTTATGACCATCCACGTGCCATAAATGCCGTCTTTCATATAGCCATTCATCTTGCCCAAAAAGGAGAACCCAGGAGCTTCAAGCGTCTCTTCATAGAGGTTGAGATAGAGGTTAACCCCTGTCTCTTTGCAGAAGAAGTGACCTTCAAAGGGGCGTTGAGCTATGGCGCAGAGTGTGGTGGCCATAACCAATAGTAGGATTGCAGTCATGCGTTTCATCATTCCTTCTCCTCATCGTTATTGTCCGTGCGTAAAATCATGGTCGTAGCCCCGAGCGTGATAATCGCTCCATCGGTAATGGTTACGCGGTCGCGATTGCCAAGAATTTCGTTTTGCAAGAAAGTTCCCGTATTTGAAGGTGCATCGCGCAGCACAAAACGAGCCGTTCCGTCAGCCTTAGGCGTAACGGTTATGATGCAGTGGGTGGTGTCCATACTTGGGTCGACCGTCTTAATGGGGGCATTGGCATTGCTACCTTTTACTAAACGGCCCACAATGTTTTCGCCAGCGTGCAGTTCTACTTCTTGTTTAAAGTGAAAAGCATTTTCGAGTACTACCAAGCGACCATAAACAGTTTCATCTTCGCATTCTTCTGTATTTTCCTCAGCCACATTTTTGGGCTTAGGTTGTGGAATGCGAATTTTAAACTGTTTGTGACATTCAGGACATTCAAAAACAAGAATGCGTCCAGGCTCGTATTTTGTCTCGTCGAAAAGGATTGCTTCGTCACACTTAGGGCAGCGTATGCGTTTCATAATTAGTATTGTATATAAGTAAAGAGGAATTAAGAAGTGCAGCGTGTGAGCTTTTCTTTCCTAATTCCTCTTTTTTTTATT
>ERZ1034973.1360-NODE-1360-length-14454-cov-9.055490_pt1 | contig 14454 bp, 14 predicted proteins | sample MGYA00520686_ERZ1034973 | MGnify/ENA primary metagenome ERZ1034973 (study PRJEB33766, sample SAMN09781775) | gut metagenome | biome: gut microbiome | host: Homo sapiens | place: Madagascar | study: EMG produced TPA metagenomics assembly of the PRJNA485056 data... | reverse complement strand
GATAGATGTTGATAGAGTCCTGTTTTTAGATTCTAGTACTATAATAAATGATTCAATAGAAGAATTGTATGATACTGATTTAAAAGGATATTCTTCAGCTGCTCCAGAATATATTTATAATAAAATTTATAAAGAATTTTTTAAAACTCCATTAGAAAATAGTGTTAATAATGCAATTTTGTTAATGGATTTGAAAAAATGGCGAAAAGAAAAAATTCTAGATAGAATAATTAGTTTTGATTATTCAAAATATAAATCTCGAGATAAAGCAAACCATTTGAATTGTTTTAATTTGAGCATAAAAGATTGTAAGATTTTACCCTTGCAATATGGTTATACTGAAGCAAGTAAATATTGGTGTGGTAATTATCCAATAACTTGTTCAAAAGAATCCAAAGATATTTATTATCAGCTTTTTACGCATGTAAAAAAACCAAAGATAATATATTATACAGGGTTGACTCCATTAAATCAAAAGTGTAAAAACAGTTATGCAAATCTTTGGTGGAAATATGCTGAACAAACACCGATTTATAAAGACATAAAAGAGTTTAGACAATTGAACAAATACAAATTGTCTGCAACAGCTGCTCAAAATTCATTCAAATATTCTTGGCTTTTATCTCGTATATTCCCATACATAAAACCATACTGGTTCAGAATCCTTTTGGGGTTTGCTATTGCGATTCCATTGGGTTTATTAGATGGCGTTACAGCATTTGCTCTAAAACCATACATGGACTATGTTGTTGGTGGCAAAGCCTTTGCATACAGCTGGCATGGGTTGAATTTATCAATATCAAGTTTGCAAATGGCATTTATTATTCCAGCTGGTGTAATTTTGTTTGCAATTATCCAAGGCGTTCTTCGTTATTTGAATGGTTATCTTTCAACTTGGACATCTCAAAGAATTACAAATGATGTTAAATTTGACTTATTTGAAAGACTAATTCACATGCACCCGCAATTCTTTGATGACAATTCTTCTGGTATTGTTATTTCAAGATATATGGGCGACCCTGGAACGGCTTCTGCTGGTATTGTTGACCAAATTAAAACACTTACAACAAGTTTATTCGGGGCATTAGGTCTTATTGCTGTAATGATTTATAGCTCTTGGAAACTTGCTTTTGTTGGTGTAGTTGTTTTGTGTATTGCATTTTTGCCAGTTGCATTGATTAGACGTCGTATAAAAGATGCCTCCAATAAGAATATGGTTATTGGGGGTAAAATTACAACAAATATCAACGAAACATACTCTGGTAATAAAGTAATGGCCGCTTATGGTTTGCAAGATAGACAAAATGAGTATTTTAAAGACCAAACTTGGAAATCATTTAATATAAATATGTCGTTATATAAACGTGCTGGTTGGATGTCCCCAATGATGTATTTAATTGCATCAATCGGTATTGCTATCGTTTTAGGCTATGGAACATATTTGATTAACACTGGTCATATGACCGCTGGGGCGTTTGCTTCATTCGTAACTTCATTGTTACTTTTATATAAACCTGTAAAAACTTTAGGTAATACTTTAACAGGTATTCAGAATATATTTGTTGCGATGGGTCGTGTATTTGAATTGTTTGATTTAGAACCAAAGATTAAAGATTCAGAAAACGCAGTTGAATTGAAAGGTTTTGAAAAAGAAATTCAATTTAAGGATGTGTATTTTGAATATGTTCCAAATCAACCAGTATTAAAGGATATAAATTTAACAATTCCAAAGAATGAAACCCTTGCGATTGTTGGTAATTCAGGTGGGGGAAAATCAACATTAGTAAATTTATTACCAAGATTTTATGATATTAAATCTGGTTCTATTACTATTGATGGAAAAGATATAAAAGATTTTACGATTAAATCTTTGCGTCATAATATTTCAATGGTATTCCAAGATAATTTCTTATACACAGGAACGATTAAAGAAAATATAATGATGGGAAATCCAGATGCAACGACTGAAGAATTGATGGCGGCAATAAAATCTGCTCACTTGGAAGATATGATTCAAGAGTTGCCAGAAGGGCTTGAAACAGAGCTTAGCGAAAGAGGTTTGACTCTATCTGGTGGTCAAAGACAACGTGTTGCAATTGCAAGAGCGATGCTTAGAAATGCACCTATTGTTATTTTAGACGAAGCAACGTCAGCTCTTGATAACGAATCAGAAGCAATTGTGCAAAAAGCAATGGACAACTTGATGCAAAATAAGACTGTATTTGTAATTGCACATAGATTATCTACAATTAAGAATGCAAATAGAATTGCAGTAATCAATGAAGGAAATCTTGTTGAACTTGGTACTCACGAAGAGCTAATGGCTATTGAAAATGGTGAGTATAAACACCTTTACGAAATGCAATTCAGAACACAGGATGTTTAGATATGATAAACTGTGAAGTGATAATTATCACTTCACAGTTTTTATGGTAGTATTTTTATGTTGGGCTGAACGATGATGGGGTAAGGGATTTTTATTGTAGGAGTTAGTATGGCAAGGCGGATTATTATTTTTTCTGGGAAACAGTATTCTGGTAAAGACACAGTTGCGAAAATTATGTTATCTCAAATGCCATCTTTTAAACGCTGTGCGATGGGTGATATTATAAAATTGACATATGCTAAAGAAAAAAATATTACCTATGAAGAAATAGAGAAGAATAAGTCACTATATCGTGCGGATTTGATTAAGCTGGGCAATTGGGGACGCTCGCAAGATGCAGATTATTGGATGAAAAAGATTTTGGAACAAGACGGCGATATTATGGTTACTGATGTTCGAGTTCCGCATGAATACGAAGTGTTTAAATCGGCAGGTGCGATTTCTATTCGTATTGAAACTTCAAGAGAAAACAGGATGGCTCGTGGGGTTTTGGTTGGAGAAGATGATATAACCGAGGTCGGACTGGATGATGTCAAAGATTGGGATTATGTCATTGAAAATAATTCGACATATGAAGATTTGAAGAAAAAAGTTGATGACTTGGTAAAAGTTTTAAATTACTAATTCTGCACTTGTACAAGTTTTGTCGGAGATAGATTTCAACTCAACCATATCTTTTTGCAGAGGTGTACGGTCTAAATATTTTGATATTATGAAATTGGCCTTTTCAAAAATTTCCTTGACCATCAATGTTGGAGGGCATATAATTACGTTATGGCTAAAGTTAAATCAAAATGGGTTTGTCAGGAATGCGGTTATGAAACTGCGGGTTATTTAGGAAAATGCCCCGAATGTGGAAGTTGGGGAAGTTTTGTTGAGGAGGTTCAAAGTTCTCTCAAGCCTCAAAATACTTCTCCTCAAGGAATTGTCAATGATACAAAACCTTCTTTGATAAATGATATTCATATTGGAGAAGAGGTTCGAGTTAGTACAAATATTTCTGAATTTGATAGGATTCTAGGTGGCGGGCTTGTTCAAGGTTCGTTAGTTTTGATTGCAGGTGATCCTGGGATTGGAAAGTCAACTATTCTTCTTCAAACAAGTGGCGAGCTTGCGAAGAATGGTGAAAAAATTCTCTATGTATCTGCGGAAGAATCTGCAAGCCAATTAAAGCTTCGAGCAAATCGTTTGGGGGTTAATTCAGATTGTTTGTATGTTTATCCACAAACCAATTTGGAAAACATTCGTCAACAGATTGAAGAAATTAAACCAGATACTGTCGTTATTGATAGTATTCAAGCTATTTATTCTCAAACTATAACGAGTTCTGCTGGTAGTGTTTCACAAATTCGTGAATGTTGTAATATTTTGATGCAAATTGCGAAAACTCAAAATATTACTATCATTATAATTGGTCACGTTACAAAAGATGGAAATATTGCAGGTCCAAAAATTTTGGAACATATGGTTGATACGGTTATTTATTTTGAAGGTGACAAGTATAAATCATACAGAATGTTGCGTTCTATGAAAAATAGATTTGGAAATACATCAGAGGTTGGAATTTTTGAAATGCAAACAAAAGGGCTTGTGGAAGTCAAAAATCCTAATGAATTATTTTTGAATGAACGTTCGCAAGAGGCCATTCCAGGGAGTGCAATTGTCGTAACGAATGAAGGAACAAGACCTTTGCTCGTTGAAATTCAGGCTCTTGTTGGTTCTACTCCTTATCCAACTCCACGCAGGGTTGCGAATGGTGTTGATACAAGTAGGGTTCTTCAGATTTTGGCGGTTTTAGAAAAGCGTGTTGGATTAAACCTTTCTAAGCAGGATGTTTATATCAACGTTATGGGTGGGATTGATGTTGATGAACCTAGTGCTGATTTAGGGATTGCTATGGCTATTGCAACTTGTGCTAGAGATGTTGTGGTTGATCCGCAAACGGTTATTATTGGGGAAATTGGCTTGTCTGGTGAAATTCACCCTGTTTCAAATTTGGAAAAACGTTTAAATGAAGCAGCTGCATCAGGGTTTAAGAAGGCGATTATTCCTTATGCAAACAGAAATATTAAGCACGAAAAAATTAAAACTGTTCCTGTGAAGCGTTTGATTGATGCAATTACAGCCTGTGTAAATCCAGGATAGGAGGTTGTTGTGACATTAGAAGAAGAATTGGGTAAATATTTAATTGAAAATAATTTAACGATTGCAACAGCGGAATCTTGCACTGGAGGGTTGTTAAGCTCTCGATTAACAGATGTTTCTGGAAGTTCAGAATATGTAAAATTGAATTTTGTAACTTATGCGAATGAAGCTAAGCATAAAATCCTTGGAGTTAGTTGGGATATTTTGAATAATTATGGTGCTGTGAGTGAAGAATGTGCTGAGGCAATGGCAAACGGGCTGTACGCAGTTACAAATTGTGATATTGCATTATGTACAACAGGAATAGCGGGACCAACAGGAGGTACGAAAGAAAAGCCTGTGGGTTTGGTTTATATTTCTGCTCGATACAAAGGTATTGTGACAATTAAAGAAATTAAATTATCTCCAGAGATACCTCGAATAGAGATGAAAAAACGATTTGCGGATGAAGCATTGAAACTTGCCCTTTCAATTTTAACTTCAGATAGAATTTAACAAATCTTTTTTACTATAATTTTAACAGTGTGTTCAAATCTACATTAAGTGCCTTTGCAATGGATATAACTGTGCAGAATTTTGGATTCCCAACCCCTCGCTCTATCATATTGATTGTATCTAGCGAAACATCTGCCATTTCTGCAAGTTTGAGTTGGGAAATATTTAGTCTTGCTCTTTCTATTCTCATGTTTTTTGCAAGTTCTTTAAAATAATTGGTCATATCCATAGATACATTCTAGTATATTGCTTTTTGTTATTATATATATTATATTAGGTATTATGCTGAATATATTCAGTATAACGCCTAACCCAAAAGGAGAATTTATGTATAAAAAAAGTGCATTTACATTGGCAGAAGTGTTGATAACATTAGGAATTATTGGTGTTGTTGCAGCAATGACAATCCCAACATTACTTGCCAAGTATCAAGAAAAGCAAACGGTGACAAAATTAAAACAAACTTACTCGATTTTGTCACAAGCAATTCGTAGTGTTCAAGAGGATGCTGGAACTCCTGATGATTGGGAATTATCAGGGAGGAATTATAGCACGGATGATTCTGTTTTGATTGCTCAAAATCTTTTACCTGCTCTAAAAGTTGTTCAAGACTGTGGAACTACTGGAACTTCTTGTACTTATACAAAATCATATAAGTATCTGAATGGTGGAGGTGCAGGTAATTATGGAGGAGGGAATCTCTATAGAGTTGTATTGATGAATGGATCTTCTTTGAGTTTTGGGCAATGGACTGATAATGAAAGAATTGATTTTTATGTTGATATAAATGGAGTAAAGCCTCCAAATACAATTGGTCGAGATTTATTTTGCATTTCGTGGTTTAGAGATAAAGGCTTATATCCTTTAGGTGCTCCAGTAACGGGTTATACTTGCGATAAATATAGTAGTGGTTGGGGTTGCACTTATCATGTTTTGCACTACGAAAATATGAGTTATTTGAAGTAGATACAACAACCCACCGCCTTAGATATAATGTGACGGTGGGTTGTTGTAAAATATTTTAAAATCAAAACTATTCTTGATTTTGTTCTTGTTCTTCGTTGTTAATTTCTTCTGATTTTTCTTCTGAAATTTCTACTTCGTCAGAATTTTCTTGATTGTCTTCAGAATCATTTTCTTCTTTTTCTTCCTCAGAATCGTCATCTTCTTCTGATTCTAAATCTTCATCAGATTCCTCTGCTTCATCTTCTGCTTTAAGAGCTTCTTCAATTTCTTTTTCATCTTTAGCCCTAATAACTGGAATTGAAAGCATCAATGCCATCTGATCACCTTCTTGGTCGAAGTTCAATTCAAGAGCATCTTTATCCATTTCAACATATTTTGAAAGAAGTTCAACAAGCTCTCTTCTCATACGCTGTAACAATTCTGGCGTAAGATTTGTTCTATCTTGCATAAGAACAACACGTAATCTGTTACAAGCAACATCTTTTGCATTTTCTTCTTCTTTTTCAGTTTGTTTGAATAGACTCAAAACTTTGTTGCAAATTTCTTTTAATAAATTTTCACTCATCTTACTTCTCCTTACCTACAAGGTGAGAGAAGAATTTCTTAACCTTGGTCATAAAACTTGTTTCTTCTTCAAGATTAAGGAATGGAACTTCTTCGCCCATTATTCTATGTGCAACATTTCTGTAAGCTCTACCAGCTAGTGAATTTTCATCATTAACAATAGGTTCACCTTTATTTGTAGAGGTAATAATTCCTGTATCTTCTGGAATAATACCAATCAAATTAGCAGAAAGAATTTCTGCAACATCTTCAACACTCATCATATCATTTGATTTGATAAGATTTGGTCTAACTCTATTGATAAGTAGTTTATAAGATTCAATTTCTTCTCTAGCTTCCAACAAACCAATAATTCTATCCGCATCACGAACCGCAGACATTTCTGGAGTTGTAACAACAATTGCTTCAGAAGCACCCGCAACAGCATTTTGAAAACCTTGTTCAATACCAGCTGGGCAATCCACTAAGATAAAATCATAATCTTTTTGTAATTGTTCGCAAATTTCTTTCAATTGTTCTTCTGAAACCGCAGTCTTGTCACGAGTTTGAGCCGCTGCTAATAAACATAGATTAGGGTTTTTCTTATCCTTAACCAATGCTTGTTTCAATTTACAACGTTTTTCAACAACATCAACAATTGTATAAACGATTCTGTTCTCCAAACCAAGTAACAAGTCTAAATTTCTAAGACCTAAGTCAGTATCAATCATCACGACTTTGTTACCAGCTTTTGCAAGAGCAGTTCCGATATTAGCGTTAGTAGTTGTTTTACCCACACCGCCTTTTCCGGATGTAATTACTATTACTCTACCAGTCATTTATATCTCCTTAATTTTCTTCATGTATTTTTCTTATAACAATACTGCCATTATATGTGAACGCTTCTTCTGGAATGTATTCGCAAGATTTTTGAATATATGGCAAATTGATTGTATCAGGTCTTCTTGCAAAAACTTCACCAATTCTAATTTGAACAGGGTTAAGTTTTAAAGCTCTGATTTTTGCGTAATTATTACCATCTGAACCAGCATGAGCAATTCCGCCTAAAATCCCCCAAACAGTAATATCACCTTTAGCAATAATTTCAGATCCAGGATTTACATCTCCAATAATAACAATATTACCATCAGATGATATACTTTGACCTGAACGAATTGTTTTTCTCAAATAAAGAGTTGGAAGAGCTTCCGGAGCATTTTTCAACGCTGTAATTTCTTCATCTGACTCTTCTTTAACTTCTTGAGCTTCAACTTTTTCAGCGATTACTTCATCGTGACGAACAATTGGTGAAATTTCATCATCTTCTGATTTCACTTCAACAGTGGATTCTCTTTCTTCTGTTGAAGTTTCATTTTCATAAGCTTTTTCTTCTTTTGGTTCTGAATCCTCTCCAAAAATATTATCCAAAGCATTTGAAACTTCTGGAGTTGGTTCTTTTGATTCAAAAACTGGAGCTTCGATTTCATTTGTAAATTCTGATATTTTAATACCCAATGCAGTTGCAGATTCTAGCGTTACAGTTGAACTTGTACTAATAAATGCAAGCTGTGATTCCATCAACTCTACAAGGGCTTTAACACTTGTTAATTCCGCTTCTGAAAGATTAACTGAACCCAATTTCAAACAAATATGTTTTCCTTTTGATTCTGGCATATCTAAAACTCGTGAAAGTTCATAAATAATTTCAGAAGTCTTTTTTGCAGCGGTTAAATCAACGATAAAACCGTTTTCGATATATCCCTTATCCATTTTTCCCTTTCTTATAAAAATTTGGTTACATGGATAAAGTACACGAAACAATTCCAGACTTCAAGAATATATGTACTTTTTGTAATTAAATATTAACCCTTAAGCCAAATAACTTTTTACTGTTTTATCATAAATATTTTTAATTTCTGAAGAATAAGAAGAACCTTCGCAATAGATTTTAGCAATTGCATCGATGTTATTCATATCAGCTTTTTTAACACCTTTGTCCGCATGTTTTTTAGGGTATTTTGAAAGATTTCTAATGCCTGCTTCTAATCCTTTTTCTGGGGTTGAAAAATAGCCATAACCTTTTGAGCTTTTACCAGCATCTCCAGCAGCTCTATAACCCATGAAGTTGTTATGTTGAGCTAAATTGCTTGTACCAAAACCTGATTCTTGGCCAATGATTGATAGAGCTAATGCAACATCTACATTATATTTTTCACATAATTGAGTAATTAAAGCTTCTTTACCTTTCAAGTTTCCTTTCAACAATCCAGATTTAATTTTTGAAGATGAACTTGTATTATAATTTGATTCTCCAGATGTTTTGAATGGATTTGTTGATGTATAACCAGAGAAATTGAACTTATATTCTGATGGTAAAGAATAATTAAATGAAGGGAAAGAGTATGTTGGCATTGTATAATTTATAGGTTGGAATTGGAATGTTGGAGTAGCAAATTGAGGCATTGTTAAAGAACCAAATGTCCCAACATTAGATTTTGAAGCAAGAACAGAAGAAGTCATAGCTGTTGCCGCAGCAATAGCAAAAAGTGATGGCATTGAGGAAGAATACCCAAAACCACCAAAGCCCATCATTGGTGCATTATAAAATGAACCAGCTAAAGCCATACCAATTCTAGGAGTAGAGATTCCACAAAATGAAGGACAGCAAGGACCACCGAATGGATTTCCACCCATTGTTGATGGTGGAGGACCCATATGGTCAATTCGACTATGTAATGCTGCCATATAAACGTTTGTCATAATATCTCTTATATCCCCTGTACATATATAAAGTATTTTTATATATATAAATTGCATACATTGCTTAGGATTGTTAACAAATATTAAATGTTTTTACAAATTGATTAATTGTATCGAGTATGTTTATTATATATTTATATAAGGCGAAGGGTTATTATAAGAATGTTTAACGAAACTAAAACACACGAAATCACAGTTGACGTAGTTATTTTGACAATTAAAAACAACGCAATTCACGTATTGCTAGTAAAAAGAACTACTGAACCATTTAAAGGGAGATGGGCTATCCCAGGGGGCTATGTAAGGTTATCAGAAAATCTTGACGAAGCAGCACTCAGAGTATTGAAAGAGAAAACTGATGTAGATAACATCTATCTTGAACAACTATATACATTCGGAGACCCACTTAGACACCCTAACGCTCGTGTAATTACTTGTGCATATTTTGCATTGGTAAGATCTGAAGACATCAAAATTGTATCAACTCCAGAACTTGGTTGGCACAAAGTTAGTGATCTTCCACCACTTGCTTATGACCACAAAGAAATTATCCAATATTCTCTAAAAAGAACAAGAGAAAGACTTGAATTATGTCCTGTTGCGTATCAGTTGTTACCAGAAAAATTTACGCTTACTGAAATGCAAAAAGCTTACGAACTTATTATGGAAAGAAAATTGGATAAACGTAATTTTAGGAAAAAAGCTCTTGCAACAGATGGATTGATTGAATTAGAAGAATATACAAAATCCTCTTCAAAACGCCCAGCAAGACTATACACTTTTGAGAATATTGAATTAAACTCAAAAAGAGCACATTTTATTAAAAAGGAGAAAAAGAAATAATGGCAAATATATTATGGACAATAGAAACTATTGCGGCAGTACTTTTGACAATTCTAGTATTGCTTCACTCTCCAAAAGGTGACGGCATCGGAGGAATTGGCGGAGCATCACATGTTTTCGCATCTCAAAAAAGTGCTGAAAAAGGTTTGAATAAACTTACAGGAATTATTTGTGCAATATTTATTTTCTGCACATTCCTACTAGGTTTTGGAATTGTTAAATAGTAAAACAATTCAAACAACAGAAATTTAATCCCCGACAATTCGGGGATTTTTTAACGCCATATTTTTATAAAGGAGCAAACAAAATGAATATTTTAGTAACAGGGGCATCACGAGGAATAGGAAAAACGATTGCAAAATCGCTTCATAGCTATGGAAATGTTTATGTTACAGCAAGAAACGAGGAACAACTTAAAGAATTTGGAAATGAAATGTATTTTGTTTGTGACCTATCCAAAGAAGATGATTTACTTAAACTTGGTGATTTTATTCAAGAAAAAGGTATTGATATTTTAGTGAATAATGCTGGTAATTATACGTATTGTGGAATTGAAGATACTGAAATTTCAAAATTAAATGAAATCCTTTCAATAAATCTTAAAGCTCCAATATATTTAATGCACAGTGCCATTCCACATATGAAAAAAAATAGATTTGGACGAGTAATAAATATTGGATCTATATCTGGAGTAATGGGAGAAGCTTACGCAAGTATGTATTCTGCAACTAAAGCTGGGCTTATTGGATTATCAAAAGCAACAGGCTTAGAACTCGCAGAATTCGGAATTACAGTAAACACAATTAACCCAGGGTGGGTCGATACAGAATTAGGCAAATCTTCAATAGAAGATAGCGAATTTTCAGAAGAAGAAATTCTTGAAAGTATCCCACAACGCAGATTTGTTAAGCCAGAAGAAATTGCAGGACTAGTAAAATATTTAATATCTGAAGAAGCAAAAGGAATTACAGGTCAATCAATAAACATTTGTGCAGGCTTATCAGTAGGTATTTAACAATTCTTCACATTTTAAAATAATAACGCAAAATTTTTATTTAGAAACGTTATACCTTTACAAGTAGATTTAAAAAGGATTAAGTAAGTGAAAATTTCAAATAATTATACATCTCCTAATTTTGGTTCATTTAGAATTAATTCACGTATTCAAGATAGATTACATGTGCTATCCCCAGAAGATTTAAGTTTGGTAAAGAAAGCTCAGATAGAATTAAAAGACATTACAAGTAGCACACTTGAATTGACGGATAATTTTGAGCCTAAAATTTACTCCCAAGGTCCTGATGTTTTTGTTAAATTATTTCACCCTGTAAAACCTAGTTCGAATGAGTTGAACATCACAACTATATGGGATGGTTCTCCATTGGCAAATTTTAGACGTAAAGGACAAAAATTTTGTTTAAGATTTCCGTTTGAAACAAAAGATGCAGCAATTGAGGCATATAAGAGGGTAAAAGCTGCAAAAACTCCATTGGGACAAGCAATAGAAACCGTAAAATTACTAGATAATTGCCAAATGGCAAACACTATTCGCAAAGATTAAATTAGAAAATATACATGAAAGGAAAAACGATGCAAATCAACAACAATTGCTCTTCTCCAAACTTTGGAATGGCGTTAAGAATCTCAAAGGGAGCGAGAAAAGCACTTGAAAACGCATCTTTTGATGAAATTGAGGCTCTAGAAAAAGCAGGAAAAGAATTAAAAGATACAAAATTTTACCATGTTGCAGTAGATGAAAACTTGAAATGTAACTTGCAAGCAAATAATAATGCTTATTTTGGAAGATTTTATACTAACAGGTTATTAACACGATATGGAACAATAAAAAATAAAGAAGGATTAACAGAAATAGCTCGAAATAAAATTATAATCAGCGGAAGACCTCCAATGGGTAGTGACGCAGATTTATATGGAGTTGCTAGATATGAACATGAGGGGAAACCAGTATTTAATGTATGGGATGGTGATTACGCTTTAAATGACATTAGCAATCTTGATCAATTAACATCAGTAACAAAAATTTTGGATGGAGTAGCTGCAGAGAAATATGCAGAAGCGACAAGTAAAACATCACAAGCAGCAAGAGCTAAAAAAAATGAAGCTATTGAGAATTTGCTAGATTCATATGGTGAATAATACACAAATACTAAAAACAAAAACCAGAAGTATTTTTTATAGTTGCTTCTGGTTTTGTCTGCAAATTTATCTGTCAGCATAGTAAACCCGAGCTACATTATTGACAAAACGTACCAGTTAGAGATGCTGAAACAAGTTCAGCATGACAGAATTTGCACTACTCTCTCCTAGGGTAGAGAGAGAAATTGTCTTTGAGCCTATGGCGAAAAGGTACAATTTCGAGAGAGGGGTTGATTGAATATAAAAAATAAACCCCCTCCCTTAATCCCAAACCTCTCACAAAACAATTCACTGGATTGTTTTGCTCGGCAGAGTCCTCGGAGAGGGAAAACTAATTAACATAACGAACTTATTTCCTTATTCCTTTTCCCTTGTTAAGAACTTATCAACTTATAGACTTATCCACTTATAGACTTATAGACTTTAAACTTATTAGCTTATAATCTGTTACGAACCTATTTCCCTATTCCCTTTCCCCTCTACCACCTTAAAAAAGTTAATAAAACTTCTATTTTAATTGAAATCTGATATTTTTATGGGATAATCAGAGTGAGGCTAAATATAAAATAGCGATGTACATATAATAAAAAGGGAAAAGAAAAAATGGCAAGATTAACTCCATTGGAAAAAATTAGAAACATTGGTATTGCAGCCCACATCGATGCAGGTAAAACAACTACAACAGAACGTATTTTGTTCTACACTGGTAAAACTCACAAAATCGGTGAAACTCACGATGGTGCTGCTGTAACAGACTTTATGGAACAAGAAAAAGAACGTGGTATTACAATCCAATCAGCTGCTGTAACAGCTTCTTGGAAAGGTCACCAAATCAACATCATTGATACCCCTGGACACGTTGACTTCACAATCGAAGTTGAACGTTCTTTACGTGTATTAGACGGTGTTGTAGCTGTATTCTGTGCAGTTGGTGGTGTTCAATCACAATCTGAAACAGTTTGGAGACAAGCTAATAGATACGAAGTTCCTCGTATGGTATTCGTAAACAAAATGGATAGAACTGGTGCTGATTTTTACAGAGTTGTTGACCAAATCAAAACTAGATTAGGTGCTAACGCTGTTCCAATTCAATTACCAATCGGTGCTGAAGATAAATTTACAGGCTTAATTGACCTTATGACAATGAAAGCTGAAATCTATACTAACGACTTAGGTACAGATATTAAAGAAGAAGATATTCCAGCTGATATGCTAGAAAAAGCTAAAGAATATCACGATGCTATGGTTGAAGCTATCGCTTCTGAAGATGATGCTTTGATGGAAAAATACTTCGAAGATTCAGATTCAATTACAGTTGACGAATTAAAAGCTGTATTGAGAAAAGCTGTTTGCAACAACAAAATCGTTCCTGTAACTTGTGGTACAGCTTTCAAAAACAAAGGTGTTCAATTGTTATTGAACGCAATCGTTGATTATATGCCATCTCCAGTAGATGTAAAAGCTATCGAAGGTGAATTAGAAGATGGAACAAAAACTGAAAGACATTCTTCTGATGACGAACCATTCTCAGCTTTGGCATTCAAAGTTATGACAGACCCATTCGTTGGTCGTTTAACATTCTTAAGAGTTTACTCAGGTAAAATCACTTCTGGTTCATATGTTCTAAACGCTACAAACGGCAAAAAAGAACGTATCGCTAGATTGGTTAGAATGTACGCTGACCAAAGACTTGAAGAATCTGAAGTTTACGCTGGTGACATTTGTGCAGCTGTTGGTTTGAAAGATACAACAACAGGTGATACATTGTGTGATGAAAAAGCTCCAATTATCTTGGAAAGAATGACATTCCCAGAACCTGTAATTTCAGTTGCTATTGAGCCAAAAACAAAAGCTGACCAAGACAAAATGGGTATTGCTCTTCAAAAACTTGCTGAAGAAGATCCATCATTCAGAGTTAAATCTGATGAAGAAACAGGTCAAACAATCATCTCTGGTATGGGTGAACTTCACTTAGACATCATCGTTGACCGTATGATGAGAGAATTCAAAGTTGAAGCTAACATCGGTAAACCACAAGTTGCTTACCGTGAAACAATCAGAGGAAACGCTGATCAAGATTCTAAATTCATCCGTCAATCAGGTGGTAAAGGTCAATATGGTCACGTTAAAGTTAGAATTTCTCCAGCAGAAGAAAATGC
>ERZ1034973.1355-NODE-1355-length-14483-cov-11.916967_pt1 | contig 14483 bp, 7 predicted proteins | sample MGYA00520686_ERZ1034973 | MGnify/ENA primary metagenome ERZ1034973 (study PRJEB33766, sample SAMN09781775) | gut metagenome | biome: gut microbiome | host: Homo sapiens | place: Madagascar | study: EMG produced TPA metagenomics assembly of the PRJNA485056 data... | reverse complement strand
AGCGCGAGCCAAATCCATCTGAGCAAATTGGAAATATGCCGAAAGCGTTCTTTCATAATTTGCAAAAAAACTCGAAATTAAGGCTAAATAAAAATTTCCTTTTAAATATAATAACTTCAGGCTGAAATTTCAAGGAATAAAAAAGAAAGGCGCGCCTTGGTCGGAAAATATTCCGCACCTTTTCAACAAAAACTTTTCATTTTCCTGATATTAGTTTATAATGTAGAAAATCAGCATAATTTTCAGTCTTAGATAAAAATCCACAAACGGAGAAACGCGATGAAAAGAAAACTATTATTGCCAGTCCTGGCGCTCACCGCTTTTTTGGGAACATTGCTGTCCTGCTCATCAGATTCAGGCACCGCTTCAATCCAAATTCCTGTAACTCAGATTTTCCGAAATGTTGAAAAAGATATTTTGCCTTCGGACACAAATGAAATCAAGCTTGAAATAACACTTTCCGGAGATGCGAAGGGCAGGCTTACATTCGACTGGAAAGAAAAAGAACAGAACTGCACATTTGAAAACCTTCCGGTTGGCGGCGTAGTTTCTGTGTCCGCAAAAGTAAAAGACGGAGAGGACTTAATCTATTCGGGCAAGTCAGACAAAATCAAGCTCAAGAACGAACAGAACGAAACCACCATCACAATGCAAAAACTTATGGCAAGGCTCACCGTAAAAACCGACAATAAGGAAATCACCGGACTTACGGATACAACAGAAATCATCATAGACGCAGCGGCCGAAGGTTTTCCAAAGTCATTGACGATTACGCCAAAAGAATTTGCCGCCGGATATGAACTAAAATACCTTCCTATAGACAAGGAACTTACGGTAACTGCGGAAGCAAAAACAAAGGATACTACAAATACTGCCATTTTCCGGGGCAGCAGTAAAATAACAATAAATGAAACTGAACAGAAACCCGAATGTACAATAAAAATGGAAAGGGTCAATGGAGATGCTTCCGTGGAAATACGGACGCTTCCAACACCGAAATTAAAGGCAAATCCCGCAAACGGAAACACATTCTCTTTGACACAGGACACAGAACCGCCAGTGGCGCGCTTTACGATTTATTACACAGATTCCAGCACCAACCCTGATAAGCCTACGCCTAAACCCCTTCCAGAATGGGTTACATACAAATGGAAGATGAACGACATAGAATTTACTCCAAACGATAATTCCGGAAAGGCAACATTAGGCATGGATGAAGGCACCGAGGGACGTACACTCACAATATACCTGAAAAAGATGGAATCTCTTCTGCTGAAAGATCCTGCCGTTGGCGGTGGCACACAAAACAAACTTTACGTTGAAATAGGAATGGAAAATTCCGAAGAGACCAAGTCTACGGAAATAGAATTTACAATTACACAATAATTAAAATGCCGGCAAAGATTCACCGCTGGCATTCAATATTTTTTCAATATAGCCTTTTCCCCAGTATTCGCACATCAAGGAAAAGGCTTGTTTTTTTACAGGCTCCGCAACAAAATATTTTAAATATCTGAAGCAGTTAAGCACATAGGTATTGCACTGTCTGTGGACAGCCTGACTTTGATTTTGCTCCAGAAAAAGCTCCCCGTTGTTTATTTCATCAAAAATAACAGAAAAAACAGAGGACACCGAGCAGATTTTTTCCCATCGCTCGATAGTTTCAATGCGCACGCTGGAAGAAATTCCAGTGTCCACGGAATAAACATAAAGCGGAGTTCTTATGCCTGCATAACTTTTTGCAAAATAAGAAACAAAAAATGAAATAAGATAGTCTTCGCCAAAGACACAAAAAACATTCGGGATTTTTTCAAAAGCCTGCAAAAAAAGACTTTTTTTAATCAGCCTGCCCCACACAAAAAGATTTATGCTGTGGTCAATTATTGCGGCGTTAAAAATTTTTGAGCCAAAGACAGGTTCTTCTAAAAGCAGGTTCGCCTTGTGCCTGACATTTTCAAGGTTTTTCTGTTCCGCCAAAGAATTCCTGGATTTTTCAGAATCGGGATTCACAAAATAAACTTCTGTTCCGCCCTGAACAATATCAAAATCACATTCCAGCGCCTTGCGGGCCAGAACTTCAAGAGCGTCCGGCTTTATAGAATCATCGCAGTCAAGGCAAAAAATATATTTTCCGCGCGACGCTAAAATCGCAGTACGGCGAGATTCTATGCAGCCCAAATTTTTTCCGTGACGCACATAATTCACTTTTATTTTTGTCTGTTTTGTAAAAACCTTGCAGATTTTTCTGCAGTCAAAACCGTTTTCATCGCGGCCGCAGGAACAGTCATCAACCACAATAATTTCAAAATCAGTAAAAGTCTGCGCCGCCACACTGTCAAGGCAGCGACGCAAGAACTTTTCCCCATTAAAAACCGGAATGCAGACAGAAACAAGCATTTTTAGTTGGAAGTAACAATATTATCATTTTTAGAAGGCTCAATGTAGATTCCCTCAGTTTTAAAAGTATCAGAAAGAATAAGACTAGAAGCAGCATCTCCATAATTATCAAAATAATAACTAGAAACGCTGCCTTTTTCTTCCAGAGAAAGATCGGAAGCAGACAAATCAACATCATAAGTAGAATTTTGTTGACTATCATATTTCTTTTTATTGTCAGAAATTTTCAATTTTTTAGGAAGAACTGCAATAATTTTATAAGGAAGTCCAACCTTTTTATTACTTGAATTCTTATCCAAAACTTTCAAGACATTTCCATTTTCCAATGAAACCTGACGCAAAGAACCCCTGTAACCATAACCATAAGAAGAAGTTCTGTAATATGAATTTTCCAGAACGTAAAGATTTCCGTCCACTATAGCCATATCTGTAATTGCACTATATGCTATTATCCTATCATTATCGGTAATTTCACCAAATTCAAGAATATCAGGATCCCGATCTTTTTCTCCACTACTATCAAACACATCAGATACAAGCTCAGCAGTAGTAACATTCTTAGGATCAGAAAGTTTATAAACACTATAGGTGCAATTATAAAATTTTATTCCTTGCGCTGATTGATCCTGGTTTCCAGAAACGCTTCCAATGTAATCTTTTTTATACCCAGCAACATAAAGTTCATTATTATAATAATAAACAGCAGTAACTTTACCATCCGTAAAGACTTTTGAAAAATCAAGTTCATTTGGAGCTGAAGGATCTTCTACAGAAAAATATTTAACTTTATTGTCACGATATGCCCAATGACCCCACTTATAAAGTTCAAAAGGCTGTCCTCCATACATTGAAATATCAGCATTTGACTGGACATAATAAATATTAGTTCCATCCGTACACATGCTGACAGGAATATTTTTTATATTATTACAGTCTATTTTTGTCTGATTAAATATAAATGAAGTTCCTTTTTTGATTTTTTCAAAATGTCTAATATTGTAAACCGGATTAGCTGGAAGCATTTGTTTATAAGTACCAGGATTCTGAATATCTCTTATTTCAAACACATAAAAACCATTATTCCCATCATCACACCAAGAAGCAAGAGCCGCAGGGTCAGGATTCTCATAATCAGGATATGTTATATCTGCATACACACCATTATTATTTTCCAGTTCAATTTTATACAAAGCACGAGATGAATCATTTGAATAATAAACAACTGATCCATACGCAGGTTCTTCTGCAAAATAATTATACGTATCTGAGCCTGGAACTTCTTTCATATTATATGTAAATACAGCACCCTTATTATATGAGTAAGTTTCAGAAGGAAACTGCGAATCATCACCATAAAAAGAAAATCTATAATATGCCCCCTGAACAGTTCCTAAAGACACGCTCGAAACCATCATCGGATTATTTTTATAATAATCAACATTATTATCATCAATCCAGAATCCTAGAGATAGGGTGCCAAGTTCCTCAGCTGTCAACGAAGTTAAATCAAGATAAACTCCATCTTCAAGGGAAAATAGTGAACCACTAGAGTATTCTTTTATCTTTACACTCTTAGCGTCGCCTGTTGACGTCAAAGTTATTGATTCTGCATGCATATTAAAAAGCACAGAGGAGTCTTTATTCAAAGTAAAACTTGGAGTATCAGCCCCCCCCTCCTGTGAATCTTTTTTAGTACATCTTATTTCTACAGTTTTTCCAGAACCTATTTTTGAAACGTCAAACTTTATGCTGTCTTTGTAAATGTAGTCAACCCTGGCATTTTGAACCATAGGATTATTATAAATAGAGTCCAGAACCGCATAAAGCTCGCCGGGAGCGTCCCGCGAAATTCCGTTGTTCTTTTCAGAGCCGTCAACCTCAGAAGCATAATAGCAATATGTTGTGCTTTCATCTGGGAACGAAAGCGAAGTGCGTGACATAGATGTTAAAAGCCCGTCGCCGATTTCCACAAGGTTGTCCCCTATAGACACCTCTTTCCAGACAGGGGTTATTACAGCAGAAGGTTCATTTGGTTTTACCGGAGCAAAATCTGCATAAAAACGGAAGTAATAATAGCCGGAAGAAATTTTTTCTGTCGGGTCAGATTTTACAGAAACATAAGAGTCTTTGCTGTCAGCCTCTGCAACAAGAAGATTACTGACCGAATGTGTAGAATAAACAGTTTCGCCAGTTTTCCTTGAAACCAACTCCGCCTTGAATCTTTTTGATTTCTCATCGGGTAAGGCGTTTGGTGAAAGACCAATTGTTTTATCGTAATAATTGCACAACTCCCCCTGCACAAAGGACATTGTGGCGGAAAAACTTCCTTTGCCATTTGTAGTTTTTTTAGGTCCCACAAGAACAGAAACAGTTTCTGTCTTTCCTTCTTCTATAACAATACCAGAACGCGTGCCGCTAAGGTTATAAGTAAACTCGCCATTATCCCCTGGTTCTGTATAACTTCCTTCCACAAACAAGTCATATTGTCCAACGCCAATGGTAACAGAATTTGAATCACGCGTTATAATTTTTGTCTCAACAGGAAATTTATTAAACGGCAGAACAGGCGAAAAAGTCAGATTCCATTCCGTCACCTTTGAAATATCAAACGAGCTGTAGCCATCAGGAATAGCGCCCCTTTCCGCATTCACAGAAGAAAGATTTATCACAACATTTCCAGAAGATTTTTCCTCGTTATGTTCAAGACGTTCCGTGCAAGAAGAAAAAACAAAAAATCCTGCAACAAGTAAAAAAAGATTAAGCTTTTTCATAAGCCCTCCAAAGTGGGAAAAAGTATCCGTATCAAAAAAAAGCCACAATTACGTAATTATAACATAAGAGTTTTTATTTTTCCAACAAAAGAATGGGATTTTACAAAAAAAAGAATGAACGATTTACGCAGAAAATCATTTAATCAGCGCAAATACCGGGTTTATAAATTCAAGAAAGGCAATAAATAAACCCCGATGACGGCATCGGGGCTATTTCATTTTTTAGAAAGAATCAGGCGTTTATTTGTTCTGAGCCAGAACTACAGATGTCATCGGCGGAACTGTAAGCTTTCCGTCCTTTACTTCTGCGCCAGGATTTGCCATGTATACAATCGGCATATCCGTTCCTTCCGGCAGCTGCACTATTTCTGTTCTTTTTGAAGAAATATTGTGAACAACAAAGGCTTTTTCTGTCTCTGATTCCATTACATAGGATTCAAGAACTGCGCTTCCAGTAGAAACCGCCTTAAGACGGCCTTCAAACAGCGCAGGATGAGCCGTTTTTACGCGGATTACACGCTTGTAATGATTCAGCAGAGAATCCGGGTCTTTCTGCTGCTCTGAAATAGGAACAGTCTTTTTGTTATAAACACTTACGTTTCCATAAGCGCCGCTGTTGCACCATGTAGGAGTCAGCTTGTCTTTTCCTTCCGGTTTCCATACAAGCGGAGTTCTTTTTGTAGGATCATCAGCACCGGATTTCATTCCGATTTCCTCACCGTAATAAATAAACGGAATTCCTTCCGCAAGAATGTACATATCGGCGGCAAGCTTCATTTTTGCAGGCTTGTTTCTAAGTCCCGCGGCGCTTCTTGCCTGGTCATGATTTGAAAGGAACGGAGCATCGATGTAGTTCTTATTGTTCTCGGCATACATAGCGTATTCGCTTTCAAGGCTTCTTGCATATCCATTGTATGTTGAAGTATCCGGGTCATCAGGAACATTCTTGTTGTCATTCATCTCCTGGTTGTTGATAATCTGCGTAATCAATGTACCCAAGTCAAAATGAAAGTTAGACTGCATTCCAGCCATGTATTTTGCGCGGACCGCAGTAGGCTCCCAGACTTCGGCGACGCTGTAGGCATCCGGTTTAACAGAAAGAATGTAATCGTTCATTTCCTTCCAGAAAGAAACCGCCTTTGTGATAGTAGGTGTGCCAGGCATTACTTCCACGCTGTTGTAAATATGACCGGCGGCATCAAAACGGAAGCCGGAAACTCCCTTATCAAGCCAGAATTTGAACACTTTCTTAAATTCTTCGCGGACAGCCTGCTCATCCATATTATAGTCAGGCATTGAAGAAGTGAACACACCGGCGTAATAAGAATAATTGTCCGGATCAGACTGGTTTGTAAGGTCGATATTCCATACTTTGTGTCCCCAGATTTTCTGGTTAAGGTTATATTTTCCGCCGCGCTCAATAGAATCGTTGTCTGTAATCCAGCGGTACCAGGTTCTGTAAGGGCTGTCCGGCTTTCTAGACTGAATGAACCAGTCGTTGTAAGAAGAAGAATGATTGCACGTCATATCAAGGATAACATCTATTCCGCGTTTTCTTGCTTCCTTTATGAAAGTCTCAAAATCTTCCATTGTTCCGTATTCCGGATTGATTTTATAATAATTGTCAACGTCATATCCGTGGTAGGAAGGCGACTCAAAGACTGGCAGAAGCCACAATCCTGTTACGCCAAGATCGGTAGTAGTGCTGTCGTCGCCGTCGTTCAGATAGTCAAGACGCTTTGTAAGCCCCTTGAAATCACCGATTCCATCTCCGTTTCCATCCGCAAACGAGCGCACAAAAAGACTGTAGTAAACACCAGTTGCAGGCTTATTCGCAAGCCTCTGAACAGGAGCAAGCCTTGTTACGGCAAGCTCCGGATCCAGCTTTGCAGCCTTTTTCTTTGCATATATTCCTGATGCACACAAAAACAGCAGGGAAATTGCAAGAATTCTTTTAGAAAGATTTCCTATGTTTTTCATAACAACTCCTGAAAATATCGTAATTAGCCCGAAATTCGAGTTTTTTTTGCAAATTCTGAAAGAACGCCTTCGGCATATTTCCAATTTGCTCAGATGGATTTGGCTCGCGCTTCGCTTGCATTAATTCGGGTGCTTCGCACTTTAATTAATTCAATCGCCAAAAATCTTCACAAACTGTAAATCTGCCTATGCTTTTATTTTTTTTGCAAAAAACTCGACACTAGGGTTAATTATTATTCATTACAGTATACATCATATTTTTAGAGTTTTAAATAAAAAAAGCAGCCTGCAAATAATCACAGACTGCTTTTAGTACGGAATAAGCTATTTTTACTCTTTACCACTAGTTCCGGCAAGAGACATAAGCAATGTCCTCTGTCCTGCCATAAAGAAGATGGTGAACGGAACTGCTACAAGAATAGCGCCTGCAGCGAACATAGTAAAGTTATCGTTTGAACGACCGCTAATCATTTCATAAAGACCTACGGCCAGCGTTTTTTTGTCATCGCTTCGCAAAACCATTCGCGGGAAGATGTAATCCATCCACGGGCCGGTAAAACTGGTCAATGTAAGGAATACAATCTGCGGTTTTGCGGCCGGAAGAATTACCCTTAGATATGCAACGAGCGGAGAAGCGCCGTCGATATACGCAGCTTCCGCAATATCACGCGGCATAGTGTCAAAGTAACCTTTCATAAGCTGGGCATTGAAAGGAATTGAACCTGAAGCATAAACAAGAACAAGTCCCCACAATGTATTAAGCGCATTGAACTTCCACAGAATTACATAAGTGGCAACCATTCCGATAAAGCTCGGGAACATCTGAAGAACAATCATGCCCGCCATAATCTGTTTTCGTCCGGTAAAATTGAAACGGCTGAAAATATAGCCAGTTGTTGTACAAATGAATACAGTAAGAATTGTGTTCATTATGGCAATCTTCAATGTGTTCAAATACCAGTTCTTATAGTTTGTTCCATGAACTGTTGTCTCGCCCTTTACAATCTGTTCAGAACCTGTAAGCAGGCGTCGGAACTGATAAAGGGAAGGTTTTTTAATCTTGAAAGATGTATGCAAGACCGCAACTTCGCCTTCACCGTGGCAAACATTACAGTCAACAAGCTTTTTACCAATATATGTCTTTGTCTTGCCGTTTTCTTTATACGATGATTTTATATCGATATATCTGTAGCCCTTGCCTTCACATGCTTCGCACATTTCAACGGTTGACTTGTCGGTCTGTTCCGTAAACGGAATTACAGATGTCGCAGCCAGAGAATTAGACTTAGTCAATGAAGAACTGATAGTAAAAAGAACAGGGTAAACAACTATAATAACGTTGATAATCAAAATCAAATTGAGTATAACGCTAATCGGTGTAGCCTTACTAAAATGCTTTTTCATACTTCACCCTCCTTGAATGACTTGGTTCTTGTAAAGTTATACAACGCAAATGGAACAAGAACAACGAATACCAGCAAAGAAAGAACAGAAGCAAGGTTGTATCGTGAAGGTGTGTTCATCGTAAGCTTGTAAATCCAAGAAATCAAGAGATCCGTAGCACCGCAGTTTGTGATAGTTGTCAAACCTGCCTGTGGCATGTTCGGACCACCACCGGTAAGGAAGAATACCGCGCCGAAGTTGTTGATGTTTCCTGCAAACTGCATAATCAATGTAGGTTTAAGCTGGAACATAACAAGCGGATATGTAATGCTCTTGAACTGCTGCCATTTTGTAGCGCCGTCAATTACAGCCGCCTCATACAATGAATTTGAGATAGCCGTCATAGATGAAGTAGTAAGAATCATAGAATACGGGAATCCAATCCATATATTTACAAAAATCAACGAGCCCTTTGCAACCCACGGGTCAGAAAGCCACGGAATAGGTTTTTCAATAATTCTTAAAAGCTGCAATGTCCTGTTGATCGGTCCGATAGTACCGTTCAGCAAGTTTGCCCAAACGAAGAGCGAAAGCATTGTCGGAATGGCATACGGAAGAATGTAAACAGTCCTGAAGAATTTAGGAATCACAACGCGTTTGTCCTGCAAAACGAAGGCGTAGAAGAAACCTACGAAGAAACAGGTGAACGTCGCGAAAATCGCCCATACAATTGTCCACAATGCGGAAGCGCCGAATGATTTTGCCCAGGCACCGCCGCCAAGCTCAGAACTAACCTTAAGCGAGAACATCTGCTGGAAATTCTGAAGTCCTACCCAGTCAACAAGGTTGTTCGGCGGAATATGCTCCGGCGAAGAATAGTTTGTGAACGCAACCAATGCCGAGAACAGCAATGGAATAATAGAGAAAATTGCCATTAAAACTACAGACGGAGCAATACCGATAGTCGCAAACGAGTTCTGCGAAATATCGTTTTTAGCCTCCAGCATAGTCGGGAATCTTCCGGCTTTTTTAATCTTTGCAACTGCCGCTCTTGCACCATTGATGTTCAAAATGTAAAGCAGCACAAAGAATCCTATGATAATCAAGGCCATAATACCATTAATCATCATAAAGATTGAATGGTCCATATATTTTGTAACAGTTGTATGCTGTTTTGAACCGAGGGTTATAAGTCCGGCAACAGAAGTTACAAGCGGTCCCCTGAACCATGCCCTGTGAGCCACAGTCCTGTGTCCATTTTTAGCAGCGGCACGGCACATGCTACAACCGTCATAATGTTCATCAAAAAGATTTTCTCCAGATTCCTTGAAATTCTTTGCTTCCATTCTTGCCATGACTTTTGCAAGCTGGTGGTCATATTTAGAAGCAATGTTTTCATATTTTCCATATACATCATCATAGTCGATGATTGAATCTGAAGCTTCCATTTCTGCTTCATAAGCAGAAATTTTGTTATCTGCATCATAAGAGAAATCTAATCCGGCGAAAGTTTCCTGCAACTCGCTTACCAAAGCGGCAGAATCTTCCTTAGCCTCGGCAATCGCCTCTTTATAATCTTCTTTATCTGACTTTCTATCTTCTGCATCAATGAGCGCCAGTTCATAAGCGGCTTTTCCAGATGCTTTCGTAGCGTTTTTATTAAAGAACTTTTCCATCGCCTTAGCGCGAGCCTTTAAAACACTGTCAAGTTTTGAATATTCTGCGTCTTCAAGATACTCTACAATTTCTTCTGTATCAGGAATACCTTTCAAATAATTGTATTCCTTATTATCTGCAGGGATAATTTTCTTAGAGCCAAATATAATTGCGCAAAGCATTACGATTTCAACAAGGGCAAACAACGCGCCGCGAATGTACTGCTTCAAGAACAAAATTTGACCCAATCCCATAAAACAGGAAGACGCGATTGGCGCTTTTTCAAGTTTCTTTGGGTCTACGTCGTTACTCATTCCATACTCCAATAACAGATATATGACAGCTGCAGAATAAAGAATCCTCTATTCTGCAGCTGTCCCGACTAAAAACCTAAGCGGCTTTATTATTTAGCAGCTTCCATTGCTGCGGCGGCAGCGTTAAGGTCTTTTCTAACATCATCGCCATCCCAGATTCCTGAGTAAGCCGAATTCATTGATGACCAGTATGTTCCAAGCTGTGGAATTGTAGGCATCGGGCTGGCATAAGCAAGCTGAGCCTTGATTCCCGTAGAAAGTTCACCTGTAGCATTGATATCCTTTCTTGGTGGAATCTGGTCTGTCATTTCATAGCGTTTTTCAAGCATTTCCTTTGAAGTGATGAACTTTGCAAAAGCCTTTGCCTGTTCAGGGTTCTCAGAGTAAGAAGAAACGAATGCAAGGCGAACACCAGAGAATGTTTTTCCAGGAGTATTTGAACCTGGGAACGCCGGAATTGTTGTAATACCGAAGTCTACACCAGATTTCTTGAAGTCTGTGATCTTCCATGGTCCTGTGATAATCATCGCAGCTTTTCCTTCAGAGAACTGAGCGTTGCAGAAGTCTCCTGAAACATCCGAAGCAGGAACGTCAAGAATCTGCTTGCGGAGGTTCTGGAAGTATGTAAGACCCTTGATAGCGTTAGGGCTGTTCAAGTTGTGCTGCTTGCGGTCATTGCCGTTTGGTCCGAACAACGGAGCGCCGAAAGAAGCCATGAACATATATCCATAGTATCCGTCGCCAACCGGCCATACCAAAGCGTATTTTCCTTCAGCCTTGTTGTTGTATGTTTTTGCGAAAGAAATCACATCATCCCAAGTCTTTGGAGCTTCTTTTACAAGCGACTTGTTGTAGAACAATGCGTATGTCTCAGCGCCGAGCGGATAACCGTATGCAGCGCCGCCGTAAGTTGCACCAATCTTTGCTACATCTTCAAAGTTTGCAAAATATTCATCGGCATCATCTATAGGAAGAACGTGTCCTCCTTCTACCAACGCGCCGATGTGGTCATGCGGAGCAACAAAGATGTCTGCGCCTACTCCGGCAGGTCCGTCCAGCTCAATCTTTGCGCGAGAGTCTGTTGAACCAACTGGCTCGTAAGTGATTTTTACGCTTGGATCAACTTTTTTATACTGTCGGGCAGCAAAAGTGATATAAGCCTTTTCAGGACCTTCAGATTCCCATACTTTCAATGCTACTTTTTTTGGAGCAGCGAAAGTAGTCGCAGCGAGAGCCATAGCAGTTGCTGCACAAACTAATTTTTTCATTTTTTCCTCCATATTCAAGCCTACTATTGGCTAAAATAACAAGTTTAATTAAAGCGGATTACAGTCGCCGTCAGCGGAGCAAGTTCAACTTCAGAGCCGTTTACATAAACGCCGGAAGGTTCTTTTATTCCGTTAACATCAACAATATCGCTATCACAATATATTACACTACTTCTTGAAGAAACGCCAACATTTATTTTAATATTTTCGCTTTTTGCGTTAACAAGCACAGCCCATGTTGATTTTCCGTCTTTTATAGTGTAGCCAAATGTAAGGTTGTCCTCCAGCCCGAGGTCCTTTGCCGATTTCTGAATCTTCCTGGCATTTCCGATTCTGAACACATTGAAAGAGCTTCTTAGCTGAATCAAGCCTTTTGTGTATTCCAGAAGGTTTTCGTACTCAGGCTCAAGAGTCCATACAAACTGATTTATATTATCAGAAGAATCATAGCTGTTGCGGACAAAATTTCCTACACATTCATTTTTTGCCCCGGAAATGTTCGGCTTTGTCCTTCCGCGCTCCTGTCCGCCGTGAAGGAATGCAAGTCCCTGAGATGTAAGCACAAAGAAATTGCCTATTTTTATGCGCTGGACAATCTCTTTTCTGTCCTTATGCTCGTCAAGGCTAAGGTTGTTCACAATCGCGTCGTGAAGAGTAAGTCCGTCGTGGCACACAAGATAATTCAGATTGTCGCCAGGCTGGTCAGCATGATAATTAACCACAGGATTTCCAAGCACGTTGCGAAGGATTTTTTCGCTGGACGCGCCTTTTTTAGTGATAAAGCCGCGTCCGGTCTCGTTGAATCCGCCTGCCTTGAATACATCGCGGAACTCGTCATTGAAAACAGAGACAGAATTTGTCTTAAGCATGTAGTTCTGGTCCATTCCAAAAGTTTCCTTCGGTCCGTTGTACATCTTCCAGCCTTCGCCTTCAAAAAGAACGGAAGGATTTATTTTTGCGCAGAGAGCGTAAGAATCTGTTACAGAAGTCGCTTCCATAAGCCCCATAAGGTCAAAGCGGAAGCCGTCAGCCTTGTAGTTCCTTACCCAGTGCGACGTTGAGTCCATTACAATTTTTTTCATCATGTAGCGTTCTGTCGCGGTGTCGTTTCCGCAGCCGGAATTGCTTGTATAGCCTCCGTCCGGCTTTGTGCGGAAGTAATAGCCAGGAACAATATCGTCCAGAAAGCGCGTTCCGGCCATGTGGTTGTAGACAACATCAAGAAGCACGCCGATTCCGGCCTTATGACATTCGTTTATAAGTTCACGCAGCTCACGGATGCGGCAGTAAGGATCTGTCGCATCGGTCGCGAACCATCCTTCCGGAGTAAAATAATTGTACGGATCGTAGCCCCAGTTATAGTTGTTTCCATTTACTGTTCCGGAATTTTCATAGGCCTTGTACTGCTCGTTCGTGCTGTAAAAATTAAGGACAGGAAGAAGCTGGACGTGGGTAATTCCGAGCGACTTAAGGTATGGAATTTTTTCTATAAACGCTTTATATGTTCCGGGAATGTTCTTTACATCCGCGTCCGGACTTGAAGTAAAGTCGCGCACTGAAATTTCGTAGATTACCGCATCCTCGCGTTTTGCAAGGCTCACGTACGGAGCATCGACTTTTCCGGCTTTTGCGCTTGAAAAATCAATAACCGCAGCGCGGACAAAATCGCCCTTTCCGTAGTCCACCGCCATTGAAGAGGCGTAAGGATCAAGAACCGTCACAGTTCCCTTGGAATTCTTCAGGGTGTAGTCATAGAACAGTCCGTCCGGATCAATTTTGTCAAAAGAGCAAGACCATACGCCGGTCTTCGGATTCATCTGCATAGCCACAGAATAATCCGGATTTTTCTGTGATGACGTTTTATATATGTTCAGAACAACATCGGAAGAAGTAGGAGCCCAAAGCTTAAACTCCGCCGCGCCGTTTGAATAGACGCAGCCAAGAGCCTCGTCCTTTGAAGGAACCATTGTCTCGGCAAGCTTTACGGCGAGTTTTGTAGCGTTGACTTTCGCGTCAGCCAGAAAGGACGGATTTTTCACAACGACTGAATCCGCTATGGAAAGCTTCTGCTTCAATGTCACAAGTATATTCTTCGCCATATTCTGCGAAAGGTCCGAAGGGGAATCCGAATTAACCACGCTTTCAATCTCATATTCTTTTCCGTCTGAGCCCACAACTGAAAAGCCTGAATTTCCGCCGTCAACATCAAGGGCAAATCCGCCTGAAAGCGACACGGAAATCTGGTCAAGGGAAAGAAGCTCCGCGCTTTTTACAGAAGGCTTATAGTCAAGAGCCGCATAAGTCTGCCGGTCGCCTGAAAAAACAGCGACTTTCTTAGATGTGCCGATGTTCCACATACGGTCATCGCTTCCGTCCTTATTCCATTCGTCCTTCTGGCGAACGATAAGGCCAAGGCCGCCGTTTTCCGCGCAGATTTTTGTTCCGCCGGTAGAAGAGCCGTCGAGCTTCAGGCGCATATAGCCGATTCCGTCAGAAACTTTCCATTCCTGAGTAAACGGCCAGCTTGCTCCGCCGTCTCCGCCGGGATTAGCCCAAATCCACAGCGCCCATGGAGCATAATTTCCATCTTTTCTGTAATAATAGATGACAAATTCATTATCTTTTGGCGACAGTTTTTTATCCAGCGCAAGAATGTCTTTCATCTTTGCCGGAGCCGCATTTTCAAAAGAACCAGGAACCGCCGCAGGAACAAC